>Ga0307515_10008459_pt1 | contig 20056 bp, 16 predicted proteins | sample 17_EM_MG_FD_194513 | JGI IMG/M metagenome (GOLD analysis project Ga0307515, IMG submission 194513) | Populus trichocarpa ectomycorrhiza microbial communities from riparian zone in the Pacific Northwest, United States - 17_EM | ecosystem: Host-associated > Plants > Roots > Unclassified | place... | reverse complement strand
TTTCGTTGTTTTTTTTTTGTCAGTTTATTTATTGTTGTTTTTTTCCGTAAATATTTAAATTGCCAATTTAACTAATGACCTATGACTTGATTTTTTTTAATCTATCACTTTTTTTACATTATAAAAAAATTTGTTCGGCCATATATAGTGACTCACCAAATGCTTCCGTATACTTTGGATCACCAGGCGATTTGACATCTGAAAGCAACAGAAAAGGCATGTCAGCAAAAGATACAATAGCATAAACAATGATATGAGAAAGAATAGAATCAAACAATCACAGCCAGCTGCAGCAGCATGTCAACAAGCCAGATCATACCTGAGATGGAGAGTCGAAGAGAGTTTGCTCGCCGCTGTTGGGCCAGTGCAAGCACAATGGCATCCTCAACCTTGAAAGGAGTGCGATATATAATATCAGAACACAGTCATACTTTGTAAACCAGAAACTCTAAATCATGCAAAGATAAGAGTTAAATATAGAGACAAGGGGGCAGAAAGAAAAACAAAGCTTATTTCGCATTGCATTGAAACTCAAAATTAAACACAAGATGGAACCATATGGTTTAAAGACAAGTGATGAATGACACAAAACCTTCAAGGAAGCAAGCTCCTTCAAACCCATTTCAACTGAGAGCATACTCTCGATATTTCCTTCACCAGTTAGATCGCTCAAGTCTTGTGCAAGGGTACTTCTCTTCTCACTGTCCTCATCACCTACTCAAAGTTACCAGTATTAGATCCTGAAAAAAGAGTGATACAAACAATAGAGCAGTTCAAACCAACACACTGGACAGGTTAAAAAAACTGTAACCACAAATATAACCAGTTATAAGGCAATAGTAAATTCAAAAGCCAAATAGCAAGTGCTAGCCTTTTTCCCAACATTCCTCCTTAGCCTTTTGTCCAGCGGAAACAACCACCTCAAATGGAAGAGGTGCTAAGGATGACCAGTATTCATGCTTTGACACAGCAACATCCGCACAGATACCTATAAATATGAGAAGAATTGTGTGTATTAGTTAGATGGGATCGACAAACTGCACATTGTCAATCTCAAAAGGATCTCGCAATGACATCATGCACATAGTTTTTCCAAAGTATATTAAAATAAGTCATAGTACATCAGAAAACTGTGAGGAGAAAGTTCATTAGCCTACAGATATTTGCCTCATAATTCACGCGGGAAAGAAAAAGGAAATTTAGAAACTAAGACATTTCCAGTGCTACATCAAAAAAAGAAAACATTGACCAGTAGATTACCATATTTTGCAGCTAAGCCCCAGTATCGAGCAAGCCAACACCTCTTAAGAACAACCTCTTCCTGAAATGCAGATACACAATTAATAGTTTCTAAGCAATTATTAAGGAGCCACTTGAATCTATTATACTACGAACCATTTCTTTCTGAGTCAATATCATTCTTTGTGTCATTGAACGAAGGGCCTTCACTTCAGATTCAGCTCCCTGCAGCTGTCGCATAACTGCTGCTGCCTCATCTTTTGCATTCTGAATTAAGCAAGAAATATAAGATAGGTTAGGAAGCTAGAAACACCAGGAAAATACTGTGGAAGGCTTTAGAAGACCACTTGATGGCATACTTACCTCTACTTCAGACCGAATAGATGCAATTTCCTTGTCCACCATATTATTTTGTTTTGCATCCTTTAGTGCAGCCTGAAGAACAAAACAACATTTAGAGAAAGCGAGTATGATCCTTGGGTTATTTTTTACATTGTTGAAGCTAATTACAGCAAGAAAACCATCATGATCTTCAAACAAAAAGGACACAAAAGCCCTCCCTACTACAATTCAAATATAATAATGAACAGTCTAAACATAGGAGTTACAGTCATTTGATGGCCTAATAAGTGTCTTAGTTTGTCCAACTCAGTAAGGTAAATGAGACACAATGATCTAAATTGAAAAGCCTGGCATAAGAACCCATCCCCATTACCTCTCTCTGCCGCAAAGCAGCTTCCTTTCTGCAGATGGCAGCAGATGATGTCATTGCATGAATATTCACAAAGATAAAGAACCACCTAAGTTGTTAGAGCAACTGACCTGCTAAGCAATTTAGCTTCTAAAGATACTCCTTCTCCAAAAGCAGCAACCTGTGAACCCAGAACAAGCAGCAAAGTGTACATGTTAATGACACTGGACGTGGGGGGAATGAAAAGGGGTACCTGTGAGGCTTTCAAATTCAAAGCAGCACCTGAAAAATCCAAATGTTGAATGAAGAGCAAGGTTTAGGAAGAAAAATACTGTTCTGTATGAATGAGGAGAGCTACTTCAAGGGTAGGTTCTATATGGGTAAAAAAAGGGTAATCTTTATTGGTGGTGGGTTATTTAAACTTGTTTGAAAAGGAAGTGATGAATTGGTTGCAAAGGGAGTTAAAGTTGCCTTCTATTTTTTTTTTCCTTGCTTCCTCAAGCTTAGTGTTATAGCTCATTTTTTCTCTGTAATGACAAGCTCCCATAATCAACATCAACGCATTGTTCATCAACATTTTTACCAGGAATTAAATTTAAAACCTTCCATGTGTGCCCTTAATGCACATGTTTGGAAAACTCTTGTAGTTATTCACGAAACAGTATATTTCCATCTTTAAAACTTGTAACAAATGCACCCTAAATTGGTTAATTAAACACCCTTAAGCTTTATGGAAAGTCAAACAAAAAGAAGCCAATGTGCTGAGGCTCTAAAACATAGCCTAACAATATGGAAACAAAGCAGCACCTGTTTCTCAAGCTCCTTGACTCTGGCCTCTGCTTCCTCGCATCTCTCTTCCTCAAGCCGGAGCTGTACAATAAACACAGGTTTCATTGTACCATACGATGCTTACATATACTTGTTTGGAAAAGGGAAAAAAATAAAAATAATTGTACCTTCTCAAAGATGTTTTCATTCTCTTCTTGTAGCATATCAAGCTGCCAAAAGAATTAATCTCATCATGGGGTCTTCGTTATCATAATAAAATAAAATAAAATCCATATAATGTCTTTAAGAGAATACTTATTGATTGTTGTACATAAAGAAGAAAAATGCAAATGGCAAGAATCTGGTTAAATTAACATACTTCATCACGGAGTGCAGAAGCTTCACGTTGATCTCCTGTATCTTTTGAGTTAAAATGTACAGCATCGGACAAGAATCTGCAATTATGACAATTCACATCTCCAAATTGTCATATCATAAACCATGCATCCTTAATTGAACAGTCAAAGATTAGTTGATCTAAACATTGGTCTTGATAGGGGATGCATGTTGCAGTGCCAAGGAGACATTACTCGAGCTAGATGGAACTTGGTTGTAAAAATTAATGTGTCATTTTGTTTGCTATCCCTCTTCAAAGTTTGGCCTAGCCAAGGCTAGGCAAATTTCTTAGCTACACCTCAAGGGCAAGGTATTCCTTTACCGGGTTATGCAAGGCAAACCATGTCACATCAATCACATGCTGCTTGACTAGACTGCATTAAGAAAAGACCTTCAACCTTCTACCTTAAGCCAAAAAACATTGTTACATTAACTTTCATGCCATCGCATTCTAATAAGTGAAAAAAAATTACCAGTATCACAAAGTTGATATAGATACTAGGAAATCCATATTTCTTTTTTTTCCAATAAAATAAGATAAAAAGAAATGAATTCCAATAGAATTGAACATCCACAGTTACAGCAGACTACATGTGAATGTTCTATTTCTCTAATGCAGGTTATTCATTCTACCTTTTACCATCTCTATGTCCATTTCTCGGAGGATCCATTGGCGGTAAAGAAACCGCAGTCCTCAATGATCCTTTGCTCTGTGGCACTGCTGCCGCTGCTGCTGCTGCCGTTCTAAGAGACATTGCTGGCCTTCCAGCTGATGTTGATCCACCTGATGCAGGCTCTTCAAAATTCCTAGCTAACTAAACGCAGACTCCCCCAAAAAAAAATCCAATTAGCATATTCTATTGCCATACAATCCAGTTAATTTTTACACATCATGCATTCTTGTATTAGAAATTATCATAATTTAAAAAAATAAAAGAAATAAATAAAGTCTCAGTTTAATTTCCTAGTTAAAGGACTCTAATTATAGAAAGATGAAATTAATATAAATCTAACATCCACGATTCGCGTCTTAACTCCCGCCGTTAAATGCTACATTTACTACTTAACAGTAAGCAATAAAATCACTCCTTCAATCATTTAAAACCAACCAATCATTTTCTTAATTTATCTCAATCAAATTGAAGCACATTTTCATTCCAGTGAAAAATCTCACCCAAAAAACAGTTAAGAAAAGAAGTTACCGCAGGTGAAGGAGATCTATTGATCCTTGAAGACGCAGCAGTGGACGAAGCTTTACTAGTAGTGGTAACATTTGTATTGTTACTATTAACATTCCTCGAAAAAGACAGAGGCGGAGGCGCACTGTAACGAAACCCTAGATCATCGCCGTCATTTTCGTCGTCGCCGTCGTCATCAGCAGTTTGAGAGGCCATGACCTGCGCCAGCCGCTGAGCCGCCGCTTTAGCCGCCACATTCTGGTTTCGCTTGATGGTGGATAATCCAGAGGCGGAAGAGGATCGCGCATGGTGACCGTGACGCGCATTTTGCACCGTAGCCGCTGTCGGAGAAGAGGCGGGGTCGCTGGTCCCTTGGCGCGTGTAGAGCGGACTTTCAGTTCTTTGCCAGTCCATAAATAAACAAAGAAATAGAAGTCAGAGTAGGGTAAAACAAAAGGATCTTATTTTCAAAAATTTTGATCTTTTTTAAGGCCGGTCTGCCTGCCTAGATCTTTTGTGGAGAAATGCAGTGCAATGTTGGTGGAGAGGAAAAGGGGAGATATGAGATATGCGGCTTTGTCTCAACTGTTGTCCTATGTGATGGGGGGACCGTGGACGGAAACGGGACGGGGTTATTTGTAGCCGTTATCGACAACTGTTTTATTATTTCATTATTTTTTATTAGTAAAAAAAAAGGTGTTATTTTGTGGGTTACGAAGACAAAAAGAAATGAAGCTTGGCTGCCGTGATTTGTTGGAAAGATCTGTAGTGATTTCATGCCTTTAGGATTATGCCAGAGGCTGTTTTCAAATTGTTTTTTTTTTCTTTTTTTTGAAGATTAAATGTTGATGATTTAAAAATGCCTGTACTTTGCAATACCCCGATGATTTTGTAAGCATTGAAGAAACGTCTATTTCATTAAAGAGTAAAAAATGGACCTTACCTCGTAGGTTTATTTCATTAAATATTAAAAATGGGCCTTACACTTTGTTTTTTTCTCTTTTCGAGAGGACATTTAACATTCACGTACGTGTAATTGTATGCTTGCTGTTTTTTTCTTCTCTTTTCTTTTCTTTTCTTTTCTTTTCAAATAATGGTCGTTTTTTTTTTCCGTCTCTGCACAAGAACCAATGAATTAAAGCCTGCTTAAAATTGGTGAAGTAATTTGGGAGAGAAAACTATGATATAGTCAAATAAAATCCATTGCTTGAACCAAAAAATCCAATGCCAGGAAATAATTATTAAGAAATTACAAGTACATTCATTCTTGTATACAATAACTGTTATTATTCTATGAAAAATGGAAACCAACGAATACCAATGGAAAGCCGCGCGCATCTCCTTACAACGAAATAGGAAAACAAGAGGCAAGATTAAGATCAAGTTTGGCGTTGATTTTAATGATGGGATGGAATGGAATGCAGTGCAATGAAAGAACAAAAGGGCTACCAGTTCGAAAAAACCAAAGGAACTGGTGGCATTTTTTGACTGATAGCCTTCTTGTTCTTTGATTGCATTACGTTATCAACCAAAACTTGTGGGAAATGCCAATTAACCCTTGAACTTGCCAATGCAATGGAGCCTCTTCAGCTTTGATACATGAGATTTGGTGTTCAGCCTCATATCCACCTCGTAGCTAGGAAGATAACTCTTCAGGATCCTATTCTCTTCCATTAGCCTGTTGATTTGGGCACTAAGATGTTTGATCACTTCTCTCTTCTCGTCATTTCTCTTTATTAGCTCACTCTGCTGCTGCAAACTATCCCCAGTAATTAGTTCCGAGACCTGTAGCCTTAATGCATCTCGCAATTTCTCCTTTTCGAGGCTTTCCATTTTGTGATCACTACCATCAATGTTTCCATTCAATCCAATACCATTAATGATCTTTACAGCCCACTTTCGTTAACGTTTCCATCAACATCTCCATTGATCTTCAGGATCTTGTATTGTTCACTTGACATTGACTCATTTTCCTGTCCAAAACTATATTTTTCTTCTGCAAATGAATCGGGGCGGGAAGTTGGTGCTTCCAATTTGGTGTTCCCAACATTACCTTCGTTACAGGCCTGGAAGAGCTGGACTTGTTTGGAGGAGTTTAATGACGAAGAGGATGATGATCTCGAATGGGAAACATGAATGCTTTCATATCTAAGTTGGTCATACTTTCAGCTAAAGAACGGTAGGATTTGTGCAAGTCATGCACCGGGTTCATAACCTCTGGTCTTCTCTTATAAAACATCTCAGCTCTCTCGGCAAATGAATCTCCATCATCTTGTATGATATTTAGGACATTTTAGTCTTGTTATCCAAATCTGCGTTTTGTTACAAATTTCATATTTCATTAGCCTTTTGCGCTATAAATGTCTCCAAGTCGATGATGAAGTCATAAAGACAGCATTAGAGAGACAAGTAATGTATCTCCTAGCTATATCAATGTTTTTATGCTTTGAGGGATATAATTTGCAGCAAGATGGGATCATTAAGAACAGAGGTGGAATAGTTTCAATCTCTGCTTGGCAAAGAAGTGAAGTATTTCTAGTAATTCAAGAAAAGGAGAGAGAAAACAACAGATATAATATTTGACATAAAGAAAAGCATAATTAATAGCCATAAATATGTAATTGTAACAGGTTATTTACAGCTATAACATTTATACAAGAATCATGAATGAAAGCTTGGGATGTAAGACAAAACCAAGCAGAATGGTAGATTTGGTAACACCCCCCCCCCACCCTAAATTTCAACTTGAACTCCAGATATAGTAACAAATCATTATTTTACCCACCTCAAATAATCTATAAACTATGTATTGGGGTAAGATGTTATTTTTATTAGTGATATAATTATTTTTAATAATTTGTACAAGGTTATATTAATAATTTCATTTTTTGCATAATAAAATTATTGATTTAACCCTAAAATAAAAAAATATAATGTTTTTCAATCAAGGGTGTTATGGTCTTTTTTTTGTAATAGTTAATTACTATGTTGTCCTTAAAGACAAATTCAACATAATTCTCTCATAAGGGTTTTTTGTCCTTTTACATTGATTTTATTGTTAATATGAAGATTATTCAAGGGCATTATTGTAATTAATTACATAATAAATATTATGCACTAGCAAGTGGACGACCCTCGTGTTCTTTAGGTGGCACGTGCAAGGCCTTTTGACCACCAAACACCACCTTTTACAACTATATTTGAAAGGTCTCGTGCCCCCTTCTTGATAGGGCAGAGTGTACGACAAATACACCTCTGGTTTGGGCCCAAAAGCCCTTTTTTTTATTTCTCTTTCTTCCCCGACTTCAACGCCAGTTTCTTAGAATTTTAGACTAACCACTGCAATTAGTTTTTCCTTCACATTTGGTCCATGTGCTTTTGATTTCTATTTTTTTTATAATTTTGAATGGTCCATGAAATTACAGATATTTTTTAATTTCACTCACCTACCATTTTTTAATCTTTCAAACTTAGTCCCTATTCTTTTTATTGCTATTTGTTTTCTTTTGGATCATTTTTTAGATTTTTTTTTAATTTCATCCTCCTTGAGTTTTCTTTCTATCAAATTTGATCTTTATTTTTTTTATTGTTATCTTTTTTGCTCTTGCAAGTTTTTTATATTGATATTTTTTTTCACGATTTCATCCTTTAAAATTAAATTGATTGAAAATTAAGTTTCTTGATTGAATCTGGGCCTAGGATTTCACGAGCTTGATTAGTTTTTTTCTCTTTCTTCAAGCTAATGTTTTCTTATTTTCTATTAAATTTTTAAGAGTTTTGCTTTGTTATTTTTCACGGTTTGTTTTTTATAAGGTTGTTCCTGAGTTCATGACCAGAGTCACCGGTTTAAAAAATTAACGTTGTTTAACTTTTTTTTGTTATTTTTTAAAATTTATTTATTTTAATTTTATCTTTCAACATTTGATTTATTAGAAATTGATCTTTATATTTTTTTTATTTTTTTCTATTAGGTTATCTCGATCATGTGTGTCCATGGTTGCATAATTAGTAAGTTAACTTGGATTTACTCTCTTTTTTCCGTTGCTTTTTTTTAATTAAATTTCTTTTTTCCCTTCTTAACTTTTTTTTTTTTTATTTTCTGATATTAACTAACAATTTCGAGTGGTCCAAATTTTCAATTCAAAAGAAAATAGAGAAAAGGAACCACTGAATTTGATCCAATGAGTTGGTCCATTGGAGGGTGGAAATAGAGAAAAAGAAACTCTTCTCCTTTAGTTCCTTTTACCTATTGTATAAGCAAATATTTTTGGGCACATTGTGATTGATGGTCATATTTCTATCCAATAAGACAGACTAAAACGAAGAAAATTTTTCATCATTTAGATTTAATTTTTTAGTCATCTAAAAACTGAGTTCAACTTCTGAGTATTACTAAAGATATTAGAAACAACTTTATGCCATCTACTTAATAACAAATGTCACAATTCTCATAGATAATAGTAATATATATATATATATATTAAAGGAATGTCACACCATGCAAGTCCTCAGATAAATTAGTTCGAGTGTGATGGTAGCATTATTATTAATATTTTATGTTTTCAATTCAACCATGTCGTCTAATCCACATTTCCCGTAGATTTATTTATTTATTTATTTTCAAGTCAAGTTCGAGTTATCATCATGTAAGATGTCCGGCAGCTCGTGAGGAGGGCGGCATGCAAGTTATGATACCTTGGAGCATTCATATCGTTATTGTGACACAAAATTCTTAGTATTCACAAGTTTTGCCATTCCTGCTTAATGGTTTGACAGCCTGTCCGTTTTTAAACTTGCAATTTGTGAGTGATAATGCGAAAGCGATTGCCAATTTGCCATGATGAGAAAGTTTTTATGCAACCAGATAGCATGCCTCGAAGGAGAAAGGAGTGCATTCTCCTGACAACGAACAACTGCGGGCAGTTTGCTCTAAAACATGCCCACCATCAGAGGCAGCAAGGGAAAATGTAGCACGTGAATGCGTGAGGGATAACATCACCACCAGTAACAGCAGCCCAGAGAGGAAACGTCCTTTGGTTCTTAGTTCTTGTGGTCCTCTTTAAGTCTGACCACCAGTTTTGGTTACCATCTTATTTATAGCAACTCCAGGTAAGATTGCGTGGAATTGTTGCAGCCACGAGGTCTGCACTCCTTCCTAGCTTTAACAATCCCAGTAGCATAGACTGGGGTGTTCTCTTTCACGTTTTTACACCATCCTTGTCTTTTACACAACCCTTCTACTTTAAATTGTTATGCTCTTAATTACTATCAGCCGTTTGCACTTCAACAATACATTGGGCTACCACTCCCTTTTTTTTCACCTCGAGTTACATCAAGTAGGCATTTGGAAAGCAATCAAAGAAACAACAAGGGAAAGGTGTAGAGGCTACTTCCGCAAGGCAAGCATCGGCACCGCACATATCTTGCCAACTCCAAATGTGGAAGATTTACGAGCCATATGTGCTAAATGGCACTGAAACTACTGCCCACTTGGAATTTCGTATCAGCAACTCTAAAAAAAACACATCTCCTTTCTAAACAAACATAGCACTAGCAGCATGCGTTTCCACCACCTCATTTATCGTTTAACCCCTTACAGCTCCAGTTCCCCCTCTTCCCCCTTTTAGCTGTCAATGATTTCTTCCAATAGCATGTCTGAAGAGTTGCTCAGGTTAATCACTCTTTAGCTGTCAATTTCTATGTTAATTTTAGATTTTGGCTCTCCTGACCTTATATTCGATGATCGTCCATGTTACCCAAGAGACTTTTTAAACGGGGAAGCACTTGCTAAACCAATTTTCGTGGCTTGGCCCCAAGGGTAGACTACGTTCCACGCCACCAACCCGCCACCACAGTTCATGAAGGTCGACGACCCTCGGTCATTTCCCATTTGAACTCTTCAGGTTATTAGCAACAAAACGGGTGGTTAGCATGCCCCAGAAGTCAAAACTATGTCAAGCAGTCTCCGGTCTAGAGTGAAACTTCTCCATCACAAACCGGCAATACTTCTCTTTAATAGAAATCTTGATTTCATGTTTATCAGGTCTTAGTTTTTACTAGATGGGGTTAGGTTGGTGATTGTTATGGTTTAATGGAAAAATCTTGCTCATTTGCTCTTCGATAAAGCAAAGCCGATGCTTCCACCCTGTTAACATTAAGAGCGTTGAGGGTGAAAAAGAGAAGGCATTAGTCAAACACGAAAAACAGTGCAAAACAGCATAACGAAATAAAAATTACAGAACTCTCACCAGCCAGGATGGACAACAATTCTTCCCGTGGAAAGAGCCCAATTTACCTGTTCAAAACAATTGAAATCATGCCTCGATTTAAAACACAGCTAAAAATTTTGCCTTTTCAAGTGTCATTTTACACGTGAAGGAGAAACAACGCACAGGTCTGTTCTGGTTTAAATCACCCATTCTATTTTCGTTTGATTTTTTTTAAGGGTCTGCAGTAGCCTTGCATTCCTCAAAATTTTTAAACCAGATAAAAATAAAATTCTGATTTGGAATTCAATCTTTGCTGAAAAGTGGTGCGACATCTCAGTTACATTACCTTATCTGTCCCAAGGGAATTGGCAACAACATGAGTAACCTGTTCGTCTATCTGGTTGGTGCAGACAGCACCAAACTGTTCTGCCATCTGCCACAATGGATGAAGGTGGGGGTTGACTTCACCAACCGGGAACACCCTACTAAATAGTATGCGACAGCCACCTAAAATCTTCCTCTGCTCTGAGGCAAGGATATTCCTAACATCTGCTTCATCTAGTGAACGATGGGTAAAAAAGTTCTGATGTATTTTCTCAATAACCTATTTCAAACAAAAACAGATGATCAAGGGATTGAAAGTTTACAAGAATCTCAGGGATAGTTCGAGTTTTGCCTCACCGCAAAAGAGCATGCCAAAGTTCCATCTTCTGGTCTCTCATCATGGTCGATCTCCAAAAGAGAAGGACCAGGAAGCCCAAACTGACGTCTACTACAAGGGAAATAAATATACCTGCAACACAGATTGGTTAATGGGTAAAGGGAGAAAAGATGATGTAACCAATAGAAATAAATGCCTTCATAGAAATGATGGTCTACAATGGGACACAAAATACTTGCCTTTCTACAACTATCAAGTTCAATTTGTTATGGGGCCAGACTCTCACTGAATCGTCTATGATAACAACACCTGACTCCATACCTAACACCCCTTCAAGATCCTTGCTCTTGGGAACCCTCTCATCACCATCAAAAGGATCTCCATCATCACCTCTGGAGATAACTCGTCCAGCAAACAAAACCCCTTTTGGATCAAGCACTTTTGCCATCTCTGTAGCATATAACTTGTTTCCCATTGTGTATAGATGCAGTTCAAACAGTTTACTAGCCTAATTGCAGGAAAAAAAATTGCATTAGTTGCCTAAAATACAACTCAAGCACTAAATCAATTCAAAACCTGACTAAAATTACCTTTTCTAAAAAATTCCAGATCCCAGGCCGCAGTTTCGTCCACATCCCCATATGAGGAATGCGAAAGATATGTCTGTATGGCTTTTCACGATCTTGTTCTTCTTTCTTTCTCAAAATCTCATCATGCACTGGGTCTACTTCAACAAACTGAAAAGGTGAGGAATTGCTGAATTAATATGAAAGAACTTGATTGTCAACTGTTATCCCAGATAGGGAAAAAGGCCATATTTATACAAGAAGAAGAGAGAATTGCCTTGGCTGAATTGAGAAGAGTATGATCAAGATCCAAGACAAGGCAGAGCTTGCGTGCAGCAAACATTTTCTTCTGTTCTTCCAACCTTCTTGCCCTCTCTCTCTGTATAGCAGCTTTTTGCTGGTCATCATAGCCTTCAAAAAGATGCTCAACATCTTTCCACGTGTTCTGTGAATGAGAACTTGCTGCAACAACTTCAGGAGATGAAGCAGGTCCAGTTTTCTGGTCAGAAATTGAAATTCCAGTTTTGCCATCCACTCTCTCCGACTTAGTTTGCATAGGTTGGGATGCAACATTCTGAGAAATGAAAGGTGGAGTTGTCGATGCTTGAGAAACAGATAAAATATCAGCAATATTTTCCAAGCTCTTTGTAAACGGAAAGGAAATATCAGGTGGCACAGTTGGCTTCAATTCCGCTAACCCCTCTTGTTTTTGCACATTTTGATCATCTTTAGTCCCCTGGGTGGTGGGTGTGAGGGTTGTTGTTTTGAATTGTTCAGATCCCATGCTCCCAGCCCTCTGGAGTGAATTATTATGGAGAAAACGACGAGGATCTCGTGGTTTCATTCGAATTTTTCCTGACTCATCCTGCAGGGTCCAAGTCCATATATAATTAAGAAGCCTTCAACATACTGAGAAAGAGATATTTTGGAAATCTTTTTTAACTGTTTAACACTAATCACATAAGGTTCTATTTTATTTACTTATTGCATTATCCCAGAGAAAGAAAAGCAACCAAGGCTAACCTTAAAATTTAACAAAATTTTTGTACTTGCGATGATAATGTTCCAGCACCAAACAAATACACAATATAATATAAAACTACAAAAACCATTAATTTCAAGATCAAACAAATCCAACTGCATAGGCACTAGGCGCATATAATTCTCCAAAGATACATGTGCTTCAACTCAACTAAACTTCATTCCTAATAAGCACATTCTTACGAACAATAATTGTCATTTCAGGATGCTAAAAAATTACAGACAATTAGTACTTACTGATGTGGCTATTTGAGAAGGAACTGGAGTTCCTGCAGGTCTTGGGAAAATCCCAGAGGGCTGTGAGGAAGCAACATTCACTGTAGGAATTGCTCCCAGTACTGTGTTGGAAATTGGAGGATGTGATGTACTTTTTGCAGGATCAGAAAGTGTCTGCTGTCCATCTAATGCTAATCTCTGTTGCTGTCCCATTTTAAGTATATTTATCAACATTGTTGGATTCACAGCGATGTCTTTCAATAAATCAGGAAGGGACGTTGTAGCAGTACTTGTAACTTGTGCCTGTTCACTTCCAGTAATGTTGCTGATTCCCATAAATGGGGACTGCGCATTTCCACTACCATTCACATTGGACTTAACATTACCGGAACTAGGACATACAAATCCATTATTTATTCTTTGACCAGGTTCTACATTCTCTGCCCACTGATTTTTGTTCACGGTTTGAGGTTCAGCCATATCAGTGTCCTCTAACCAACCACCAGTTCCGGTCATACTTTCAATATCCCTTACAGCACCATAATTATCAAACGAATTTCTTTGCCTTTTCAATGAGGGATCATCCAGAACATCCTCCTCTATCTTATGTTTCTTCGAACCCACTATTGCTCCAGCAGGTTCCACTCTAGGTAGGTTATTAACCATGGGCAAGGCTCGCTGGTTGTGGTCCAAAGCACAGGCATCAATATTAACATATCGAAGCCTAGGGTCCCTGCTCTTTGCAGATGCTTTGATGGTTGAACTAGGCCCAGAACTAACTGGTGCAGAATTCCTAGTGGGTACAACTCCACGAATATTAGAACTGTCAGGGTGGGGAGGAGGAGGTGGTAGTGGTGGTGGTGAAGGAGGAGCATTTTTTTGGTCTGAAACAGGTGGATTTACAGTTCTGTAGTTAACAACAGTTGATGAACTAGAAACTTCCCCAGCAGTATCACCATCCCCATTGCCTGATTCTTCCGAAGGTGTTGGGCTTGGAAGTTCATTTGTGAAAAACGAATTACGATTGAATTTTTGTTGATAGCTGGAAACAGCTTTGAGTGCATCAGTTTCATAGGGATGCATTCTAGGCTCTTCAGCAACAGGTGTCACCTTAGGCACAGGCAATCCAGAACTAACCATTCCATCCCCAATAGCCAATAGTCTTTGAACAGGGAACGGTGTCGTTTCCTGTGTTGGTGAAGGAAGACTGTCTTCATCATGATATTTTTTGAGGTCAAGCAAAGGAAGCAAAACTCCCCTACTCTTAAAACTAGGTACACCTGGTGGTTTAGGAGCTTCTATTGACTTGTTTGGCTTATTCTGAACAAAAGTTTCAGCAGCAGGTAACTTTTCACTCATAGTTGTCAAATCATAACCTGCAGTTTTCGCTAAAGAATCGTTATGATTCTCATTCACTTCACCAGAAACCTGTGTTTCTCTATCTTCACCAGTTCTTGAACTAGATAAAATATAATTAGAACCCGTTGAGGAAACCATGAGCTCTATCTGTGAAACAGACACATTTTTTAGTTGCCTCGGAGAAAAAACAGCACCAATAATTAACAGCAAGCCACATTCAAGGAAAATATAGACTATGAATTCTAAAGTCGAAGTTACAAACCACACACCTCTTTGTTCTGCCCAGGAGAGAAAAAAGGAGGATAGTGGCTATTTAGAAGGGAAAAAAACCTGTAACCAGAAGATGCAATGATGAGATACCTAAACAATTTGAGTATGAAAAATCTAATGAAACAAAATAACGAACATGACAAAATCCAAACCTTGAGAAAACGCCCTTATTCTGCTCCTTTAATTTTTTATTCATCGAGCAAAAAACCTGCAATGAGCAACGATTCAGTCTCCACAAAGTTTCCAGCAGCATTACAACAGAACATTAAATAGAACTGCTTTAGACCAGAACTTTTATCGATAAATACTCTTTGAAGAATGAAATTGAGTAAAAAAAGTATTCTTTAAGTGCCTCACCGAATTAACTACTCTAATTGCCATAAAAAGCAATTGAACAAGACCATCTTTTGAGGGAAAACTATTATCATTTCCCCCCACCAATTCCTTCAAACTCTCCAATACTTTATGCAGTTTCAAACAAACTGCCTCAAATGACCTACAAAAAATAAACCAACAAAACAATTAATCCAATCATAATAATCATTATCCCAATACCTTCACCAAATATTTCGAAATCTTCATTTCTACAAAATTCACAAACTTTCAGCAACAAAAACACACTTACTTCTCAGTTTCAATCACACTAACACTCTCCAAATCTTTACGAATAGACTTCACCCTGTTTTCGACATCAACACTCACCATTCCCTCACTCTGCACCACCACCGGCTCCGAATCCAAATCAATCTCACCTTCCTCCAACTCCCCCTCCTCTTTCTCAATATCAATAACTTTAACAACATCCATCTCATCACCACTATCATCGATCACGACAGTTCTCTTATCTTCTTCGCTACTATTTATAGAAGATTTCTTGGAACTATCATCCAGTTCAACCTCAACAAACAGCTCATTTAATGGCTTATTTTGAACAGCTCGTGCCCAGGCAAGATTATACAAGCCAGACATATATCCACCTCCTACTTGATACTTGTACAGATCCCTCACCGTCCAAACTTTCTGTGAGCTGTTGTTTGAAGATGGTGTTTCTTTCACTATAACAACTTCTTGCTTATTAAAATCCTCTTCACTGATCTCTTCCACTGATGCTGTATCCGATATTTCCCCCTCCTCAACGTCTTCTATTCCACTACTGCGGCCGCCGCCGGCGGTCTCATTTTTACCCATCGCTATCTATCTAGGGTTTCCTTCTTTTTAATATAGTTAACCTTAACTGGATCAAAACATGTAGTAAAACCCAATCCACGATCAAGAAACAAGATTTGAAGAAAGAATCAACAAATTTCAAAGAATCTAGAGTGCAAAAGCAAACGGATTGGTTCGATTTAGGTTTTTTATTTTGTTGTTGTTTTGCTTTCTCTTTTTTCAAGATCTGAATATTTGCAAATTTCAGTTAAAAAATTGACCTTCAAAATCCTTGAATCTTTGATCTCAGATCTGTTTGTTGTTGTAGATAGAAAATGAGATCGTGAAGTTACGATTTCTTTTTTTCTTTTTTTTTGGAGAGAGAGAATGGACGAGATGTAGAGAGAGATTGCGACTTCGATTAGAGGGGGGGTACGACGATGGGAGGAAGTTGCAAGATGAGAGGGTTGATGCAATGCGAATCTATCAACTTATCGAGAGCCATGGCTTTTAAATCTGAACCCTGCACGTCATCGATCTGGAAAAGCCGAAAAGCAGCGCTACCAGTGTTAAGTACAAATAAGTCCTCGTTCCACAAATTTTTATTTTATTTTATTTTATTTTATTTTTCCTTATAGAAGACTTTCATGAGTTTTCTGTATCCAAACTATTAATATGATGGGATGAAAGGACCAAATTAAAGCGATGGAGTTAGTCAAGGAATGAAATTGTAGTTACTTATGCATAAAGTAAGAAAATTATAGCGTAATGAATGGTTACATCCAAAGAATAGTATAATGAGAATTGTTTTTTATTTAAAGAAATATTAAAATATTATTTTTTTTATTTTTTAAAATTTATTTTTGACATCTGAAAATATCTAATAATAATAATAATAATTTAAAATAAAAAAATATTTTTAAAATACAAAATAAACAAGCGATAGAAATAGTTGGGGGATGGAGTTTAATTTTAATCATGAGGAGCATGCATGGACTTACTTAAAACCCATTCTTGTTAAAGAAGTAAAACGGTGAAAGTAAGGAATATTCAATGTCTACGTTGATAAGAAATCTGAAGTTGCAAAAATTTAAAATTGCTGCGCTGTTGCCTGCGCACTGTCACGAAAGACTTGTTCAAGGCTGGTGGGTTAAAATGGTGACACGTCAACCATGTTATTGGATTATGCCAAGTTTCAAACCCTTCAACGTAGGAGCTGACCTACCATGATTCAACTGAATTGATGAGTGCATACTGACGAGTGCGTCCGTTAAATTTAATAATTTTGTTTTATAGAATTCATATTTTATTTAATTAGATGAATATAAAAATAAATATTTATATAAAATACTATTAGAAAAAAATGTATTTGTTCTGTGAAATGTCTTTTCTTATTCATGCATTTTGTTTTTATTTTGGTAACAAAAGCTATAATATTGTTAGAGAACCATGATAAAATTAAATGATAATTGAAACATCATGTTAACCTATTTTTACAGTTCTTTTAAAAAATAAAAATATAAAATATAAAAAAAAATCAGGTTCAACTAAAAAACAATTACACGTATCTGGACTTGCTAGGTCCAAACATAGCTAAAACTAATGAGACTAGAAAAAAATTTGATGACCAAGATAAAAACAAAGTTATGAACAATAAATGAATAGTAATTTGAGTCATAATGAATAATGAAATTGACTCTGTGTTTTCACACATGTTTCAGTTTAGTTCTTTTTGTTTTAATTATTTTTTTTTACTATAAATCATTAGAGTGGAATCCAATCAAATTTTAAAATATGATAAAAAAAAACTTCAAATCTATAAAATACATGAAGATGTAATGATTAATAAAACAAGTCATGAACAATAAATAAATAATAAAATGAGTCCCGATGAATAATAAATGAAAAGTTAATGTTAATCCTATTTTATTTTCTTGAAGTTGCTATTTAACTTGTGCTTTACTGTGAGTTTAGTTATTTTTTATGAAAAAAAATGAATATACAGGCTTTTCTCAATTCTTTTTGGATATAAAAAAAATTCACAATCATAAATCAAAATACTTAATCAAATACGCATATCTAATTAATTAAATTAATATTTGATCAAGAGATAGTTAAGATTAAGATATTTGATCTCATAATATAGGCTATATATTAAATCATATTTTTAGAATAAGTTTTTTATTTAATCAAATGATTATCCTTGCCAATAAAATGTAAAAAAAAAAAAGTCATCAACAAAAGTGAATTGTATAAAACTGTGAAGCTCAACAATAAAACAACCCAATGTTGAATGAAAAAAACTAAAAAAAAAATTTAAAAATCAATTTAATGTTGAATGATGAAATAAAAAAAATCAATTTAAAAAATTTATCAAAATAATTTTTTAAAAAAATAAGATAATCCGGGTCATTTTCAAAATTAGTGAAATACAGAAATAAAATAAACAAAAATAACATAGCCCAATCTCTAGTTGAATAAATGATGAAATTTAAAATTGAAAAAATATGAGCTTAAAAAAAAAAACAAAGCAACCCGGACAAACCTTCTAGACTTGGGTTAATCTCTAAAACTAGTAACTCGTGAAATCCTAGATTTAGGCTCAATTAATAAATTCAATTCCAAACTAATTTAATGTTGAAGGATGAAATAAAAAAAATCAATTTTAAAAATTTACTGAAGTGAAAAAAAGAAAAATCAAAAGAATAAAAATCAAATTTGATAGGGAAAGGCCTATGAAGGATGGAATTGTAAAACAATCAATTTTTAAAAATATCTCAAACAAATAAATAGCAATCAAAATAATAGAGACCAAATTTGAAAGATGAAAAAAATAAAGGGAATGAAATTGAAAACAAATTAATTTTATAAATTATTCCAAATAAAAAAAACAGTGATAAAAAAACAATTACCAAATCTGAAGGAATAATAAATTGAAGGATTACTTTGAAAATTTGAAGGGATATGCGGGTAAATCAAGGAGAAGAGAGAAAAGAATGAAAAACAAAGTTATCGATGCCAAATTGAATGACAGTTGGCCACATGTGTCGCCTCACCACAGAGGTGACGCTGAGATGGTCTTGATGTCATTGTGGAAGGTGTCGTTTGGTCATCGAAAAGGCCCGCACACGCCATCAACATACTGACACGTGTAACGCATGCATTAACAACTTTTTTTTTTAATAATATTTGTATATATTAAATTATAAAATTGTCCCTAATTCAACTTGATAATAGCAAAAAAAAAAAAACAAGTGCAAATACAAAAATATCCCCTGAAATGAATGCTATAGCAAATTTTACTTTTAGAGGCATGAAAGTCAATTTGGTTTTTCTTAGAAAACAAAAAAATATGAAAAAGCTCCTGTAAGATGTAAAAATTTTTGAACCTTAAAGGAAGAATGATAATTTTATTGTGCATTATAATAGCAAAATGATATAATTGCCTCTTTTAAATTTGGCGTTGAATTACCCCCAATAATATGTTTATTTGGTTTTGTTTTTCTAGGGCAAAATGGATATTTTTCATCGAAGTTTTAAAAAATCACTCATCTCCTTCACGTTTTTTACTCAGTCTTATGCCTTTCAATCTCACATTCTCCAGATAAATTAGCCTAAATTGACCTACAATTTGGTCATATAAAGGCTAAATAAAAAAAAGGGATAAAAAAAATATTTCGTGAGGAGATCACAATTCAATCATGTACCGTGAATCCTCCACACTTTTAGTGTTTTACTTAATAACTAGTTTATTAACCGATGCTCTATCATGGACTGGATCAATTTTTTTTAAACGTAAAAAAGAACACTAAGAGCATGGAGATTCTTTGGCAACGCTATTAAACTTGAGCAAATAGGTTAATCTTGAAACTCTTTGGTTTCAACCAAATCATATAAGAGCTAACTCAATGTGAATTAGTTAATTTAATAGATTCAGAGGAAATTTAAATGATCGATAAAAGCATGGATTAACTTATAAAAAAAACAAGAAGATTTTTTAAAAAGTATTGAGACGATAATATATTGAATGACTCCGGTCACATGACTCGGTTCATGAATTTAACCAGGTTTAATAATTTTTTAAAAAATTAACTTAATTATATGATAAAAATTAAATGCACGCAAAATCGAGCATCAATCATAAAATAAATATTTGTTCAAGACTGTAATAACCCTAAAAAAACAAAAAAAAATCATTTACAAAGTCTATCTCCAAACCAATTAAACATTAATAGATGAAATCAGAAAAAAAAACAAATAAAATAGCTTTTTCATTATTATTGACATTAAGTAAAATATCAAATTGATTATTAAAT
>Ga0307515_10008458_pt1 | contig 20057 bp, 17 predicted proteins | sample 17_EM_MG_FD_194513 | JGI IMG/M metagenome (GOLD analysis project Ga0307515, IMG submission 194513) | Populus trichocarpa ectomycorrhiza microbial communities from riparian zone in the Pacific Northwest, United States - 17_EM | ecosystem: Host-associated > Plants > Roots > Unclassified | place... | reverse complement strand
CCCCCCCCCCCCCCCCCCCCCCCCCCCCCCCCCCCCCCCCCCCCCCCCCCCCCCCCCCCCCCCCCCCCCCCCCCCCCCCCCCCCCCCCCCCCCCCCCCCCCCCCCCCCCCCCCCCTCGAAGCGTCCTACTAATGTGTGATTGATAAGTGCAGTGGCTTCTGTAGTAAACCTTACCACACGGAATGGGCAGAATGAACCTGGATATTCCCCTTGAGCAGACATCACCGTGGTCTTCCTTCCACAGGCATATTCAATCAGTCCACGATGAATGGCAGTGGCTGCTTGCATTGAAGTATGTAGAGCGAGAGGTTGGAAATACTGAGATATCATAGGCAGGCACCCCAAGTTGTTGGCAGTGAAGAAAAATTGATGGTAACTGAGATCAAGCACTTCCATTAGTGTGAACCATGATTTCTTATCCTTGACAACCTCGGAGAGATATCAATTATAAAACAGAAACTCCTCAACTTCGATCCGATACTCAGTTCCGCAGTGCAAATCCAGCTGGTAACTACGGACAATAGTTCAATGTGCCCCATCTACCAACCATCTTTTAGGGGTCCTTCTTTAACAGCAAATATGGTACTTGCAATAGTTATATGAATATATGTCATGGAGTTACTCTTGGTGGAGTCACGTGATATACATAACACATATTCATGACATTGCAAGTAAGCCAGTCATGAGATCCTTAGGGGAACTACACAGGATTACTGTGGTGATTCAATATGCATTGTCGCATAGTGGATTCATTGAAAGCTCACATACTATGGTAGGGAGAATTTGATGATGCAGCTATTTTGCGATTACGGGGAGGCGAGAGTTTGATCTCTCCTCAGCAGTGCAAATAATTTTCAACCACATTCAGTATCCTGGATACTAGTGGGAACTGTCAATGAGGAGACAATTGTTCATCTCATAGGACGCGGCAGTCGATGGTCTATATGCGAGTGCGTGGACCCTCTGAGCAATTGCATCAGGCAGTAGGAGTCATCAGGGTTCTTCCTGGCTAAAGAGAATAGTCTCGGCCTAAGCATGAGGTGACTGAGGGAATTATGACATTGCCTGAAGCTAAGAGGAGTGAAGCATCCAAACTCATTGGTTTGAGTCAGTATGTACTGCAACTTTAGTCTCATTGCGAATATGAGCTGACGTGTCACATCCTATGTTGGCATCAAATTGGTTGGTCGCTAAATATCTCTATGATGCAAGCCTAATAGCCGTCAGGGTGAGGCATTAATTGCTGATAAGCACTACCAACTAAGATCGGATGATGTTCCAAGTACCGAAGTATACGGAAGCATGATGTCTAAGTTCAAGTTTGATCTATCTTATTGTCTGACTTGATATCATGCAATCAATGGCCTCATTCTTATCAGGAGCCTAATGCTTTCAAAGCACATTGCAGAAACAGGATAACCAACTGGGATGCATGGCACATACCAAGGGGCGCCTGCGGACAGCGCCTGATGTGACAGCGATAAGGCTATCAAGAGCAATCGAGTGATAGCATTGACGTATGGGTGTACAACCCCTCGAAGATGACCATAATGAGATTGCGTTGTTCCGGCAATGAGCAGAACATGCTCAAAAAGCAATCCACAGTCAACATTCAGAACACCGAAGACGATCATGAAATATTCGTAAGTATTCTGTCTATTTTTAACTTTAAAACCATTTTGTCCCTACTACACTCTTGTGACCTTTCACTTTGTGCCTGGGTCCAGATTGACACAAAATGAATTCCCACTGCTGAAGAAAGTCGAGTCAGTCCGAGAACTAATCTTCTGCTTTAAAGAGGAATGCTTAACAAGGGTTAGCAATGGGTCCGGGTGACCTGCCAGTAGTCTGGGTTCGGACTGCACAATCGGGTCAGTTCAGTTCCAGAGACATCCAGACATCTGACCCGGTGCCTTTTAGTGAGCCAACCCTGGGCCTGTACCCATCAACCCACAGGTTTTGCCGAGCTTGGCTAGGCCCGTCTGTGCCAATCCCAGGTACTGCATTTCAGGTTGCACTATTCATCGTAGCAGTCACATATGCTACAGTTAATCGCCAAATATTGACATTGGTACATCACTGTTTGTTTTCTATGTATTGGCCACCATGATGATCAAAACAAACAGAGTCAGGCGCCCTAGCACATCCTGACAATGAGCGTCAATGGAGCCTCAACAGTTGTTGGTTGTGTACTTTGGGTGATTTGGGGGGCGACAGGTTGTACACAGGCAGAAACGAAGCATTGGCCACCTGTATAGTAAAAGGAGGAAGTGAAAATCTACCGACCCCATCTTGAAAATGAGCATCAACTGAGTGACATCAATGTTTGGTCGTGCAGCTTCGGTAATAGGAGTCGCACTTTATCACACGCATCCATGAACAGGGAAATGGCAGCCTTTATCGCCGAATATGTACGGGATATTCCTGCCACATCCTCTGGGACAGTAACAACTTATTCAATCCACAGAGCTACAACTAAGTCGTCTTGAGCCTTTTGATGTACTAAAACAGTCAAATCGATGTATATAGAAAATAACAGCCACATTGAGCTGTAATTAACCTTGATGCAAGGCCAACAATCATTGACGCATGGTTGACGCTCACATTTACGATGGGGCAGGGAGCATGTCGCTGTCTCTGATTCCTATCAAGGCGGCCAATACTTTGATTATAACTGTCTGCAACCTGTTGCCCCCCAGATTACCCAAGATACACGACCAACAATCATTGACGCTGCGTTGAGGCCCAATTTCATGATAGGGCACGGAGCATATCACATAATGTTTTGCCTATAAAGGTGGCCAGATATTCTTTTATGATTGTCTGGAACCTATTGGCGGTCTGATTACCCAGAACGCAAGACCGAAAATTGTTGACATTGTTAGGGGTTCTCCCTTTGGAGAGATATTGGTACTAGTTTACTTTGAGATCTACATAACACTGATCTCACAATGGAGTGATGAGATACCCTATGTATGATCCTCAGCGGCTGATTACATGGCTCGTGTCGATTGGATAGTGAGCCTAACTGCCAGCGGATTGGTGGAAAGGTCATATGCTACGGTAGATCCGATCGGATGATGCAATAACCTTGGCCTTGCCTACCATTCATCAGGGATATAAGGTGCCAGTTATTTTGAACAACATTCATTGAACTATGCTAGGTGGGACTGGACAAATTGATTGCAGGAATGCGACTGACGTGTCAGGCAGACGATAGCGAGTATGCAATTCAGTGGGATCTCGAGCCAATCCCTTGTGGAAAAACACCACTCGCGTACTCCCCAGCCATACTAAACAGTCTCCGCCTAGGCATGGTGTGTCAGATTGATTATTGTTGTCGGGGAAAGACAATAAGACCCGATAAGCCTCCGACTCCCTGGCTCAGAACAACGGAGTATGGTCAGTTACAATCAAGTTATGATACTGATGTAATACCTCATAATTGAATGTCAACAGAGCAATGGTGGCTCGCCATGTAAGTCTCTGAAGCAGATGAGCCAAATAACCTATATGGTCAAGGATGTGACTTAATTTATTAAGCAATCTGTTTAAAGCCCTCCTAATAACCGCGTCAGGCAAGGAGAAGTTTTGAGTATCCAAAATCTACGAGTTGTGAGATATCTAAGTTGAAGATACTGTTTGATTAAACCTTATTGTGGATGATAGCCCATATGAATACTATTTGCAATGGTTCCGGACCGTCACTTCGGGTCTGGGTCCAGGGCCAAACTGAACTGTTGCCAAATTGGTGGTCCGGGTGGTCAATACACCCTAACTGTCAAATCGGGTATGGTTCATTGGAATACTCCCAACCTGTCTGAATTGGGCTGGTTGTCAGTTGGTTGCATAGAGGGTCCATCAATTGATTCATATAAGGCTCTTGTTTTCACAGTTTGTTAATAGTATCTTATCAAAATTGCATTTTCAACAACCAATAATATATTTTTGCATGCTTTAAAGTTTGCAATATCGATTAATTTGAAATCCATGTTTTACCTTTAATATATTGTACTTGTGCCTATCAGGGTGGACAATAATTCTGTTATGAGCGCAAAGATCCGCATGATGCCTTAATGACCGAATATGCAGGAACCAAAACTGTTGACCGTCCGTTGACGCCCATTTTCAGGATGCGGCAGGGAGCATGTTGCTGTTGATTTTGCCATTAGATGCTGCCAATATCTGATAAATGGGTGTCTGCAACCAAGTGGAACATAAATTACCCAAGATGCGATGCTAACTATCATTGACGCACCCTTGACACTCATTCCCAGAATGAGGTGGTGACCATGTTGCTGTCGCGTTTGCCGATGAATGCTTCCAACATGTCGGTTATGCATAACAGCGACCAATCTTTGTTGGATTACTGTACATACAAAACCACCAATTGTTGACGCTCCGCTGACGCTCATTTTGATGTATTGTCCATCTTGTGCCTATACAAGCTGCCAATACGTTGGTTATTCAAGACAACGACCAGATCACTGTTCAATGGCCGTACGTACAAGACCAGAAATTGTCGACACTCCGTTGACGCTCATTCTCAGAATGAGGTGGTAACTGTGTTGGAATCTGTTGTGCATATAAAAGCTGCCAATATGTCAGTTATGCATAACAGCGACCAGATCATTGTTCAGTTACCGTACTTACAAGACCACAAATTGTTGACGCTCTATTGACGCTCATGTCAATATATTGTCCATTCAACATCTGCTGCCATCGATAATTATTTTCATCACGATTAGAACATATTGGTTGTCTCTTTGTTAGATTCAGACTCTGCCCTTTGGCAAAGCCAAGCGCAGTAACATTCTTGCACGCTTCGCTCTCACATGACTAACATTTATATATCTTGCAAAACGATTCATTTTGCCTGCTATACATCTATCTATCAACCGATATTCACAAGCTACTGTTCACCATTCGCCCATAATATATCGCCAACTGATACTCCCGGTCAAGCTACATACAGAAGCTGGTGAGACATTGACGAAATCTGTCATACTGTTTCTTCACTCACTGATTCATCCTCGTTTCTATTGCATAAACCGTCACAAACACCATTTCAGCGTGTCACTATGACTTTCATGTTGGCCTAATTGATCCGGGAACATTTGGCGCGGCAGTTACATCACTCTACTCTGGGCATTCCCAATCATCGATACCATTGCCTTGCTCTATATCAGATTCAACATTTGCCTCGCAATCGTCTTTGGTGTCATTTGGATTTCCATGTCGCCATTCCAGTTTAGCCAATCTTCCGTGTCCGAAATGCTTTCAGGTGAGCTATCCTCATCACTTTCGACTGAATAATGGTTGATTCTTCATATTCGGCAGACATTAAATATTTTAGTTCATTCTCCAGGGAGGTCCTTAGCAGACAAAGCTGGTGTCAATGGTGATCTTTCTGACAGTTTAAATGCAGCTGCACCATCTTCCTTGAAAGAGTGAGCAGGATGCATTGATGATTTCTTCCGTGTCCGAAATGTATCATATGGCTGTCAGCTGCTTGTTGTGAGCACAAGATTCCTTCTGTGTAGCACTTAGGCTTCGGCTGCTGTGCCACATCTCCAAAACGTCGTGGACCTTCGGCATTCAGTGAAATTTTCTTTTCTCTGCAACTTTCTTCCCATCCGAGTCATTTTCTGTGTTTGTTGTATCCAAAGCTGGGTCATCGCCCGCCGGAATCCTGATATTGGTTCCAGTGAACTGCCTCACCATGACTTGTTTGTAAAGGGTCTCTCGTGTGGTTTTTGACTGCCTCCAGCCGATAACATCCCAGCCTAGGGAAAAGCAGGCCTCCACCACGACACCATGTTATAGGATGGAGAATTTATCGCGTGCCACATCTGAGAGATCAGCGTACTTTGGGTGCGTTTCCTCCAGTCAGCGCCAGCAGTTGGTTATGTCCGGGAACTGAAATGTACTGCCAATCTCCATTGGGTCGGAGTGGTAATCATTGAGATTTGGATCAATACGCCTCCAGTTCTTCGGAGCTTTAGGAGGTGAATTGAAATGCAGCCTAGCGCCTTTCAATAAGCATGCTGCGTGATCACTTCATCCGGGTGTTGTTTCAGCTACATTGATAGTGGTCAGGTATTCTTCATCATCGCTTGACAGATCATATCGATGAAAGGATGATTGAATGAATCCCCCAGCTGCTGCAGAGGGGACTGGATTGCTGCTAATTTGGCTTTCGGGTTTATTGGCTGGCATACATTGATGATTCGCATAGTATTAATTCCCCGTGTACTTCAGTGAGGCCTCTTGGTATTAGGTAGTATACGATGTCTTGTTCTTGGGATAGAAATCCATTCCCTTGTCCCACTTCCCGAACAGTTGCAACTTCCGGAACGGATTGAGGGTATGTGCTCAAATGGGAAGCGTACCTGTCGATGGAGTCACTTCAGCATAACATTTGGACAGCTTCTGTTGAGCTAACTTCACTGCAAAGAACAAGTCTTGCTTCCGCTGAGTCTTTGTCTTGGACCAAGCTCGCATAACGCCATCCATATGATCGAACATGTCATTAGACTGTGATAACATGATGCAATATGACTGTATGCCTCATCGACATCCACAGGGCCCAATATCGGAATGTCCTCACTACTTCCATAACATACTTGACAATCGTCCATTCATCATGTGTTGTGAAGAGTGGCCGGATATCACTCTATTTTGGATTTTGGAGCCACTCGGGGGTGGGTTCATGTAATCGGTAGGCTCACTCAAGTAACCTTACCATGGAGTTCCAAAGTGTCTTCATATCCATAATCAGTAGTTCTGCAATGCAGACTTTGGCTTTTTGACAGTCAATGAACTCATTTCGATGACCAGGTGTCAGCATAATCAATACAGCAAGCATTCTCTGCTATAAGATGGTCAGTTTCAGGACATTGATAATATTTTGAAATACGTACTTTCTCAATTTCTGTTGCTGAACCTGGTCTCATGGCCAACCCTTTGTTGATTCAAGCGTTGCCCCGTTTTCGAAGTTTTTGACTCTTCCCAAAATCTATGCATTCCTTCTCTCCAAATTGCTGATTGTACTCATGGGCTTCCCAAGACTTGGTGCGGCCTTTTACACTGAGACTGCTCATGGATGCACCTAAAGCCAGCTGTATGACGTGCGCCATGCATGGTATGTGGTGCCTCAATACAGGCCACTGGATTCCAGAGTCCTCAAGTGTTGATTACAGCTCGCATGTCATCGTGGGATTTGAAGAACCATTATCAGTCGTAATTTTAAACAAACGGCCATCGGTAATCTGAACATGATCAAGCACTTCCTTCAAATGCACAGCTAGCGTTGCTCCACTATATTGGCCCTTGACCTATCATCCATAATTAGCTTTCAAAACCGGAAAAGAACAGGTGATCAACCTCATCACAAGCGAGATGCACTTCATCCAGTGACCAATTTCAATCCACGTACTACGCGATGACCGACATTATGGCGAGTGTGTTAGTCGATGACCATCTGTCGAAAGCTACACTAACTTCATTGTGAGATTGTAATTGCTTCTCAATTGCATCCACAGTCAGTGCATATTCCCTCTGGCAAATGTTTCTCAGGGTTGTGGCGGATGGCAGCACAAGTTGACTTCCCAATGCTTTATATGACCGTCGCAGCTCCAGATATCTTATCGCATTCCAAGGAATCTGAGTCGAAACAAATCCTAACATGAGGTAGCAAATCCACGTATCTTGGTAAAACTCCGATGTTTCATAGTCTTCAGCCGCCAGTTTGGGACATTTTGTCGGTCATTTCGATCAATATGGATTAAGCGGGATGCCAAATAAGAAATTCCTGTCCAAACTTAATATTGTAATTCCTGAACTTCCTTACGTTTGCAGGATCGCCAAAGCTGGTTCATTGACCGTTGAATTCGTTAACTTACTAACTTCTGACCCGGTTAACTCGTTTAACTTTGCGATGTGAGCTTTTGCCAGCATGTGTTTGCCCTTTGAGCTTGTTCGATGTTCTGATGGATGGTGAAGAACTTGATGACAAACAATACATATGATTCCAGGGCTGCCGGTCCCCTCAATTCCGCAGTGCAAATACAATTGCCATGAAGACAGATGTCTAGAATAATTCCAAGCAATCAGACTTTTCGAGTCTAGATTCATTGAAGCCCACCAAGCATCAAAGAGCATTTCTAAAGTAAGGTCGCTCAAATCATGAATAAAGACTTGTTCATTTTTGGAAGAGATCATACCGTCCAGTAATGATGTGTTCAAAGATTGTGAATCTGACAAGGTGGAAGAAATCAGAAAGCTGGGTAATTCGACTCAAGCAACTGCTGAAAGTAATGTTATAGTAGAGCGGACCACGGGTTTATAAATATTGACTCTAGAGCTACAAGCAAAAACATCAGATCTGTGAGACAATGCATGTATAATTGTGAAGTTGTATACAAGAACATATTGAAAAGACTGACCACGGCAAACTCAATTTGCAAACAGCACAATGCAGTTCAGTGCTGTGTAGGATACTGAACCTCCACAAAGATTGTTAATGCTCTGTGGGCGCTCAATTGTAGGTGGTGGATAGAATATCATCACTACCATTTGTGCAAACAAAGGCTGCCAATCGGTTCATTGTGGGTAACCTGCTTTCCATTGCGGTTAGGATATCCAAGATGCAGGATCAATAATTGTTGACGCTCCATTGACACTCCGTTGACGGTCATTTTAGGACTTAGTTACAATGGTGTCATAAGCGTTGTTATCTAGAATTGCGGCCAATAGTTCGAGTATGGATACATGTGGTTGCACAGCCCCTTGATTGTCGAAGATGCAAGGCCTAAAATCATTGATGCTCCGTTGGCGCTCATTTTTAGGGCATAGTGATGATGTCGTCAAAGCATTTCTGCCTAGAATGGTGGCCGATGGTTGGATGATGTATGCATGTCATTGCACAACCCCTTGATTATTGAAGATGCAAGGCCTAAAATCGATGATGCCCTGTTGACGGTCATTTTTGTGGCACAGGTACAATGTTGTCGACAGCATCCCTGGCTAGAAAGGCGCCTGATATATCGATTTTGGATTAAAGTCCTTGCACTGCCCCTTGATAATTGAAGATGCAATGCCTAAGATTGTTGACGCTCCGTTGACACTCATATTCAAGACATAGCAGCGATGTTGTAGCAACAATTTTTGCGTACATAGGAGGCTGATAGTTCGATTATGGGTTGGCATTGCCGCACAGCCCTTTACCACCGTCGAACATCCATATCGAACTATGCCTTCGCAAAGCCGTCACGATAAGACGACTCCGGTTGTATGGAATGTTTAAAGTCTTACTAAGCATCAGGATTAACAAAAGTGTGGGCCTTCAGAGAATTCTCGACTTCCCCAGCTAAGAGAGGCGTTTCTGTACCAGCTGGCGAGAGGGATTCCTCTCAAGAAGGGGGTTCCGTATCCTCTACAATCCAAGGTCAGAAGTCCAACCCCTCATCTTCACTGAACAATTGTCGCGTTGCAGATATCACTCCATGCGGGACTTCAACACAGTCTGCTTTACAGCGACAGTCAATGAATACTCCAACCGCCATGCCGGGTACAAGCAGTCGTAGAACAGCAGCACCTGGAGGAACCTCACAGACAGACACAACGCATCAGGTTGTGTCCAGCCCCACATCCGGCATTGCTAGCAGTCCCACTCCTCTCCGCGATCTTAAAAACCTGCCTACCCCCATCCCTAATCCAGAAACCCGCGCAATTATTACAAATCCACGGCAAATGGGAGCCACAGAAAAGACTCAGAGACAGAGGCAGTGGCAATTACAACCCCAGGGAGTGTCTCCACCTTGATCAATGGTCTCCGGCAGTTGCAGCCGCCATCGATGTGGTCAATCAGACATGACACATCTTGTATGTGCAACGGGCAGACTCCTGGAGCTCTATATATGAAACAGACGGCCGTTTATGAGTGCAAGCAGGTTGGAGACGGTAAGTTATGCAATGCGATGCGTTGCCAAAACATTAGCTGATGCCCCACACTGGCAGATGATAGAGATGTACTGGAACACCGCTATGCAGCAAAACGACATTTGTTCCATAGCATTTGAGGCACGCACACCGGGTTTCATGAAAGAGGAATGCTGAAGCAACCGCCGACATTGGATATTACATGCTCAAACTGGTACTTGGTTCGAGAACAAGTCGATAAGGTAAAATCCCATTGTATTCAAACAGCGAGGGATGACATTGCAAAGCATTATGATCTCCACCGCTTCGAATCCGACAGAGAGCCTTTGGAATTCATTGATTCCCATCTGGCAGACAAGAACTATCGTTTTGCTGAAGCAGAGCGTGTGGAAAGTAATGTACGCGGCCCAAATCCAATGCAGAGAGAGTCGAATGCTGCTAACAAATGGCCAGCATCCATGTTACTTCCTGGTGGAAGCAATCCCATGGTTTATCTACATCAAACTATCTCACCGGGCAAATAACCACGGAATGTATGCCGATGGATTTCATAATTCCATGATTGACATCAAGGATGGTCATATACCTCTGCCACTGATCTCATGTACCTGCACCACATTGCGCCATGCTTTCCTGGAGTGGCAAAACAACAAAAGTGTTGATCCGAAAGCTTCCAAGTCAGAGCTGACCGCTGACAGACCTGATCGCTCGATCTACATCAACTACAAGAATGACATTGGTAAGAACGCATCGTGCTGCGCTGCAATGGGTCTGAAGTTGTTAACCTTGTCTGACGTTGCAGACATATATACATTCTTGATGGATACCTGGAACACACTACCGGAGAGCTACAAACAGAGGGTGTATATACACACTCTTGCTACAGTCACGCGTCAGATCCAACCGGTGGAGAACCCAACACCTGCTGTGGTCATCAGCATGGAAGCAGCACGTGTTGCCAATGATAGTCTTCTTGACTAATTGACCCCCGAAGTGGCGCTTCAGAAGCCTGAGATCGGATGCACTGACCCACACATTCTGATAGACAACAATTGCATGGCTAACGAACTGCATTTCGGGATGACAAGGGGCAGGGGGGATTATGAAGATGAAGGTGACGTAAGCAATTGCCATCCCCACCGCCAGCCCCCAACGACGGGCCGCGACTGAACTCGAGAGGTTTGACCAGGGAACCTGTGATTCCGACGGGTATGATGGTCAGGATGGCGATGATTCGGATTCACCTGAGGAGGCAGAAGCATCGCAAGCTGATGATGGTTCAATGCAGAATGTGGAGGACTGAGGGCATGGTAGGTTTGATCTGGAAACCTGGGAGGTTGACGGATATGATGGCGACGATGGCGATGATGCGGATGCGGATGAGGAGGATGAACCATCAAAAGCCGATGATGAATCAATGCAGAATGTGGAGGACTGCGGTCATAATATTAGAGAGTATAAAAATTAGACAGTATATTCCCGACCAGAAAAATATGACAATGGTGAAGCGAATGCAACGGCAAGCGATGTATCTGAGGCGAAGACTCTATTATAATCGGTGAAAACATCGCACAGCTTAACATATCTGGGGAGAGTGCAGCATCCGATATATACCAATAGCGGAGAGGTAAAATGTTGCGATCGGCCTGAGCGAGGCATAATGATCACCACGCATTGTGTAAATGGCTGCTGCAGTACTGCAGCCCCTGCGAAGACTGAAACACATGTGTCGTTTTGAAGGTGTGTACACGTCACCACAGTCCGCGCCCAAAGTAAAGGAGGTATGCATGCAACGCGACCCATCGCCTGGGCGACGGGAAACGTGTAAGTCTCGGTCAGACGGTACGATGTTCTGTCGGAGTTATCAGAGATGTCCAGAACATCAGGGTATTTTTGACGGAAACTAGAGTTGTTGCTGATGTCCGTTTGATGTAACGGTCAAAATGCAGATCTTGCTTTTTTCAAGTTGAACAAATGTACCAATCTTGACATAAAAGACTCAGCTTGCCTCCATGTGGTCCACAGCTTGCAACATTCAACATCTCGCCCAACAACAATGTCAACTCAAGATTCCATGGTCAATGCTCTCAGAAAGAACCTTTCGCCACTTCCGGCGGGCATATCCGGCAACTCGTCATTGCGTTCCACACAACGTAGTCATTAATCAAAAGAAGGCAATAGTCGCCTCGAAGGCGACAGGGTCTGAACCTTGGGAGCACTGCGCACCGTACCATCTGAAATGAAGGTTTCCGCAGAGAAACCATGAGAAAATAGTGTTTAGACAACAAAGAGAAAGGGAAATGGATCAAGGATTATGTGGATTGAAAGACCGCTGTGGTAAGAATCTCGGTTAAAGACACAGAGGCAGCAATTAGCCAAGCCCGGGAGGATGTGAGAAATGCTGAAAAGGCGGGATCGTTGACCACAATGCCCAAAAAATCATTGAATGAGATGTTGGATGCTATCGGATACAGTCTGAGCGATTGTGCACTGTCCAACGATGAAGAGGATGGGGAAGACGAGTATGACGATGAAGATGCAGCGCTGCACAAGCTGGGTGAACATTACACACCTTGCTTGGCGATGGGCAAAATCCCCAAAGCAGTCAAGCACTGCATGAACAGTTTTCGGCCGATGCAGATAAGGCATGATGACCTGAAGCAACCGGGATGAGGGGACGCAGCCAACTACTTCGGTGCGAGAGATATGAATTACAGGACAGCCGAATTCGAGGTTCCCGCAGGTGTTATACCCTGACAGGACAGAACTGCGGCCACACCATCACCGACAACATTTGGTAAGCATATGCAGAGCCTCGATATTGTCCCAGGACAATGGGAAATGCCGCAAGGGACTTCTCAATCGGAAAGTAATCACATGAGGCTGGGTTCTTGGAAACCACAGTCAGACTAAGGCATCGCGGTTCTTCCGCCTGACTCGGCGCCCAATTTGTCTCCAATTAAGAAATCGCAGCCTGTTGAACCCGTAAGCTTTTACCCCTGCATATTGCCTCCCTAGCTAATTACCATTCAGAAATCACATTCTGACAAAGAAATGGTGACAGCTCCTGTGTCACAAGAGGAATAGGTAGCCAAATACTTAGTTTTGACGACATATCTGTTTGAAATGCAATTTAGGTACCTATTTTGCTACTGGTCAGCGTATTCTGAATTTCATTTACCAAACTGTGAGACATGATAATTCATCAGTGCGTGCGCAACGGTTGTATGGGCCATGGGAAAATTCTGCACTGCTAATCAATTTCAAAGACGGCCAACTCAATTGATATCATCCTGCCTGTTACAGTTAGGTGAGAAAGGAAATCTAAATCAGCAATGAAATTTACTAACACAATATATATCAGTGATGTAATACAAGTCTTAGAGGTAGCGGTGAATGCGCAGCCTGAACCCGGATGCACGACAATCGTCTTGCCGCATGTATCCATGCAATCAACTGCACAATTCTCCGCTCAGACCTACTGCACATGGTCACAATTTTCAAAATTGCTGATGGTACGTCATGGAAATCAAGGAGAAGGAGCTCGATAAGTCATGGTGGAGATGTGAGGCCAATTACATCAAAAACAAGTGGATGGATCCATATGTCATAAATTGCCAGCTGAAAGCACTGAAACGCAATGGGCCTACGTTATTCATCACTCAGAAAACATGTATCGTGGTGGGTCAGAAACAAACAAGCCTCAAACCATTTGGATGCAAATCATTATACATTGAAACGTTATATGGCCTGTCAATCATGGCTGTATGCATTTTACACACAATTGTTGAGCATCCAATAGCTGTGAGTATTTCTTTAAGGTGAGTGTCAATGGAGCGTCAACGATTTTTAGTCTTACACCATTGGCAATCAAAATGCTGCATTGTCACATTATTCCAAAGAGGAAGTATTGGCTGACTTTACATGTAAAAAGGAAAGCAAACATGCTCGGTGCCCCATCCTAGAAATGAGCATCAACGGAGTGGCAATGAATATTGGTCTTGCATCTTGGATACTTAATGGGCTGTGCAACTGCATTTATCTATAATTGGGGTATTGGCCGCCATTATGGGCAAAAATGCTACCAATGATATCGCTTATACCTCCTAAATATGAGTGTCAACGGTGCGTTAACAATCTTTGGTCTTGTGTCTTGCATAATCAAATGGCTATGAAATGGTGTTGATCCATAATCAAAGCATTGGCTGGCTCTGTAGGTGGGAATGCTACTGACGATATCACTACTACCTCTCAATGATAAGCAGCAATGGAGTGTCAACAATTTCTGGTGTTGCATTGTGGATAATCAAAGGGCTATTCAACACCGTTGACCCGTAATCAAAGTATCGGCTGCCTGTATGGGCAATAATGCTAGTGACGAAATCGCAACCGCCTCGTAAAATTAAGCGTCAAAGCAGAGTCAAACATCTTTGTGGGGGCTCAGTAAGCTACATAGCAATGAACTGCAGTGCATTGTTCCTAAATACAGTTATTAACGGACAGTCTTCTCCATATGTCCTTGTATTCAACTTCACAAATATGCATGCAATGTTTCATAGGTCTGACTTTTTTCTTGCTTGTAGCTCTTGAGTCAATATTTAAGAACCAGCTTTTTCCTTCACTATAACGTTACTTTTGACAGTCTCTCAAGTCGAATTACCCAGGAAACAGATTCCTACCGCATTGTCACATTCAAAATCTTTTATTACCTTGTTGCTAGAGGTTGTGATATCTGCCAAAAATGAACATGTCTTTGTTCGTGATTTGAGCAACGTTATTGTACATAACATATTTGATGCTTCATAGGCTACTATGAACATGGGCTGGAAGCATCTTACTGCTTGCAATGTTTCTACACATGCACCGTCGTTGCGATTCTATTTCCATTGCCGAATTGAGGGGACTGGCAGACCTGGCATCATGTGTATTGTTTGTCATCAAGTTCTTCGCCATCCATCCGGACATGGGACCAGCTCAACTGGTCAACACTTCCTGGAAAAGCGCTAATCGCTGACCTAAACAAATCAACGCAGTCAGAAGGTGCCGAATTCACTACTTCAACGGTTGATTATACCACCTTGGCCATACTGAAGAGGCAAGGAAGTCAAGGAATTACAATTCTCAGTTCGCATGGGGAATTCAGATTTGACATTTAAATCTTATCAATAATAACTGAAGTGACAGACAAAATGCTCCAAACTAGCAGCACAGAACTTTCACACTGCCGAATTTCACCAACACACCTGGAATCGCTACCTTCTGTTAGGATTTGATTAGGCTCATATTCTATGGAACGCTATATCGAACCTTGAGCTTCAATCGTCATATAATGCATTCAGATGCGAATTGGTGCTACTGTCCGCGAGCATGCGGAGTACCATTTGGCGGAGGTAATTCACACCAACAAAGGATGCAATTACGAAGCACTTGCTGTCAAGAAATACAGTTTGTCTTGCTGTAGACGGGTGGACATTGATGACCAAATGAGCCATATTGTTAATCATTGGGCACTATATAGATCCAAATTGGGCATGGCGAGAAGTGCAACTCACATTTGATGACGTTGATAGTCTGTTCTTTTGGAATTCTGTAAGCTGATTACGGATATTAGGTCGAGGGTCAATATACTGGAACACGGCCAGGAGTACAGTTGAGGGATGTTCTTGATCATTTTGAGCTTTCTGACGGCTGTTTACTTGGGAGAACTATTGATAACGCTTCCTTTGAATTACTTGATAACTCACGAATTACAATCAACCATTGGGGCCTCCGGAATCGAGTGGCCAGCATTGAGAATCCACATACCATGCATGGCGCATGTCATTCAGCTTGCTTTAGGTGCATTCATGAGCAGTTGAGGTGTAAAATGCCGCACCAAGTTTTGGGAAGCCCCTGAGCATGATCAGCGATTTGGAGAGAATGAAAACATAGACATTGGGAAGCGTCAAAAGTCTTCATAAAGTGGGCAATGCTAGAATCAACAGGGTGTGTGCATGAGACCAGGTTTAGCAAAGATAATTGAGAAAGTACATAGTTCCAGATATTGTGAAAGTCCTGAAACTGACCTTCATATAGTGGTGAATGCTTGCTGTGTTGATTACGCTGACACCTGGTTGTCAAAACAAGATGATTCACTCTCCAAAAGCCAAAGAGCGAATTGTGGTACTACCTACTATGGATGTGAAGACACTGTGTAATTCGTCACTGCAGTTACTTGAGTATGCCTACCAATTACACGAATTCACCCGCGAGTGGCTGAATAATCCCGAATACAATGATTACCAGCCACGCTTCACCACACAGGATGAATGGACCATCGTCAAGTGCATCATGGAAGTTTTAAGGACATTCCGGTACTGGAACCTGTGGATGTCGAAACAGCATACGGTTGCTCTACAGTTTATTATCACTGTGCACCATCGGATGTTCGATCATATCGATGGCGTTATGCAAGCTTGTGTGAAGACGAAGACTCATTGGGAGGAAGACTTATACTTCGCCATGAGGATTGCACACCAGAAGCTGCAGAAATATTATGCGGAAATACCTCCAACAACGGGTATGATTCTCATCTCAGCATATATCCTTGATCCTTTGCGGAAGTTGCAATCATTCAAGAAGTGGGACAATGGAATGGACAGCTATCCTGAGAACGAGACTTCATTTACTACTCAATACCATGAGGCGTTTCTGATGTATGTCAAGAATGAAGACTGCCCCAAGCATAGATATTTGCCCGTCATTGACCATGAAAGCGTTCCGAGCATCCATCGCTTCTTCCCAGCAATGGCTTCTAGATCTGGTCAATCATCTTATAATGCATACGATATGTCCAGCAATGATGATGAATACTTATTACCAAAAAGTGTTACCGAAATGACGTCTGGATGAAGCAATCGCGCAGCATGCTGATTGACACCCGCAAGGCTCCATTCGTATTCACAGCATGAATTTCCCCAGAACTGGGGGCAACGGGATCCGAATCTAAATGATTACCACAATGACCCTATGGCAATTAGCAGTAAATTCTGGATACCGGATATCACCAAAGTTAAGGGTTCCTTCTGGAGTTCCTTTAGCAGTTGTAATGATACATACAAGATCACAGCGGGTACATGCGGCTACAACTACGGTACCATGTGCAAGATGCCTGCTATGCAAAGAACGACTTTATGTATGTCACCCAAGTAATCTTTAGTGGGATTACACTTGGGCCACATGTTGATCAATTTGTGATTGGTACACCCTCACCAGCAGATTCCCTTATATTGATGAAATTATGTTGCCATTACTGGGAAGTGAAAAACCTTCAGCAGTGCACATAAATATTGGCCACTTCTACTATCTCATATCTAGCAAGACCACACGCAGTTAAGTTGGGCTTACGCAGAATTACGTGTCCAGCCGATGTTGTCGCAATATGCTAGAATGAGGGATCAGCAATCTCACGTGCTATGAGGTGAGAATGACTGGCGGCACGCCCCGGTCTACGGAAGGTCGAGACCTAAGCATGCATTGTCTGAGGGATCAATGACATTGGCTGACGATATGAGGCCTGAAGCAAACCTGCTCATTGAGTAGAGACAGTATGCATTGCAACATCATACTCATATGGAGATAAGACATCAGCAAAAAACATTTCCGTCCGGGCGGAATGGCTCCGTCAGAGTGGACGCACTCCGTCAGAGCCGTCAGAGACACCCAGGTAGTGTTAGCAACGGTTCCAGTTTTGGACCCGGCGGGTATTATAGGTCTGCGTGGCAACGGCCTTACCCCATCAAAAATTGTCGATTTTTTAAGCGAACCATCACTTTAAGGCCACAAATATTGATTAGAGAGTATAGTGTTTGGTATGTGAAATATGCAGCTTTGCACGGCGCATCTTTTGGCCGTCTCCGATTTTCGATATCTTTAAATCTCAGCAAGTGGCAGCCCAAAAACCTCGTTTGTACGCCAAAAATGAAAATAATCTCAAAGCCGCTTGCTGAGTTTTAAAGATATCAAAGATCAGAGACCACCAAAAGATGGGCCGTCTGCAGCTGCATATTTCATGTACCAAACACTAAATTATCGAATGAATATTCGTGGACTTAGGTGAGGGAACCGTGTTGTACAAACCCGGAGCGAACCGGCCAGGTCCGGGTTTTCATGGAACCGCTATAATAGAAACGGTCCAAAAATGGAACCGTTGCTAACACTGCACCCAGGTGGCGGATTACTCCGTGCCCGGTGTGAAACACACACGTCGCGTTGCATATCGCACTCCGATTGCCGTTTCGCCGTTTCTTCTCGCTCTGTTGGTCTCCTATTTTAAACAAACAGTCTGGCATTGTGGCCAACAGTGACCATATGTCGGAATGGGTTCATTGGGTACACGCTTGCATCGGGATTGCAATGCAATGGGTGATGCTGCGAAAATCTCTCCTCACATTCCTTCTACATTAAGGTCGAGGAGCGTAGGAAGAAGGTGAGAAGGTATGATACTACCCGGCCGTGAGGATCCACGCAATGTGGTGGATCCACGTCCAGAGCGAGTGAGACCAAAAGATGGGAAAGATACAGTGTGTATTTTCGTTATATGACAAGATGAGATGAAAATGAGATGTTGTCTATCTACCCCGGGGTCTCCGGAATACATTCTCCGTGTCGCTCATTCCGCCTCCGTTACCCCGGTATCTCCGTACACCCACCATCGCTCATTCCACCTCCGTTACCCCTGTATCTGCGTACACCCACCGTCGCTCCTTAACGATATACTTGGAGTCCGTGATCAATCAAGTTTGAAGATGCACTGGGAGGCCGTGATCGAGTGAGTTTGGAGATGCACTTGGAGGCCGAGATGGAGTGAACTCAGAGATGCACTTGGAGGCCGAGATCGATTGAGTTTGGAGATGCACTGGGAGGCCCAGATGCAGTGAACTCAGAGATGCACTTGGAGGCCGAGATCGATTGAGTTTGGAGATGCACTGGGGGCCCAGATGCAGTGAACTCAGAGATGCACTTGGAGGCCGTGATCAAGCAAGTTTGGAGATGCACTGGGAGGCCAAGATGAAGTGAACTCAGAGATGCACTTGGAGGCCGTGATCAATCGAGTTTGGAGATGCACTGGGAGCCTGTGACCGAGCGAGTTTGGAGATGCACTTGCAGGCTATGATCGAGCGAGATTGGGGGAGTACTTGGAGGCGGTCGATTTGGAGGGAGGTGCGACGGCAGCTGATACTCTATTCATTTGTTAACTTGTAATTGTGGGAATGTAGAGAGTTGCGTACATCCGCCGAGAGATGAGACACTGGCTGGGAGCGGGAGACTGTCGATCTTGGGATGATGCTGTACTTGGTGTAAGCTGTACTCAGTGTTAACTCATGATTATGGCATGGAGAGATAGAGAGGGATGACTTAACTTCATGTTCTTAGGTGATGGTAGAGTTGAGCACAAGAAAGAGAGAGATCAGAGGAGATGGGGGAAATCATCATGAGAAACTGGGACTTAAGAGAATTTCGTGTGCGAGTCAATTGACCATCCTCGATACGGCAGGTACAAGTCCCGATCAGGCGGGTAATAACACCGATACGAGGTCTTCTAAACCCAATCAGGCAAGTCGTACCCCTGATTTCTCATAGCCGCTCGTATCCTCTATGTCGTTATCATCTTCATCCCCCATCTCTCTCTTTCTCGTCCACAACTCTACCATCATTGCAAGAACACAAAGTTAAGTTATCCCTCTCGATCTCTTCATGCCATCATCATGAGTTAACACTGAGTGCAGTATACACCGAGTAGAGCATACACCTAACATTGTCTGTCTTCCCTTCATTCTCATGATTTCGAGTTGACCCCTGAATGTAGCTTCAGCTTCCGGCGTACCTCCCTACCGATCGACCGCCACTAGCCAGTTCTCCACGAGAGCTTCAAAGTTAAAGTCACCTTGTCACATTCCCACGGCTGTGAGTTAAGTAACTGATGAATTGAGTCCCGGCGAGCGATCCATCGGCCACCTCCAAGTACTCGACCAATCTCGCTCGATCACGCCCTCCAAGTGTATCTCCAAACTCGCTCGATCACGGCCTCCAAGTGCATCTCCAAACTCGATCGATCACCGCCTCCAAGTGCATCT
>Ga0307515_10008457_pt1 | contig 20057 bp, 15 predicted proteins | sample 17_EM_MG_FD_194513 | JGI IMG/M metagenome (GOLD analysis project Ga0307515, IMG submission 194513) | Populus trichocarpa ectomycorrhiza microbial communities from riparian zone in the Pacific Northwest, United States - 17_EM | ecosystem: Host-associated > Plants > Roots > Unclassified | place... | reverse complement strand
ACGTGATTTTATTTTCGAATTGAAAAAAAAAAAAAGTGTTTATTTGTTGAGAATGCAACAATACAGTATCTTTTTTCTGTTTCAAATTATAATAGCTTTCAGCAGATTAGGCATAACTAATTTATTGCTTGTGTAGGTCACTGGTAGGGAAGAGTATCGCCCAGGGAATGTGCATTAATCCCCAGGATTTCCCCGATCTGGGAAGTCAAAATGATAAATCTCGATTATTCAATAAAATAAAAACATAGCCTGGATTAAGTCAGTAGGCTAAATTAAGGAAAATTCAAAAAACAAATTATCACAAATTTAAGCCCTGAAAAGCTACCAAAAATAGTTTTTTTTTAAAAAAAACAATACAGATCCAGGAAGATGGAGACTTAAACGATGGAATTTGCAGCCTAAAACAAGCGTTGTTGGTTGCCAACAGTGTGCGTCCTGGAACAAGCTATCTCAAACAGAATAGGTACCAGTATCCACTATCATGATTGCTTGCAGTGAACTTCTTACTGACCGCCAAACAAAAAAGTTCTATCCTGGGGTCAATTTAACATAACTAGCATGCTGTTATCTAAATTCGGCGCTTCCTTGGGAGTCGGCATCCATTATGCGGACGCCGAGTATTATCTTCTATATGTTTGATAGGACTTAGACCACCCTTACCATAACCTTCTGCAAAGCTCGTGATGGCTAGCCTTTTCTTCTTAAAGTACGTAAAACCATTCACCCTCATCACAAATGATTTCAACCCCAGCTGTCTTGCCGCTTGCCCAACATGTTCTGCAGTTGCTTCAGCAGCATACCGAGAGAGTTTTGCTCCCCCTTGCAGTTTTTGCAACCATCCTGCTGTCATCGAAGCATTTTTCTTTTTATTTCCCTTAGAATCTGTCACCGCAACGAAGGTATTGTTACGTTTTAGCTTCATGAACACAAAATCATCATTCAGCTCAACATGGTACTGAGGAAATCGGGAACCCTCTTGTCCTATTACTCCTCTCACAAAGTCCATTGGCCTGGAATTTCTCCCACCTGCATAGAAGTCAGGCCGGGGACCTCTCTCCATTTCAAAGTCTCTCTGACCTGCAGAGAAGTTCATAGACCTGGGATTTCTCCCCATCTCAAGGTTGGAATTCTGCATGGAACTTCTCCCCATCTCAAAGTCTCTCCGACCTGCAGAGAAGTTCATAGACCTGGGATTTCTCTCCATCTCAAGGTTAGAATTCTGCATGGAACTTCTCTCCATCTCAAAGTCTTCCCGACCTGCAGCAAAGTCTTTGGAGTTGGAATCTCTCCCTGTTTCAAAGTCTTTATGACTCGTGGAGTGGATGAAACTTTGAAAACTCAAAGCATATGGAACGGTAGCATCTTCCTTGGAAGTCAACAAACCAAAACTCATCCCAAAATTTCCAGAATAACATGATGCGTATCTCGCATTTTCTCTTCTGGCAACATTATGAATAGACCAAAAACTACCTCCAAGTCTCTCTAAACAGCCTGCATGATTGAACAACCTTTCAATTGCTTAATAACATCATTAAAAACATGTTGAGCAGTGGAATTCTAAATATGCATCTTTCTAAACTATGTAAGGGTTGTTCATAACATTTTTGCTGTTGCCTCCCCAGAGACCATTTTATAGTCACCAACCCTGTTTTTTCAATCGACCCATAGTTACATAGGTTCCACAAACAATTACTTCAAACACATAGAATCTATGGCATAGATCCAAGGTTAATAATGCTGTTCAGCCACCAACGGTTATCGGATTGGCAGTTTCTTCACACCAACTGTAAACTTTCTTGGGTTCTTTCACTAGACCATTTATCTTCAGTATCCAAACAACTATTTTGGTATCAATTAATTCTAAGTTTTGAGAAGAAAAAAACACACATACAATTTCAGTACATGAAAATGCATAATGAAATGAAATAATTTTTGCAAATCAAGATCATTAGGTGATCGCCAATTTGACAAACTAAGGACAGCCCATTTGCTCATCCACATCCGAGGCACTCAAGAACTCTAAATTTAAGATCAAAGCAACAAACTTGGGCTTAAGAGATCAAATTAAATCTAAATTTAAGATCAAATATAACAAACAAAAGAAACCCAAATGAGAAAAGCTCAAGGAAAGACCAACTAAATCAGAAACCTTACCAATCATTTCATACAAAACATTAAGTATCTGGTCCAAGTATACTTCATTAAGACACAATTATGCAAATGATCTGTTCAAATCAAGTAAACCAACAAACTAATTGGGTGGGGAGAGAGGGGGAGAGAGAGAGAGAGAGAGAGAGAGAGAGCTTGAGCTTGCCTGGAGAGGCGGCGTGTCTGGAGATGGAGCTGAAAGTTCCACGAGGAAGTGAAGCAGAAATAGAACCAAGCGCGCTTCGAAGGGGAGATAGAGATTGCATTTCTTTCTTTCCTTCTCTTCGAATTCGTTGTTCTCTGGTGTCTGTGTTCTTGTAGGGTTTAGATGGTTTCAGTGATGAGAGGGAGTCGCTGTTTAATGACGGCCCAGCCCATTTCATTTTTCTTTTCAGGGGTTGGCCCAGCTGTGCTCTTCTCTTCTTTTCCTTTTCTTTCTTTTTTCAGGTTTTCATTTTTTTCTCAAAAAAATAAAAAATAAAAAACCATTTTTTCTCTCTCTCTTAATAAGAATAAATAAATTATTTTTAAAAACAAATGAAAATTAATAAAATGATATAACGTCCAAGTGACAAAGATGAGGAAAAAAATCACATCCTGTCCTATAAAAAGAATTTCTCTCTTTATTTTATCTATATATTTATTTTCTAATATTATAAATATTGATAGTTGCAGTTTGAGTTTTATAGAATTTCTTGATAAACTTAGTCTCTAAAATGGAAAAACCTTAACTTAGTCCCAAACCTATATACCTATGCTCAATTGTATCCCGAACCTGTAATGTTTTTAGTTAGATCCTCAAGGTTTCTGAATTTCTCAATTGGATCCTTTCATTAATTTCTTTTTATATTTTACCATATGCACAATCCTTATGGAAAATATTTTACAAGTTTTGCTGCTGTGAAAAAACAGATGAAAATTCACAGCACCGAGGCTGCTCTCATCCAGCAAGGTTCGCATTTCAGAAGATAGGATCAATAAACAACCTCATTTTATGGAAGAAAATCTCATCTAATAGCTATTTGAAAGGAAAATGGGTGGGATACAACACATTTCTCAAGCATATCAAGAGCAATTGCTCATCTTCATTGCTAGTACCGGTACTTGGTAACATGGTGGCGCAGCCACAGGTCATACATGACCATATGAAATGCATCATATTTTACTGGAGATAAGTTCCACTGAAAGTGCTTCTGGACCTGATTCAGTGAATTCAAGAAATTTATAAGCAAAGTTTAATACAATTCTCAGAGCATTTTCCAGAGTGAATTTTACAGACAAGTGAAGTAGATATACCATGAATGTGTGATTCTGCAGAGATTCATATGTTTGCTTTGGTATGTCCTGAAGGATTTTCTTTAGCGAATAGACATCATTCTCCTTTAGTATTACAGAAAATTTCCTCCAATCAAGAATGTCGTTGAATGGTAAATCATAGTAGTCAGATAAGATAACTGCAGAGAGATCCACATAAAACCATCAAGCTGCAAATTCAGAAAATCCACATAACTGCTGAGAAGAGATGAAAGAAGAACCGATCTATCACCTGGAATGCATCCATAGTGAATTGCGAATGCTATAAAACCATCAAGCTGAGGGCCTCCAGGACAGATGCAAAACTTAGAATTGTAGAAATCCTCACGGGCTTGCCAATGTCCTTGTTCAATACTAGTAGGCCAATCTCTGGCTTCGATGTAAAGTTCTGAGTCATACTCCCAGGTGAGGTACAGCCGCTCTCTTATATAAGAATCTTCAACACCACTCCAGAAACCCAGCATAGTCCTGAAACATATGCATGCTGTTTAGCTTTGTGGTAGTAATGTTCCTGGTATGACAGAATTCATCGGGTTAAGAAATAAAAGTTGCCTGTTCTTTTCTATATTTCTGGCTTCAGTATAAGCATATGGCTGTACACTTTGTGGGAGGGAAACATCCTTATGAGGAACATATTTACTATTATAACTAGGAGAACACATGAGTCCAATTGAGTTCTTCAAACGGTCAGCAATTCGTGCGGTAGCAGCCACATCAACTTCTGAGCAGCTTACAAAGAAGTGATCGGCACCTAAAGTTCGGTTCCAATAAGGGTACTTGGAAATGAGGAACTTGACAAAATCCTGGACAGCAATAGCCCTTTCTTTCTTGGATTTTTCCTGGACATAGAAATATGAATATCAGAGGCATTGTACAACGAATCAGAGAAGCATGCCAATGTACGGAAAGCGATGCTTAAGAAAATTAATTAAGAAAGCAATCTGATACTGCGAAAGAAAATGTAATTAATCTTCTTTTTTCAACTAAATTCATCATCAAAAGTTCAAAAGCCTCCCTAAAACGCAATTTAATTAGTAATAAAAAAATACTACATCACAAAGAAAACCATCATCACCAAAATTTGTCCATTCAAGATAACTTCTTGTAATCAGAATTCAAGAACCACGTCTGCTAAAATCTCTTTTTTAATCATATTGATATACCTCAGGAGACATCGAATGACAATAAATGGGAATGAAGAAAAGGTGAGCCTTTTCAGGATCTTTGGTCAAGAACCGACTGTGATTGAGATTGTGATAGAAGTATCCTTCACTCCTAAAACAGCCAAGCTCCGTTGGCTTATTACAGGCAGTAGTATGCTTGTCTGTGTTATGGGGATACACAAAGATCTTGAAGTTCTTCTCCATTTCCTTATAATCCTTTTTGAAAGAGTCAGGAATATGGAAGAGTTCAGAAAAGATTTCTGGATCTGTAGCATTTTCTTTCAATGACCGCGCCAGCACCTATATATGAAAAGGCCTAATCTTTAAAGAAAATATAAATGAATAGTGTAGAAAATGCAAGAAAATGAGGGAAAGCACACGAAAAGAAAATACGAGAAAGTGAGTACCTGAAAAGAATTTGGGGATTGAGGGTGATATATTGAGAAGCAGATTGAAAGAACGACCAAAAAACAGGAAAGTCCTCGTTGAAGATTGTTCATGATGGTTTTTTCTTGGGAGAATTTGAAGAGTGAAACTTGCCAAATATTTTATTAGGCTCGAGTAGTAATAGTGTCAAGGCTTATGGTCTATATATTGTGCTTTTATCTAGAGAAATGGAGGGGGAGATAGAGAAGAGGATTGGGTTAGACAGTTAGTCAATTGGAAGGGAGGGAAGGAAGGAGGGAAAACAGTGGCAGTTGGGTTAGTTAGTTGAAAGATACTCCTTGTAGTCTCTTCCAATCTGCAATGCTGTTAAATTAACAGAACCAAAAGGGCTACTGAAAACTATGGGCTTAAATTGGGCACTGAAAACTATTACTACTCGAGCCTGAAAGCACTTCAGTATGGGGCCGACGGCAGAAAATGCCTCTCTCTAACAAAGGAAAACTATTACTACTCGAGCCTGAAAGCATTTCATTACTGGCTTTTAGTCCTACTTTGATGTCCATTTCTGTAACAAAACCCCCCCAAGCGTAGACCAGCCTCTCTCTAACAAAAGAATCAGTAAGACCTCTCCAGAAAGCTAGTATAGTTTAGTTCTGCAACATATACATGCCATTCAGCTAGTGTTGTAGTAATTGATATGAAACTATGTAGTAATATTCCTGATATGAGGAATATGACAAACATGTTAAATTACCTTTCCGAAGACTTATTTCCAGCAGAAGAAACATCAAATGGCTGCACATTTTGTGGGAGGGATACATCCTTATGAGGAACATATTCATGATTATAAGTTGGAGAACACACGAGTCTAATTGAATTCTTCATAAGATTAGCAATTCGTGCAGTAGCAGTCACATCAATGTCTGCACAGCTTATGAAGAAGTGATCGGCACCTAAACTTCTGTTCCTATAAGGGTACTGGGAAATAATGCTCTTGACAAAATCCTCGACAGCAGTAGCCCTTTCATCCTCGGATTTCCCCTGCACATAACAACATCTGAACAGCAAAGATAAGCAACAATTTCCCTAGATTGCTGGTTTCTTAAGTTAAAAGCACATAGCACTACTTGATTCGTTTACAAAATTCCATATACAAAATTTACTAATACAAAAACCATAATGCCATTTTAGTGGTCTAGTATCACTAACTGTATCTTCGCGCCAATTTATTTAACAATAATAAAAAAAAAAAAACATTTATTTTCTGAATTATCTTAAATTGCTATACACAAAATCCTCATATAGCCCAAGAAATCCTAAAAACCCAAATCTTCAACTTAACCATAAAATTGACAAAACAATAATTGGTACTCATTAAAATAAATCTATCACACCTAAGTTACAAAATCACAATCAACACATTAAATCTATTAATTTTTCTCAATTCTCAAAAAACAAGTATAGATAACTAAAAGCTTTCTGGAATCAGATTTGTCTTATTGCTGTTACTCATCTCCTGCATGTTGAGAAAATGACAATGTGCATGCAAAGAGTATGGTAATGGGTGAAGGACTTAAGAACAGTTTCCAAGCTGAACAGCATGCTTCACATTTCTATATCATTTCATAATTGCTGTGTGCATTGAGCGTTTTGCTTAGATTTATAGTTATGTTGAAACAAGATATACCGAACATGGGATCTTGAAAATTGACAGATACAGTATAATTCAAAATTGATGTAGTTCGATCTGGCCTTCATATCTAATGTCTGGTTTACTTTTTTCCAGAAAAATGAAATGGATAGCATTTTATTCTTATTCATGTGAATGCAGATTCTCATACATTCATGAGAATCTTTCTTATCTCAACATCCTCTTGGAATTACAAGAACAAAAAAAAGGCTAAGTGATAATCGAAAGCGAAGCAAACAATCAACCCTTGGGGGGTAAAGGCAGTGCTTCTTTTGAACTAAATGGAGTAACCAATAACTCGGCAATTTAGACCGACCCGGCAACACAGAGCCACTGTCCTACAAAGAGAGCATTGCAGCTGATATTGGGGTTGATAGCATCAAAGGATGCAGCTGTCAAATTAAAAGACTGTGCAATGGTAAAACAAGTGTCTCCACTTGCTACTCCAACCACATCATCACATTCTGGGGTACTTTTGGCGAAGAAACCAGCAGCTGCTCATCAGACATTGTTTAACATTTGAAAGAAAATGAAGTCAATATATTTCATGAAAACATAAGTTAATATTTACAAGGGATTTTCAGAACAAAGTAATGCTATCTAAAGTACTTACTGCCAAGAATGCGACTTTCAGCCATGGAGATAAGGAGGAGAAAGGAGAGCACCAAGACTGAGCTCAAAACAAAGGCTGATATGCGGTTTCCCTGGGCCATTTTAAGGAATGTGTTTTCCTTCCTCTCTAGTGGATATTCAGTTTATACTTTTCTGTTTTGTGGGTTGCGGACTCTCATGTCTAGCACTTGTATTTATACTACAATGTTCCATTGTTAATGATGAAACCAAGAAATAAATCCAAAATTCAATGTTGTTTTTGTTCTCACAAGGGGGCCGGCGCCGGCTTCTGTAAAATTTTGATACTTCTCTTGTGATTCTCTTAGTTTGACATAATTTTTTTTTCCTAAGCGTCCAATATGTTTTAATATTCATCAAATAGCCCCATGCAGTGGACGTTAAAAGATTCCATTGAGACAACTTATAGCTTGTGTTGGATCAGATCATGTCGAAACAACTAGCCCGATTTTTCAATTTGTTCATTATTTTTATTTTTACACTAAGGGCATGAATGATTGGCCTAGCGTTTGTGCAAAAGACTAGCTAAATCCTTTGGTTGAGTGATCTTATCTTTCAGATTGCGTTGGAAAGGCTCCCTTATCTATAGATAATGATCATCAGGAATTAACCTCATCAATTTCAGCTAGCCGACCTTTGAGAATTCCTTAAGGAATCAGGAATCCTTTTCTAACCAGGAAAACATTGTCAACCGATATTCTATGCCTATAAATCAACAAACAAGGAGTCATATATTTCCACAAACCCTAGCTGCTAGATTCACTGTCTTCATTAGCTTCTTCGTTTTGTCACAAACCCCAGTACTGCCCTTCTTCCTCTCTCAACTCAATCATGGAGACTCCCATCGATTACGACTTTATTGTCAGATTAAAACCCAACACAATTAGAAACTCACAACACGTCAATGTTGACCAACTACCAACAACATTCCCTGTGAACTTCTTGCTTTACAAGCGAGAGATCTACTCTCTTCATGGAGTGTATAGAAGACCCGTGGCCATAAGCCGCAAAATTATTCACATTCCGGTTGGAGATTCACCGAGTCATTACATTAATGATTTCAAAGAGATCTTGACCGACATGGGCATCCCTGAGATCAAGAGATCACAGATACTATTCGAAATTACAACCAAGGCGCATGGCATTGATACTTCTAACGGCGTGTTCATGTTTGTCTCAATACGGAAGACAGTCTATCAAGAAGCTAGACTTCGTAATGAAGAAGATGATATTGCTAGAGCTGAGAGGGAGTCAATGGAGGTTGAGGCAAAGCCAATCCCGGCCACCAAGTCTTCTATTGATGCATTGGAAAGGGTGGTTTTGGACGCCTCGGCGTCAGCGAGAGACTGCACTGTTTGTATGGAAGAGATTGATGCAGGGAGTGAAGCCATTCGGATGCCGTGCTCGCATGTCTATCACTCAGATTGCATTGTTAAGTGGTTGCAAACTAGTCACATGTGTCCTCTTTGCCGCTATCATATGCCCTGTGAAAACTTGTGAACATGATCATCATCAGCACCAACTAGCTTGCTTTTCTTTGTCCTGTTTAGGTTTTAGCCAACTTTAAAATACTCTGAGGATTGGATTGTATGTTTGAAACAATTTTATCAGTTATTAAGCTTTGATTTCATCACTCTTTTTTTTCTTTTGTTAATTATAGCTATAATTAAAAATTGCAAAGTTGGCTAAAACATGCCCATTGCCGCTTTACCTGAGAATAGCTAACAAGAAGCCAGAAACTCATAAATGAATGGATGAATCCAGGCACAGGGCAGCTGTCAAAAGAAAGAAAGATCCCAAAATATATACTTTGATTGATTGTTTTTTGTTTGCTGTTGGAAGAAAAAACCAAACAATTCCCGTACCATTAGGAAACCAATGACCACATGTACATTATCAAAACAAATGACGAGAAAAAACACCACTCCGACCTGATAAGCTTCGATTTTTCCTTACTACCAGAAAAATATTTATTTCTAGAGTTTTTTTTTAAAAGAGAATTGTTTGATATTAACTTAATCATTAAAGAGTTGTTTTAGAATGAATTTGTTATAGGTATTAAGCATAATTAATTTTTTTAATTTCATTAAAAATATAATTCAGATTGACAGAATTAAAAAATTAATAATCTTATCTCAATTTCAGCTTCGCCTTCATGCCCATGTAATAAAATCATACAATCACCGTGCCAACCACTCTTGATTTTACTTTACCTGCTCTAAACATGCATGGAAGTAGATTATTAGAACCTGGATCTGCTAATAATCTATGGAGGACTGAGTCTTAAGAGAAAAGCGAGTTGAAGTGTATAATTCAGTTCGCCAGGCAGCAGAAGTTTCATCGTCAGATTGCTAATAGGTCACTTTAGGCTTCAGACGTTCCATTTCATTGGCTTTTGGATATTTCATAACATTGAAGCCCTATCATACATTGAGAAACATTGAGCAATTGTCTTGAAACCTTTTGAGGAGTGGAAGGGCTTCCAAGGACTCTTTTGTGTCATCAAGTTATTGCAGTGGTCAATTGTATCCTCGAAAGGTTCTATATGGCTTTCACTAATCTCACTCATTGGTTTTCCTTGAAGATTTCATTCCATTTCTCTGTTTTTTTCTTCTTTTTTTCCCTTCCTTCTTCCCCTCCATGTTCTATTGTTTGTCTGCTTGGCCATCTGATCTAGGTTGCTCTTGGAGTTACTTTTCTCAGCTACGTTTGGGGATGCTTTTTAAAGACTGTTTCTTTTTCTTTTTTTGCTTGAGGTAATCCCATTGATACTTGTGGCAATCTTTTTAAAAGTTTTAGGAGTAAACCAAAGCTAAACCATGAGGCCCATGTCTCAGTTTAACTTCATTGGGAATAAAAAAAAAAGCATAAAAGGTAGAAACAAATCATGCAACAGTCCCTGAATTTATTTTCCTCACCTGGTGAATTCTCTAATACAATATTAGGGTTCCTCTGCCATAAAGTTTTCAGAATTTCAAGTTGCCATTTACCAACTGCACATTTCTCTTATTATTGTCACCATCTTCTTTATAAAACGACAGTAAGAAGGATGATTAGAGATCTTACTTGAAGGTTCGTGATTGTTGTTGCTTAAGGTTCGTGATTTTTACCTATTTTAACTTGACGTGATTATCTTTTATCTATTTTATGTCAAAATCGATGGGAACTTAATTGGATCTTCTGGAGATTTATGAAGGACTGAGTCGTAAGAGAAAAGCGAGTTGAAGTGTCTTGAAAAGGCATTGTATAATTCAGTTCACCAAGCAGTAGAAGTTCATCGCCAGATTGCTAATAGGTTACTTTAGGCTTCAGACATTCCATTCATTATCTTTTATATATTCCATAAAATTGCAGCCCTATGAATTAAGTATTGGCTGAGCTTTGATTTTCCTATTAACTTCTTTCCCTTGTTTTGTGCTCTCTTTTTTTTTTATCAAATACGCGTGCTTTTTTCTCGGCTTAAATACATGCTTTGAAGCGCAAAGAGCACACCTCATGGGCATCTGTTGATACGAACATCTAATATGAAAACAAAAGCTGAAGTATATGTTACCATAATCCCTTTGGCAAAATGAGAAACTCACCACAACAATTGCATCATTCCATCTCACAAAATATGCATCAAAGTGTTATTATGAGGGAAATGCATCAATTCATTAGATGGAAAATGAATAGCAAAGGGTTCACCTGACATCTATTTGAAAATTGAAATATGTTCATGAAAAATGGAAAGGTTCATCTTTATGGCTGATACTTCCAGACAGGTGTTCTACTGTGATTCTGCTGGATCGAGTGAGTTTCACCAACTCACTAATACTTGGTAACATAACGGCGGAGCCAAAGTTCATACATAACCATATGAAAAGTATCAAGTCTGACAGGAGGTAGATTCCACTGAAAGTGATCCTGGACCTGATTCAGGGGTAGAGGCAATTAAGGAAATGAGACAGTTCAGAATCAAAGAATGTTTAATACATTCAAGGAAAACAATATAAAGGAAACTAATCCTCAGGAGAGGCATTTTGCAGAGTGAATTTCACAAGTGAAGTACCATGACTGTATTGGTCTGCAGGACTTGATATTCTTGATCTGGTATGTTTAAAAGGATTCGCTTCAGTCCATCCACATCACTCTCCTTGAGGATTACAGAGAATTTCTTCCAATCAAGAATGTCGTTGAATGGTAAATCAAAGTAATCAGACATGATAACTGCAGAAAGGTACACAGACTGCTTAGGAAACAAATTATATGTAAAAAAGGCTTAATTATACAATACAAGAGAAGATATGAGAGAAGAATTGATCTATCACCTGGAACGCATCCGTAATGAATTGCAACTGCTATAGCACCATCGATCTGAGGGCCTCCAGGACAGATGCAAAACTTTGAGCTGTAGAACTTCTCATGGTACAGCCGACGTATTTCTGTAGTACTAGCTTCTGTTTGGATTTCTTTTATGTCAAGTTCTGAGTCATTCTCCCAGGCATTGACCAAACTCTTTCTTATATAATTTTCTTTAAGACCTCTCCAGAAACCTAGAATAGCCGTGCAACATATTCATGCCCTTTAAATGTTATGGTAAATCGATAAGCAGTCCTCAATTTTTACTATATTCCTGCTCTAGTATAATCCAGGGACATAAAAGGTATCGGTACCTGCTCTTCATGTTATATTTAGCAGCAGGAAGAGTTAATGGCTGTGTTGTTGGTGCAATAAAAGCGTAAAGTGGCGGCATGATTTGTGAGACAGAAACATTAAATGGCTGCACACTTTGTGGGAGAGAAACATCCTTATGAGGAACATATTCCACATTATAACTTGGAGAACACATAACTCTAATTGAGTTCTTCATAAGATTCCAAATTCGTTCACTAGCAATCACATGAATGTCTGCACAGGTTATGAAGAAGTGATCAGCACCTAAAGTTCTGTTCCAATAAGGATACTCAGAAATAAGGCTGTTGACAAAATGCTGGACAGCAATAGCCCTTTCATCCACGGATCTTCCCTGTACATAACAATATGAACATCAGACCCTTCATTAATGATACAATCTGTCCTTGAGATCGTATAGATATCACTATAAGACACTCAAAATTCCTTGATCAGTTGCAGTCAAACTTCCAAGAACCATATCAACATGCATGAAAGTTATACCTCAGCAGGAAGAGAATGACAAGAAGTGGGAATGAGGAAAAGGTTAGCTTTATCAGGATCTCTGGTCAAGAACCTTCTCTGATTGAGATTCTGATAGAAGAATCCTTCACTCCCATACTTGCCATCAATCTTCCTTGTTTTATCACAGGCAGTGGTCTTATGTGGGTACACAAAGACCTCGAAGCTCCTCTCCATTTTCATATAGTCCATTCTGAAAGCCTTCGGAATGTGAGGGAGCTCAGCAGCATCAGAATATCGAGGATAATCGCGCAATGGCTGCGCCAGCACCTACATCAAAAACCAATGCAAGAAAAGGCATAATATTTAAAGAACCAAAATTGATCTCCAAAACCCATAAACGACCAAAGAAAGAAAGTGAATGAAAGTTGTATCACTTTAATAGTAATCCTTAAAGAACTGAAGTTGACCTTCAAAACCCATAAATGATCAGAGAGAAAATGCAAGAAAGTGAACGAAAATTGTATCACTCTAATGGTAATCCTTAAAAGAACTGAAGTTGACCTTCAAAACCCGTAAGTGATCAGAGAAAGAGAATGCAAGAACGTGAAAGGAAGTTGTATCACTCTACTGAAGTTGACCTTCAAATCCCATGAAAATTGCATGAAAAGAAAGTGAAGGAAAATGCAATAAAGTGAGGGAAGAAAGGAAAATGCAAGAAAGTGAGAGAAAGTGAGAGAAAGTGAGTACCTGAAGATGAAAAGGGGATTGAGGGAGGCAGATTGAGAAGCAGATTGAAAGAATTACAGCAGAAAGGTAGGAAAGTGTTCGTCTGAGAGTCAGAAATTCGTTTGCTGGAATTTGAGGGGGATTTGAGCTCTGCATGGTTGATTTCTTGGATAGATTCTTTTCTTTTCCTTTTGTTTTTCTCGGGAAAAATGAAGAGAGAAGGTGAGAGGGTGAGAGTGGCTTCTTGCTTTTATAGAGGAAGAGAGAGGGAGGGAGGGAAAAGGTAGCGGTTTGGTTAGTTAGTTAGTTAAGATATAACTGCCCGTAGCTAGTTAAAATTCACCAGAAATAACTACTTAAAAGCCTTAAAGCATTGTTCCCTCTCTGCAACCTCCAAAACATTCCCTCAAGAAATTAAAGAAGAATTCCAAGAAGATGTGCACTGTATAATTTTTTTTTCTTATTCGTTGAGCTGCTCTTCATTCGGGCCGCGTGGCAGAGTCGGTCTCCTCCTCAGGTTCTCTTAATTTCTTAATTTGCACTGTATAATTTCATCTTCTTTCTTGCATGCTTTGTTTGCTTTCTTACATATTCTTTGCACTCTTAATTTCTTATGGTATTTTTTGAAGGATGGTTCGTCTTTGGAGAACTATTCGACCGAAGGTTCCATTGGTGATATATATCACTCAAAAGAATATTTCTTGCGGAATTATGAGGCAATGCAGAGGGATTTTAAGGTCTTTGTGTACCCAGGCGGAAACCCAACAACATGTTATGATCCAAAAGACAAGCTCAAGAGCAAATACGCAAGTGAGCACTACTTCTTCATGAATCTGATAGACAGTCAGTTCTTGACTGATGATCCTCAGAAGGCTCATCTCTTCTTTATTCCCATTTCTTGTCATAGAAGTGGAGGCAAGGTATGAAGTCTTGTAGGGAGTAAATATAAATTATAAGAAGAAAAAAAATAGAATTTTGGATTCTTTGGATCTTTATTAATATAGTTATATAGTTATATTATTTTGCCGCTACCAAAATTAGATCTTGAATTCGTCACTGCCTTACCCTACTAAGTTATTGCCCACAATGCTTAGTTTCAACTTTATTGAAGCCATACCAAAGCTGTTACTACTTGAACTTTGATGTTTAAGGTCGTTTGTGCTTGATTTCATGGGGAAAAAATTAAACTCGAAACAAGTATGTTATTCTTTTAGGAATAAACTTTATTGGTTCAAAATATCTGTATCCTGGTTGAAAACTACAAGACACGGCCAGTTTACCAATTTTTCAGCTATAACATCCTATTGGTTCAAAATTATTTAGATTCCTGGTAACCCTCATGGGCTTCAAAATTATTAAGATATATAAGAAATAATCTTATTGCATGCTCTGTGTAAACCTTGATGACGCATGTTTTGGCCACCAAACCCAAGCCTAAAGTTCATCTTAAACCACAGCCTAACTATTTGTATATACCAGAGAATTTGTTTTCCGTTCTTCTGTTTTTTTTTTCCCTCTCTGTCATGACGTGCTCTTATATATACCAAGGATTTCAGTTTAGCTTAAGTTTTTTGTTTAAGAAAGATTCAAGAAACAAGTAAATAATTCTCTTTTTGTTATTTTTTATTAAGAGATTGATTATAGAAGGATTTAATAAGTTTTTAGGGTTTTTTTATATTAATTTGATGCTTGAATGATTTAAGGGATTTAATTGATGTTTTAGGGTGTTAGTTAGCTTAAAACAAACTGAATTGATGTTTTAAATTTTAGCCTTTGAAGAACAAATTGGGTGTTTTATGGAATCTGGAGATTCAAAAACTGACAAATCAAGATTCTGGAAATCTCAATCAACCGGTCGACCGGTTGGCTGAAATTGTCGATCGGTTGACTAGTTAATGCTGATCGATCAGTTGTTCTAAACTGGCTAACAAGTTGGTTTGTAATGCCGGTCGACTAGTTGGTCTAAACCGACTGATTGGTTGGCTTGTGATGGCAGTCGACTAGTTGGACATTTTAGGCATTAGGATTCAAGTGTTACCTGATCATCTTCAAATGTCATTTGATCTCTAATATGTATTTCACTACCTTATATTAATATACTTAGTATGTATATTTATATCAAGATATCAACTTGCAAACTATCAATATCTAAGATGTATGTTATATATTATTTCGTTACTAAGTTGGTTGAACTCACCTTTTCATTTTAATATTATTTTAAATTCTTAATTTTTATATATATAGGGGAACTTTGTTGACTAGTATTGTTTGTGCTTCTTTGGTTTTGTCAGTATGTCTTGCTTGTTTCTCAGGGCTCTCCTTATAGTTTTTTATTTGATGTCTTAAACACTCCATTATTATACTATTTTAATTGAGTTCAGATTTTGACAATTTAAGAAGTATTATATGGATTATTTGTTTCGCTTTATCTAATGATAAATGTTATTTGATTTTATTGGTTTTGAAGAATATAATATTTTAAAAGATATTAAAATACTATGAAATATTTATATAATTTATTTTATAATATGTACGTTATAAGAAGTAGTGCAGGTGCAGAGCTGTGGAGGCATATGTAGAAGTTGAACAGCATTCAGCAATCCAAGTACCTAATGGTATGGCGGCGCATCCATAGCTCATACATAACCATATGAAATGCATCATACTTGACTTGAACTGAATTCCACTGGAAGTACTGCTTTTGAACCTGCAATCCAAAAATATATATATAAAAACGATCCATCACAAAGATGCCATACATCTCGGGCGAATGCTTTCAGGAAGTAAGCACCACCTGGCACCTTGGCAATGAGCTTGGAGAACCTCTTCTTCTTCTTTTCAAAAAAGGTGACATATGGTTAAGACAATAACAAAATCTTTCTGGCAATATTTCTTGGACTTCTGTCTACCTTAAGAACATTTTGGCTCATTTTCTCGAACTTCCTTTCTTGTATGCCTTTAAGAATTTTCTTTAGATGGGGAACATCATCCTCCTTAACATTACAGAGAATTTTTTCCAGTCAAAAACGTCACTGAAAGACACGACGACTGCTAAGAAAATCAACCAAAACACAACTTACAAGGAAAAACATGTAATTGTTCAGGCCCAAGAAATGTTTGTTTGTTTATATGTTGATGATATACTTTTCACAGGGAATCATCCTACTATGATTCAAGACTTCAAGCAATCCATGGTGAAGGAATTTGAAATGACAAATTTAGATCTCATGGCCTATTTTCTAGGATTAGATGTGGAGCAATACAGTGATGGAATCTTCATTTCACAAGCCAAGTATGCAATAGAAGTTTTGAAGAAATTTACTATGAAATATTATTGTCCAGCAGACAATCCAATTGAATATAGAACCAAGTTAACTAAAGAAGGAGATTTAGTTAATCCTACATACTATAAAAGTATTGTGGGTTGTTTGCGTTATCTAACATGTACTAGATTAGATATTCTGTTTGGAGTGGGCTTGATTAGCTGATATATGAAGAAGTCAAAAAGTTCACATTTGAAAACAGCAAAGAGGATCCTTCGTTTTGTTAAAAGAACAACAAGCTATGAATTGTTTTACTCCATCTTCGCAGATTCTTGAAATTATAGGTTACAGTGACAGGGATTAGGCAAAAAACTTGGAAGACAGAAAAAGCGAAACTAGATTTGTATTCTTTATGGAAGAAACAACTTTCACGTGGATATCAAAAAAGCAATCTGTTGTTGCATTATCCACATGTAAAGCAGAATACATTGTTATTGCATCGTGTATATGTCATGCAATATGTCTAAGGAAACTGATGGAAGATTTGTAGCAAAAACATAGCAAGGCTACAAGAATCTTTGTTAATAACAAGTCTGCTATAACACTTGCAAAGAATCTAGTTCATTATGAACGTTCAAAACATATTGATACTCGATGAACAAATTGATAATATTTTTACAAAGTCATTGAAAACTGATGTTTTCTGTTATTTGCAGAAGAAGCTTGGAATCGTAAAGATGAATGGAACAAGTTTAAGAGAGGAGAATGTTAGTTATTAAACTTGTTTACTAAGATTAAATGTATTGAAGTTAATGTTATAATAAATAAGCATGAACATAAAATATACTATGAATCTAGAGTAAGTATTGAAGAGTCTAATATTAATTAAGTACTTTGAAGATTGTAAAAGACATTCTATAATGTCTATTTATATTGTATGGTTTCTGATAATGAAAATATAAGAGTACCATTATTTAGTATATTGTATTCTATCACAATCATGTGAGTAGTAACCCCTTCTCTGTTCTGTTATTGTTTTTTTCCAACATTTCAAGGATACACAAAGGGTCACACCAATTTGAAGTTACCCCTTATCTCCATCAGAAGGAAGAGATTGCTCTTTTATCTATTGGAAGGCGACATCCTTATGTGGAATATACTTGGAATCATAACTTGAAGAACACTTAGGGCGAACCGTATTCTTCTCTAGAAATGGAATATTTTCAGCAGCCTTCATTCCAATATCATGGCAACTCAAAAAAAATGATCAGCACCTAAAGTCCTTTAGACAATTTGGATACAATTGCAGAATTGGTGCATTAGACACTCTTTATTTTTCCACAAGAATCAATCTATCCGAATCAAGAATATCCAAAACCAGTGCGCTATCGCTTACATCAAACTACGCAGAAAGCAAAGTGAACCATTTCGAGATACGAAATACGTACTTTTTTCGTCATTTTTTGGCTAAAGATTGGAATAAAGAAGAGATGAGCCTCCGCCGCATCATCGGTAAGAAAAGGACTCATTTTGAGATTACTGAAGAAATATTCTTCGCTTTCGTATCTGCTGTTGTGCTTGCTCGGTAAATCACAATGCTTTGTTATGTTTCTATCTTGGTACACAAAGACCTTAAATTCCCTCTCCATTTCCGCATAATTCATCCTGAAAACTGTAGGTGAGTGAGAGACTTCATTCAGAGAATCTTGGACCTGAGCCAAATAATCATTCATAAAACCATAAAAGAAGCATTAAGAGAGGACTAAAAAAGGGAATAAACTGAAGAGAAAACGAGAGAATTACTGAAACAGTAAGGAGAAACATAGAATCTTGGCATATAAAAGTAAACTCAAGAAAGAGGTATGAGTATAGCTATAAGGAACTTGATCTGAATTCGCCTTCATGGCCATAGAAGGGCATAAAAATAGCATAAATATCAGAAATCTTGAATCCCAGAATCACATTCATAAACAAGAAAAAGAAAATGCATAAAAATGGGCTTGCAGAGATTAAAGAAAACAACAAATTAAGTACAAGAAGGAAGTGAAAGAGAGCACCTGATCAGAGATGAATTGAGGAAAGTACTGGTTCAAAACATAGTGCTCTAGCAAGCAACTGGATGTGTAGAAAACGATGACCGAAATGAGAAGTTGTTTTAATGTCCATTTCCGAAGTAAGTATCGGAGGATGTTAATGTTATGTGCATTCATGTTCATCATCTTCTCGGGAAAATTGTTCTTGAAAGAGAAAGTTTGGAGCTGGTGGTTTCTTGGAGAAGAGAGAAGTGAGAAGTGAGAGAAGTCAAATTTTAGTTTTTTTTGGCGGAGAATGCTGTCTAGAATCTGCTGCTGCTAGTTATTTCCGGTACTTGCTGCCTCTGGAAGAGAAAACTATCACAGTTAGGCCCAATTCTTCTCTGGATTTTCAAGGGAATTTTGGGCAAGTGGTCATGTATAACGGTTTAGGCCCAATTATGGTGAGTCTTTTCCCCTATGACCACATCGTACAAAGTTGTCATACCCGGATAGGAGCTTGAGTTAATAGGTTGTCAAATCAACCTTAAAATGATATTATTTCAATGATATTGTTTTGAATTAGAAAGAATTCTTAAAATTGATTTATTCAACTCTTATCGACTGAATTGTAAATTAAATTACTCCAATTAATTTGATAAATATCTAAACTAGTTTGAAAAAAAATCCAGCTTGAAGCTCGAATCAAACTTCAAGTTGGTAGGACACCTTGTTAACCTCGTAGGTAGGGCTAGATTTACATGGTGATAATAATGTCAATCTGCATGGTTACATGAAGTGCTATCATCAATTATAGCGACAAGTCTTGATTCAGGCAAGAATGTTTTTTTCCTTCTCCATCAAATACATTGGACATAGGCTTACAAAGGAAGAGTGACTGCACAAGGAAAAGGGTATAGAATGTTGGCCCATTAAATTAACCCATGGCTGTATGCAACACAAACGCAATTTTTGCAGCAATGGAGGTTTGATAACATGAAACTGGGAGGCGGATCGAGCCATGTATAGGAAATGTAAGAAGGGGTCTACAGGACATTGACGGTGATGCTCTTATTTTGTCCACGTAGTCGTAAAATAACATCGGTTTGTTCCAGTAACGTTTTTTCAAGCCCAGAGACAGTGGAATTTGAAAGAGTTCAAAACGAAGTAAGACATAGACTTGCAAACTAAATGTTGCAAATTCAAAAAATTTCACTATTAACACAATTATCTTTCCAAATCTGGGAAAAAATCCGAGGAAAATGAGGCAACAAGGAAGCAGCTATCAACATCAAATCCCTAGAGAATTCCAGCACCACAGGGCACTCTCAGTGCTCCTTCAAAGTTTTATAAAGACACTCAACACCTGGAAAATCAAAGAAATGCGAACCTAAATTACAAGTGTTTGAAAGCTCAATAATGCTGACGCCTAGCAAGCACCACAGGGCACTCTCAGTGCTCCTTCAAAGTTTTATTTGATCAAAATGATATGGACCGGCAATCCTAACTGGAAATTGGACAACAATTTTCATAATAGCACATATCAAAAAATATATATATTACGGGCTTCTGCTGATAGAATAACACGGGGGGGGGGGGGGGGGGG
>Ga0307515_10008456_pt1 | contig 20059 bp, 13 predicted proteins | sample 17_EM_MG_FD_194513 | JGI IMG/M metagenome (GOLD analysis project Ga0307515, IMG submission 194513) | Populus trichocarpa ectomycorrhiza microbial communities from riparian zone in the Pacific Northwest, United States - 17_EM | ecosystem: Host-associated > Plants > Roots > Unclassified | place... | reverse complement strand
TGGTTGCTGTCCAAAAACAGTATGTGATAATGTCAACGACTACTTGTTTTTCGATGGGGTTCATCCAACAGAAAAGGCCAACTACCAATTTGCAAAGCTAATGTGGAGTGGAAGAGCCGATATAGTGAAGCCTTACAATCTTAAAACACTACTTAAGAAAATATAAATGAAGTTATTCTTGACCGAATGTAATATTAGTTTTCCAAAACTTAAGGAGCATGATCGATATCTTGTAATTGTCCAGTAATAAAGCTTTCAAGTTTTGGAGATCTATGGCTTGTGAATTTCTTTGTCCACTTGATTATTTAAGATCAAGTTGGATTTATTTTTCGTTGTAGTTTCAAATTTTCATGCTCCATAAAAAGGGATGGCCGCCATGTCCTCTCGCCTTCAACCTAAACCTAAACCCCAAAATCCCAAATCAAATCTACGCAAACCCCATCACAATGTCCATCTTCTTCAGCCCATCCGCCTTAACCTAGTTATGAGAGGAAATAAGGAATTTTATTGATAAGTATCGTATGAGAAATTTAGGTAAAGAATTAGTTATGTTCAATATAATATATTTAATGTAATCACTATATAGAAACTCTAATTTAAATCTTTATAATTGAATATTTTCTTTTCAAATAATATGTTGAAATACAAACTAAAAAAAATCTATTTATACTAGTTTTATAGATTAAAATTCATAAAAATAAAATAAAATCATATGCGATACCATGTGCATGGCATCTTTATTCAAAGAAAAGCTTAATTACAATCTAAACAATTAAGTACAATAATTACTTCCAAATTTATTAGCATCTAACTAATTTTCTAGAAACAAAGAACCAAATTGCCAAATTATTTTAAAGTGGTAGATTTAATTTCCAACTGGTGACCTGGCCTCACGAAGATGCTTCTCCCTTGAGAGTAATTTAGCCAACCTACACAAATCCAACAAAATCCAAAATATCGAAGTAAATAAACAAATTAATAATAGGAAGATGAAAATTAGAGATGCTTTTAACTATTAATATATATAAACAAGATCAGGAGATATATTTACTCTATGAGAGCCTCTTCATTTGTCATCTTATTAATTGGTTCAAAGACTCCAGTGCCTAAATTAACTCTTGATACTGATTTCTTCAACAATTCTTCACCCACTTTCACAAGATTCTGCAAATTCTCTTTGGTGGCAACATCCACAGATGAGAGTGTTCCAGTCAATGTATTATCCTGTATATATATATTAATGTTAGATAATATATTTTTTTATGGTTGTTTGGGAACATTTTGTGGTAGGAGAGGAGGGGAAGGTGAAGAAGGGTGAGCAAAAACACTAAAAAATCGATTAAACCGATAAAACAAAAAAAAATAACCGAAAAAACCGAACTGTAAAAAAAAACCGATTAAACCGATTTAAAATTTTAAAAAACTGACTGGTTCGGTTTTATAAGTCTGAAACCGAAAAAACCAAACCCAAAACAAAAAAAACCGAGCCAAACCAGAGAAAAACTGAGCCAGACTGAAAAAACCGAGCCAAACCAGTTTGAACCGGTTTTTGTTCTAAAATAACCGAAATGAACAGAACTGAAACTGGACGGTCTGAACCAGTTCCGGTTCTTTTTTTTTAAAAAGAAAAAAAACCGGTTTGGTTACTTTTTTTTTATAAAAACCGAACCAAGCTGGAAAAACCGAGCCAAACCGGTTTGAACCGGTTTTTGTTCTAAAATAGCCGAATCGAACTGGACCGAAACCAGTCAGATGGAACCGATTCTGGTTCAGTTTTGTTTTTCTTTTAAGAAAAAAACCAATTTGGTTGTTTGTTTTTATAAAAACCGAATTGAACTCAAAATAATCACTTCTAGAAAAAAGAAAGGAGGGAATAAAGGAAATGATGGTAAAAATACATATTTATTTTTGGATATAAAAGTGATTGAAAGATGATATATATTAAATATTGATAATAGGTTAAATGGTGACAAATAAGATTCGAAAGGTTTATTTATTAAAAAATGAAGTTGAGTTTTTTTTTAAAAAATTTATATTAAGTTAATATAAAAACAAATAAATAATGTTATTTCCTTCCCCATTTATCACCTCTCAATTTAGGAGTGAAAATAATATATATTCACCTCTTTCCTAAACAAACTGTTAATGTAATTAGGTTGTATAGAAAACCAAGATGGGCATGAGATGCACCTGAATTCGAAGATAATTGTCTTCCGATTTAAGGGCTTGAAAAACAGTGCAAAGGTGAAAGTCAACCATGTCCCCACTAGCTTGTGTAAAAACATCCACTAATGGAGTAGAATGGCCACTAGTCAACCATCCCAAGATACCCTAGCTGCTTCATCTGCATCATACTTTCCTTCTGATTTTGCTGTACCAGTTCCCAAAGACAGGACTAGAAATCGGTCATATTCCATTGGTTTTATGGGGAAGAAGTCAGGATTATACCGATTGATTTCTTTTGAAACTTCACTTATGGCAACTAAAGTCTGATCAAAATCCAAAAAATAAACAAATGATAATGAAGATTCTTTAGTTACACAAGTTCAAGAGGCTGAATATAGACAAAATTATTCATGAACATACTGGATTATTTGCAGCCACACCACCATCAATAAGATTGAATTCTCTAACATTGCCTGATGGATCTTTGGTTTGGAAATAATAAGCAGGGAGATAAGTTGGGGCGGCTGAAGTTCCAATGCATATATCAGATAAAAGGGCATCCGTGGATGGGTTGTTCTTCACCTGATCCATGCATAAAGACATTGTAAGGCAAATATTTCAAAACGTCGAAAGAAAATTTGTAGAGATGCATGTGTGTGTGTTCACCCGATAGCTAGAAAAGATTGTTGGCTGGAGGTTCTTGATATCAAAAGTAGGGATCACAATATTTGTCAAGGTCTGGTGCAACCGTGTGTCTCCCAACTTTTCCTTGACAATGCTATGTAAAAATTTCCCATCATATTGTGGTCCTTTCAAAGTCTTGATCAGATTTTCAGCTGAAGCAAATGGAGATCTATTGCCATAGAAAACTTAAATTAGTAATTGACAATTTGAATCAAATGGAGATATATTGCAAAGAGCTCTTCAGTAGTATCTTGAAAGTTCGAAGGAGGAAAACAAGTTTAATGCAACGATTCATTGCCGGGATTATTACCCGTCTTGAGGAAAGATTTTAGGGCTGTTCTCAAGGTAGAAGTCATTAATGTCTTTGGCAGCAAACAAAGGGCGGTTTTGCTTGTTTGGGGCAGCTAGCATAGCAGTCACGAGTCCACCAGTGCTTGTCCCTGAAATCACATCAAAGTAGTCTGCAAGTCTTGCATCTGCGCCATCTAGTTTCTAAAAATAGCAAAACAACTGCTTAGTGATATCTATATACACACATCGATAAGCCAAAACTAGTTAGTAATTAATTTAGTTCATGCAGTAAACTTAATTTCTTATTCTGTTGTATGATTTATATATACATGTGATCATGAGCCGGTTTCTTATGATCTACGTACCTGAAGCTCAGACTCCAAAAAGGAAAGGATGGTTCCTGGAATAATGCCTCTTATTCCACCTCCATCAATGCTAAGAATAGTGATTTGGTTCCATAAGTTGGAGGTTGAATGAGTGATCTTGGAGTTTCCATATGAGCAATATTGAGAAAGAAATGCTGAAAATATAATAAGAAAATTAAGAGACCTAGAAATGGAAGAGTTATTAGAGAAGTAATTTAGCTTTAACTTTCTAAGAGTTTGGGAGGTCAATTAGCTAGTACTGAAATCTAGTTAAGTATTGAAACTTGCAGTCTCCAAAGGCGATGTGGAGGTATTTACAGACTTCTTTCCTTTATGAATTCTAGATTTTTAAATATTGAAGAATAATATAAATTACATTTTATAACCTTACCTAACAGTTTAAAATTTTTAGTTAAGATAGTTTTTATATGGTTTCAGAGCTTGATAACCAAAAGCTCAAGGGTTCGATGAATTAATATCACAAAGCTAACAACAGGCGGTGAATGGTCTGGTTCTTCACCACACTTTTCATTCTCTTCCATTTTTTTCTCGGAATATCAGAGTTGGCCTAAGGAGGAGCTGATGTCTCTTGATGTTAGTAGCTTGTTCTGAAGATCTCTTTTGATATGGAAAAGATGATGATAGATGGAAAGATTTAGTAATAATTTAAATCCGATTTGAGATAGTTTTTTTGGTTTTATCGAGTTTTCCCTTGGTAGTTTAGCTTGGCAGTTCTGTTTGTGTGGAGGCAAAGCTGCATCCTATGGTTGTTGCTCTGTTTTTGTGGTTTTCTTGGTCTTTTTCCTCTTCGTTTGTTTCATTTACTTAACCTGAGTGTTATGCAGATTCGTATCTTCTCCTTCCTGCCATCTTTTGGCGTTTTAATGCATTACTTTAGTTATATATATAAAAAAAAACCTAATAGCCTGTTTTTGAGTTGAGATGATATTGAATAAATTCCCACGGTTTTACTCACCCAAAACGGACCTGCTTGAAGTTTCTTGGACGGGAAATAAGTTTTTAATTGATAGAAATTTTGTATTCTTATCACTATAGAGTTCTTAGCTGACACGGTACTCCTAGTTGGACCACATAAAATTGGGTCCAAGGGAATTGAAGGATGGCAATAACATGGGAATGGTAGGTTTTCAGCTGGAACAAATTAAGTTAATGCAACTGTTCTTGGGATTTGGAACAAGTTATATTATCTCCAAATTGAGGGTCTTCCAATGACCAATAAGGTTTTCTTCTGTGCACTCATTTGGTTCAGTAAGTAATTAGAACTAGAATGAATAACCTTTGAAGAATTCAGCATGGAAACCACCTTCGGGCAGCGTTGATGGATTTTTAAGAGATTATGAAGGAAATTTTTTGTGTCTTCTCTTGTTCTATAGGTATAAAGAAATCTAACGTGATTAAGGTTTTAGCAATTCAAAAAACTCTTTAATTAAGTATTGATTGTTCTTATGCATCTTATAAAGGTTGGATTGTGGAGTTTGATTCAAATAATATTAATACTTGGATTAAACACAACAATACCATTAGACCATGATACTTACAAGGTGACTTCAATGACATTTCAAATTCTTGTGTTTTTTTTTTCTGTAAACTTTACACGTTATTAGAGAGCGGAATCAAGTAGCGGATCATTTAGCTAAACAAAGAGTTCATAGAAAAGTGGATTAAGTTGCATGGGTTTAGTTTTTTTAATTTCATAGTTTTGATTATACTCTTGTTTTGTACGTTAATATGGAAGTTTTTAAGTGTTTGATTCATGTTTTTTTTTGTGAAATATCTGTACTATACATATTGCTCTTCTTTCTCATCCCGTTTAGTCATTTATTTAACCTTTGAAGAATAGTAACAAAAACATAGATTCTTAACCAGTTGTAATTGTCAAGAAAGAAACAATAGTGTACATTTGGACAATTTTAAATTCTGCTTGAAGAAATTTATGATGTAGTAATTGAGATTTATTCATTGTTGCTATGTTATAAATCTAACGTGAAAGGCCATTATGGACCAGGGGACTAATTAATACGAGGCTCGCCCTTGATTAATTTATTTAATTATAATTGGTTATTATGGGTTAGGCTGCCTAGCTAGGTAAGCACTATTGGGCAACATGGATAATCTGAATTCAAGTTGCCAGATGCCAGAAGCTGGTTACTGGTTACTGTAGCATAAAAAGGAGAGATTCGTTTGCAGGCAACTGATAAAAAAATCCATGGAAGCGGAAAGGCTACCTAGCTAGTTGAAGGAGCCGATTGCAGAGGTCAAAATTCCACAGTGCTTGGACCAGTTTGGCTTCCTCTGCATCATGTAAAGATGCCACGGCTGCTGCATGATTTGTCTTAGTCGTCGATATTCACCAAATAACCCCCTGAATATAAAATTATAAATTTGATCAAGTATTTTAACTTTTCAAGACGTTGTCACCTCTTTTAGCTTCCGATGAGATTGTCTTAAAGAAGTTGTCACCATCCATGCCTCATTTTGTTTGCGTCCATGGAACATATTCCAAGAGTACTCCATAAACACCATGCCTAAAAGTTGCTTTCAAATGGGTCAAATTAATAAAATAATCACAAGCAAATTACGTCTGATATTGTCTTAATGTGATCATCTTCCTTAACATCTTGAATAATAAATTGAGTAGATTAATAATTTGCGATGATATTATTGGGAAGTTCGATCCATACCATACAATAGAATGGAGTAAATTGAAGATTTCTTATCAAATCAATTTGCTTAAAGGAAATTCACTTGTTTAATTAGCTATAGGAGTGTGTATGGTAATTAATTAGATACTGTCGAGCTGGGAAAAAAAAAGAGTATAACTAATTTCGAAGATTTCAAATATAAGTGGCTAAATTATTTCCACAACACATTTAAATGACCTTTCATGGACAAAAAAAATAAAATTAAAAGCTGTGTTAGAGAATAATATAAATCATATCTTGGAACCTCACCTAATAGCTTAAGTTTTTAGGTTGAGATAGTTCTTTGACATAGTATTAGAACCTTGATGACTAAGTGGTCACGAGTTCGAATCTCATCATTCTCATTTATTTGATAAAAATTTAAGCACGAGGTAGTGTGGGTCTGTGCAAGTTTCAAGCTCAAATAACTTTCATTTGAAGGGAGTGTGATTAGAGAGTAATATAAGTCATATCTTGGGACCTTACCTAACAGCTTAAACTATTGGGTTGAGATAGTTCTTTGACATGGTATCAGAGTCTTGATGACCAAGCGGTCACGAATTCGAATCTCACAATTCTTAATTATTTGATAAAAATTAAGCATAAAGTAGTGTGAGACTATGCAAGTTTCAAACGCAAAAGGCTTTCACTTGAGAAGGTGTGTTAGAAAATAATATAAATCATATATTAAGATCTCACCTAACTTAACTTAAGTTATTGAGTTGAAATAGTTTTTTGACAAGTGGTAAGTTGAAAAAACTTAAGTTATGTGTGTCTTTCTTACGTTCTTTATTATTTTACAAAGCTATAATCATTATTTTGATAAACCATTGCCGCCCTAATATTGACCATTCAATATCGTTTTCTTTCTTTTTTTACACATTTTGAAAAGAAAGATATTTAATTTTTTACATGTTGTTTGAATCAAAGTTTCGATCTCAATGTACTTAGACAAAGAAAGTGCCTAATTTCAATAAAAAGAAATATATATTTTCGATCAATCCAGTGGGATGAAGTTGCAGCTCTATGTATTGTTAACCCAACTAATGATTATCCCCTGATTGCAAAATCTATCATTCTAAACTACAATTCACGAGAAGTCTCACCTGCCAGTCTTACATCTTATATAGTATTCTTTTTGGTTACTCGAATATGGTTTAAAAATTGCATGGGTAGGAACATCCGACAAGGGTTCAAATGTCTTTCAACTCTTCCATGTTAGCTTGTCCAAATGAATAAGTAAGTCTAACGTCTGCTGCCAAAGATATTAGGAAATTACCTGTTTTCTATAGCTATATTCTTAAAACAAAGCTATTGTTTCATTGGATGCATTGCTCTCTAACATATGCGTTACAACCTCAGCCACACCAACTTATCTTTCAGCCCATTAATTTGAAACAAAAACTGAACAAACAGGTAAAGTGAGACAATGTTGTGATTTAACAATCTGTCTTTGTTTGCTATTTAGTGAAGTTATAAAAGACGTGTGTGTGTGTGTGTCAAGAGGCCATATTATTAGATAACCATCAAGGAAGTTGAAAATGGTGTACATAGCAGAATAATCTGCAGATAGAAGCAACAGTAAATAAAGAGGAGATAAATAAAAAGATAACGAGAGGAAAAGGAGCACATCTAGGAAAAGAGGATTTCCAGAGTACAGGGAAGTAGAAAAGCAATAAACCTTTCTTGTTACTTTATCTTATATCAATCCAAACCTATCGTTAGAGTTTCTTGCCTCACTGTTTCTCTTCTTCTTTTTTTTTGTGTGTTTGTACTAACTTTTTAGTATCACAAATTGCACATTGGAAATTTGAATTTTTAATTAACAAATGAAAATTCACTTTCTTTTTTAAAAACAATAAATGTCTAATAATAGTAATTCTAGGTTGATATTGTGAAAGCTCTGGTACATTGTTGATGATATTGTCAAAGTCAATATGTTTCTGTCCAAACTTGAAAACTTGGTGTTCCTGTGGTAAACTGTAATATAGAAGAGTGGATACTCCCTTGAATAATTTCCTTGCTTTTTTTTTTTAATATTGTGGACACAGTCCTGAACAGTACCACCCATAGGTAAGCAGTCATTCTCAATAGCCAATGTTATTATTTGTCATTTGAGTGTGGTTTTGAGATTGGAAAATGTATTAAAGAAATGTACTAGCTTTCCCTTGAAACGTGTAGTGGCAAGAAGAGGTTCAGTGTAGTTATAAGGTATATATTATAGTAATTCTACTTACCATGTGTATAGGCTAATTTTATATTGTAATCTCTACATTAACTATTTTATACTGCCCTACATATAGAAATGGAAAAGTTTGGCTAACTAATTGGTTATGCCTCCTATTATTCTCAACTTAGTATCAGAGCTCGAAACATATTAAAACTCTTTTCTTTCTCTCCAATGGACTCCATTCACGCTACTGCAACTGCTGCAAACCTGACACTGCTTTCTTCTCAACCATCAATGCAGACGTCACTCTCCTCCTTTGCTTTGATTAGTAACTCTTCTCCCCATGTTATCGTCATTACTTCTGCTACCATAAATTTTTTCATAGCAGCAATTGTTCCTCTCTCCAACACTTAGCAAGTTATCTCCTTGAAGCTCACAAACACCAATTATCTTTATTGGCGAACACAGATGAAGCTGTATCTTCTTGTACAAGGTGTTTTTAAATTTGTTGATGGCTCTTTGTTGTGTCCCTCTTCTCACATGGCTACTACTGATGGCTCCTCTTTTTAGGTTAATCCCTTTTTTCTTTGTTGGAAATAATAAGATCAACTTATTCTGAGTGTGCTCCTTTCTTCTCTTTCAATGGATATGCTGCATCTTGTTGTCGATTGTGAAGCTTTACACTGTGTTTGACATATTCTTGAGCAAGCTCTTACTTCTTCGTTCAATCCTTGCATTATGCAACTTGATGATTCCTTTTAAGATCTTTATCAGGGTGGTCGTTTGGGCACCATATATCTGCATAAAGCGAAGGCTTTATTTGATGAATTAACAGCAGCTGACCAACCTTTTTCAGTTGATGATTTCAATTTATACATGTTATGTGGACTTTGGGGTGAGTTTAAAGACCTGATGACTAGTCTTTCCACCAAGGCTGACCCTCTTTCATGCAGATCTTTATAGTCATCTTGTTACTCATGAGTTTCTTTATAAGAGTTCCCTTCAATCCATAAGTGTTGTTGTTACTATTGCTCTATTGCTAATGCCAGCCTAACCTCTATCAGCTGTTGTTGCACAACGACAACCTTTAGTTTTGTCTCACAATAATTTCAACTCTCATCATGGCAAGGGGTGATTTTGTGATGGATAACACAATAACAACAATCAAAATAGCAGCAACACAGGTTCTAGATATCGTGGATTAAATGGCTCTCATAACAACAATTGGCAGCAGAGTATTTGTTTACACGACTCCCAATAGTGGTTAAAACCATGCTTTTTTGGGCATAATGTCAGGTGTCACCTTTGCAATTCCTTTGGTCACTCCGTGCCATAATGCTCTCAACTTGCAAGTCATAAACAACAACCTAATGTCAATCTTACTCTTAGTAATGCCTCCTTGACTAGCTTTATGGATTGATTTCCTGACACCGGTACGAATCAACACATCACACCTAATCTTGCAAATCTGATAGGGTTTGAACCATATCTTGGAAATGATCACTTGTAAGTTGTTGATGGTAAGTGACTTTCCACATCTAATATTGGACATACTATGTTACATACACCTAAACGCACCTTTACTTTATCTTATATTCTTCATATGCCTCATATTATATAAACCTTTGCCTTTTGTTTCAAAAATTTTATCTTGACAATCATGTGTTTTTTGAATTTCACTCATTTTTATGTTAAGAATCTCACCACCAAAACAGTGCTCTTTTCTAATCAAAGTAAAGATGGTCTCTATGTTCTATCTGAGTCTTATGCCATGTCAATTCATCAAGTTTATTGGTCTCCTTGCGTATCTGCCTCTGCTAATATCTGGCATAATCGATTGGGTCATCGTACTTCCTGTGTGTTTCATTTTTTTAATGTCCATTAATAAAATTTGTTGTCTTTTCTATCTTCCATAGTTCCCAAGCTTTCATTGAGTGTTAATTTTCTAGACAAATTAAATATATTCAGATTGATTGGGGTGGTGAATACCATAGGTTAAATACCTTCTTTCAAACTATTAGTATTCATCATCTTCTAATTTGTCCACATACTCATGAATAAAATGGAATTGTTGAATGTCATCATTGGCATATTGTCGAAAATGGTCTTACTCTTTTAGGACAATGTAAAGCATCGTTATGGTTTTGGAATTATGCGTTTGAAACCTTGGTGTATCTTATCAATCATATTCCTATTTTTATCTTACAAAATAAATCATCATTTGAATGTCTTTTCATCATGCTTCTGATTATAGATTTTTTACATACATTTAGGTGTCTTTGCTTTCTATTTCTTCATCCATATAAAGCTCATAAGTTAACTTTTTGTTCCTCTTCATATGTGTTTTTAGGCTATAACATTTCTCATCTTCATCATCGGTGTCTAGATATTTCATGTCAACTTATTTATATCTCTCGTCATGTCCGTTTTCATGAACATGTGGTTTTTTTTTTACACATCTGAATAGTTGGCACCATCAAACCCACCCTCTTCTCCCCATAGTGCTACTACCCACTTGCTAATTTTGCTTCATTCTTCGATTCTTAACTCTCTTACACCTAAAGCTTCTCCACAACCCGTACCGCATTCCTTTATTACCGAATCATGTCAGTTTACTAGCCCTACCCTTATGTCACCTCACATGTCCTTCTCTAGTGATCATTCTCTAAGTGCAGGTTCTCCTCATTCAGAAATGTAATTTTCCAGGTTTTCTACTGTTAGTTTCCCCTCGTTTAATTATTGATTCCCCTATTTCTGCTATTGCCATGTCTACATCTCCAACTAGGGTTAAACTTGGTTGTTGACCTCTTTTCTTATCCTCTTTTGGATTCAGACTTACTTGCTTCTCGTTCAGTTATTCGTCGTCATCATATGATCCATCATCTTAGGCTACCAAAGACAGCAAATCTAACAACATCTTCAACTTCCTTTGTCAGCCATCCTTCTTAGGTAATGTCTCCTTCTAAACATGAACCTTTTTTATTTTCTGATGCTGACAAGTATGAGGCCTAACACACTGTTATAAAGGTAGAAATTCAGGCATTAAGTTCCAACGACACTTGGTCTTTAGTTCCCTTTCATCCTTCGATGAATGTCATTGGTAGTTATTGGGTGTACAAGATCAAACGTCATATAGATGGCAATATTGAGATCTATAAGGCTTGGTTGGTTGCTAGAGGTTTTACTCAGCATGAAGGTATTGGCTATTATGAAACTTTTAGTTTTATGGTTAAGCAAGCTACTATTCGGTTAGTTCTCACCATTGTGGTTTCACGTGATTGAAAGATTAATTAGCTTGATATACATAATGCCCTTCTCAATGGGACACTTCACGAAGAGGTGTACATGCAACAACCTCTAGGTTTTGTTGATCTAAGTCTTTCCTCTCATGGGTGTTGGCTATATAAATCTTTGTATGGTTTGAAACAAGCTCCTCGAGTATGGTACACTCACATGAGCGATTATCTTTTATCTATTGGATTTCATGCTTCAAAGGTTGATACCTTTTTATTCATCTTATTTATAGGTACTGATATATTTTATCTTCTTATTGACATCAATGATCTTTTGCTTACTGGAAGCAGTTCAGTCTTACTTCACCTATTGACACATTTGTTGAGCTTAGAATTCAAGCTTCGAGATTTTAGAGCTGCCCATTATTTTTTAGAAATCAAGGTTCACCCTACTAGTATGAGTATCATGTTATGACAAGATAAGTATATTCTTGACATACTCCACAATGTAGGTATGTCTTCCTGCAAACCAGTAGATATTCTTATTTCTACCTCAAAGGTTATTATGTTGTCTGATGGCATGTTTTCTAATCCAACAAGATTTTATCAAATTATTAGTGCTTTTCAATATCTCACATTTATAAGACCAGATATTTATTTTGTTGTGAACAAGATATGTCACTTTATGCATGCTTCTACAAATGCACATTAGGTTGTCGTTAAACACATTATGCATTATCTAAAGGGTATGATTTCTTTTGGCTTACATATCACTTGGTGTTTTTCCTTTTCTCTTCATAGTTTTACAAATGTTATTTGGGATGGAAGTGTTGATGATCATAAATCTATAGGTGGTTATCTTGTCTACTTCAGTGGTACACTGATTTCTTAGAAATTAGGCAAACAACACATAATTGCTCAATCTTCTAATAAGGTTCAGTATAAGACTTTAGCTTACGGGATTTCTGAAGTCATATGGCTTCAATATTTATTGACAGATCTGCATATTAATCCTACTTTTATGCCTATGATTCAGTGTGATAATTTGGGTGCCACTTATTTGTCCACAAATCTTATATTTCATGCTTGCACTAAACATGTGGAGGTTGATTATCATTTCATATGCGATAGAGTTGCCAAGAAAGACATTCAGATTCACTTTATTTCTTCCAAGGATCATCTTACAGATGTTCTTACCAAGCCACTTCACACTGCTTCTTTTACTTATTTTTAGCTCAAGCTTCGAGTTGAACCCCCATCCTTACTTTAAGGGTTGTATTATAGGAAGTGTTAATTTATAGGGTATATATTATAGTAATTCTACTTACCAAGTGTATAAGTTAATCTTGTGTTGTAATCTCTACATTAACTATTGTACACTGGCTTACATATATAAATAGAAAAAGATTTGCTAACTAATTAGTTAAAACTCCTATTATTCTCGACTATACTTGTGCCATAAAATTAATGGCAAACTAGCATTAAAGATAAAACACAACTATATATACAAAATTGAGAAAAAGAAAAAGAAAAACTAATGAATGTTGTATACAAACACGAACTACAAAAAATAAAACTTATTTATTTGACCATTTTAGAATACCATTTGAACCTCTAACCAAATCCATGCTTGTATATATAAAGTTATCATCAACTAATTTTAACCATAGTATAAGTCGATGAAGGATTATGTCATAGATAGATTCTCAATTCATTAACTCATTATGAAACACTAAATTGTTCCTAGCCAACCAAACTCCCTATAGAATACCATTAGCCAACATAGTAATAGCCTTATTCTAAAACTTTCCTTTAACAAGGAAGGCCATTAAACCATAAAATCTGCTAAATTATTTGGCATGCACCAACTTAAGTCTAATCATTTCAGAAATCGACTCCATAATTTCCATACATTATAACAACTAAGGAAAATATACTCCATGGTTATTGTTTGTTATGCATAAAATGGACATAAAACTTCCTCTAAATCCAATAAATATCTATAAACAAGAAACTCCTTAGTGCATACTCCTTTATGAAGTAATAACCAAATAAAAACATCAATTTTAGGAGGCATTGTATCTTTCCATAAAAGATTAGTTGGAAATGAAGAGGCATCCTGGTATTTAATTTTGTCAATCAAAATAGTACAAGACTTGACCGAATAAATACAATTTCTTTCTTGCTTCCAACATTTTGAATTGGCTTTGTACTTCAACAAAGATATACCTTGTAACAAGTTAAGCAATTGATACATCCGAGCGAGCTCCAAATCCTGTAAGTTCTGTTAGAGAATAATATAAATCATATATTAGGACCTCACACAACAGCTTAAGCTTTTGGGTTGAAATGGTTCTTTGATATAATATCAGAGCCTTGATGACTAAGCGGTCACGAGTTCGAATCTCACCATCGTTATTTATTTGATAAAAATTAATCACAAGGTAATGTGAGTCTATGCAAGTTTCAAGCCCAAAGGGCTTTCACTTGAGGGGGTGTGTTAGAGAATAATATAAATCATATCCTGGAACCTAACCTAACAGCTTAAGCTATTGGGTTGAGATGGTTGTTTGACAAGTTCCTCTTCCAAACTAGTTTTTAGTGCCAATAGCCATTTTTTAAGTATCCCATATCTACAACATGAGCTTATGGTATGTTGAGATGCTGAATAACCAAGGAAATTAAGTCTTCAAAACCATTTTCAAGTTAACAATCAATAAAAAAAAAATCACCATTTTCTCATTCCTAATATGATATTCCTAACATGATAGCAGAAACTATTCTTTAAGGTTGTTGTGACTTGATCCTTATTGTGGATGATTGAATAAATACCATTCCATGTATATGAGAGGGATTGATTAAAGATTAGTGGTCCATTCTCGGATGATACTTTTAAGAAATAATATACTGCCTCCCTCTTTTATTTTGATCACCCAATCTTCATAACCATTTGAAAAGCAAAGTTTTATTTTTACCTTACAAAGATCCAACTCCTAAACCACCCCTTCTCTTCTCTTTCACCTCTACATTCCAATTCCAAAACACCTTGTTTATCTTATTTTTATCAGAAACACTAGACCATAAAAACCTTTTATGAATAAAATTTATAGCTCTCACAACTACATTTCTATATGGGTCATTTAAAGAGGCAATGCAAATGGAGCAACCCATGGGTTTTGTCGACCCTACTTTGCTTACTCATGTCTATCACCTTCATAAATCTTTTTATGGCTTGAAACAAGCCCTACGAGTTTGCTACACACGACGAAATGACTTCCTTCTTTCTATTGCTTTCCAGGCTTTCAAGGTTGATACCTCCTTATTTATTTTGCTTATGGGTTGTGATATTTGTTATCTTCTTGTCTATGTTAATGACATTTTACTCACTGAAGGTAACTCTGTTTTGGTTCAATGTCTTATTACTTTGTTGAGCTTAGAGTTTGATGACTGCTTTGAGAATTGAAGTAACTCATACCAGTATGGATCTCATGTTTAGTCAACACAAATATGTTCTTGATATCCTTTTCTGAACTGGTATGTCATCGTGCAAACCTGTTAATACTTTGGCTTCTGCTTCTAAAATCAAATTATAGTCTGGTGAGTTATTTTCAGATCTCACTCATTTTTGACAAATTATTAGTGCTCTTCAATATCTCACCTTTACTAGGTCGGATATATGTTATGATGTGAACAAAGTTTGTTAATTTATGCATGCTCCTACTGAGGGTCATTGGGCTGTTGTAAAACGCATTTATGATATCTGAAAGGTACCACTTTTTTCAGCTTGCACCTTACCTGTTGTTCTTTGTTATCACTTCATGGTTTTACTAGTGTGGATTGGGCTGGTAGTATTGATGATCGTAAGTCTACCCGGATTACCTTGTATTTTTTGGCACCGCTCTCGTTCATAAAAGTCTAGCAAGCAACGAACTGTTGCTCACTTTTCCACTAAAGCTAAGTATAAAGCTTTGGCTGATGGTACGCTAAAATTTTATGACTTTGCTATCTTATGTCGAACTTATGTTTCTCTCTAATTCTATCACTATGATGAGACTGACATGAAGGGCTAGCTCAGACTGCCTTTCAAAAGGGCTCAAATAGCGAGGGGCATCGATTGACAAGGTGTTAATCTAATAAGGGCTGGAATAAAAACCTTATCCTTCATTCCCTCCATGTCTTCATTATCAATTACCATAATTTGTTCCATAATAAAGTAAGTATCCCTCATTGTACTTTGTAATGCTTCTTTCAACTCACCAACTATAGCATAGGGTGGAACCACTATAAGCTCACTAGACTCCCTCGTCAACTCATATTTTAGCTCTTGAACTTGGCATCAATCAGCAAATGAATCTCAGAAACTGATCATCTTCACAATCATATTAATTAAGGTAAATAAGGTAAGGGTCCAGAGCATTTTTCACTAAGTCCATTGATCAATGTCCAAGTATTATTAAGCCTTTATCCGCTTGGAGGGATGAATTTCAAATTTTTAAGGCTTTGGCAAGCAACTAGGGAAGCATTTATTTCCATGCGATGGTACTATTTGGTGCGACAACTTGGGTGTTACTTATTTGTCTACTAATTTTATTTTTTATGCTCGTACAAAGCATGTTGAGGTTGATTATCACTTTGTTCGTGATAAAGTGGACAACAAGGAGATTCAGATTCGCTTCATATCCTCAAAGGACCAATTAGTTAATGTTCTTACTAAGTCGCTGCCTCATTCTATCTTTGCTCATCTATGGTCCAAGTTTCATATGAATACCCCACCTTTAGCTTGAGGGGGTGTATTATGAAATAAGCAATATTATAGGAAATATTGTACTTATCTTACCTTGTATAAAGTTATTCTGTGTAGTATGGTCTACCTTGTATTTTGTATGTTGCTTTATATATATATATATATATATAAAGAGGATGGCTAACACATTAGATTAAATCTCATATTGTACATAAAACTCTATTCTATATTTATTATGGAATATGATATATTATAGGAAATATAGTACTTACCTTACTTTGTATAGAGTTATTCCGTGTAGTATGGTCTACCTTGTATTTTGTATTTTGTCTTGTTCATATACATAGAGAGGATGACTACCATATTATGTTAAGCTAACTATTTTACATAAAACTTTATTGTATTATCGTCTTCAATTTGGTATCAGAGATTTGATAACCAAACAGTCACAAGTTTGAATCTTACCACCATCACAAGGTAGTGTGAGCCTATGCAAATTTCAAGTCCAAAAAGCTTTCACTTAAAGGGATATGTTAGAGAATAATATAAATCATATCTTGAAACTTCACCTAACAACTTAAACTATTAGGTTGAAATGGTTTTTTGACTCTAAATAATAGTCACGCTAACAATCAAAGAAATAAAGATAAGCTATTGTTGAATAAAAAAAATCAAATTCTAATTGAATTCTATGATTCACATTCAAGGTATGGAAGAACTACATTGCATGTGTTGTCAAATAAATTATATGGAACAGATATACGATACCATGTGCATGGCAGAAAACTTTAATTACAATGTAAGCAATTAAGTAGTGTTATTTCTTCCAAATTTATATGCATCAAATTAATTTTCTAGAAACAAATTGTCAAATAATTTTGAAATAGTAGCTTTAGTTTCCAACTGTTGACTTAGCCTCACGAAGATGCTTCTCCCTTGAGAGTAATTTAGCCATCCTGCACAAATCCAATAATACATAAATAAATAAGCAAGACGAAAGTTATAGATGCTTATAACAATTAATATATATGAACAAGATGAGTAGAGATATATTTACTTTACGAGAGCCTCTTCATTAGTCATCTTAAAATTAATAGGTTCAAAGACTCCGGTGTCTAAATTCACCCTTGATACTGGTTTCTTCAACAATTCTTCGCCCACTTTCACAAGATTCTCTAAATTCTCTTTCGTGGCAATGTCCACAGATGAAAGTGTTCCGGTCAATGTATCATCCTGCATATATTAATGTTAGATCATGTCTTCTTCTTCTTCTTTTTTGCGGTTTGTTTAGGGAGATTTTGTGATAGGAGAGGAGGGGAAGATGAGGAAGGGGAAGGTGGGGGACGGGAAAAAATTTACCCTCCCTTGTTTGGATAAATAAATAGGGAGATGGAGAAAAAATCAAATTTCTTTGTTTGAATATAAAAATGAATGAAAGATAATATATATTAAATATAATTAATATCCTTTCAGTTGGAGGTAAGGGAACAAGCAACAAATAAAATTGAAAGGCTTTATATGTTAAAAGGATAAAGTTTAGTTTTTTAAAAAGAAATAAGGTCGATATAAAAAAATTAATCTATTTTATGTATAATTTTACGATCAAATTATAATTATTTATACCTATTCATTAAGAGAGATAGACACGTGAATAAGAGAAAAAAATCACATATGATCCCACAAAAATTAATTAGAATATTTTATCTATTCAAAAATTATTTTTTATTCCCTCTCTCTTGTTTCTCTTATTCTTATATTTACCTATATACTATTAAGTAAGTATTAATTGTTATATTTTGAAAGGGTAAAATTTTGGAGGGGTATTCCCCTTCCCCTCCATAAAACCTTTTTCCATACAAGGTTAAGTTATCATTGATATCCATTCACCATACCTCCCTTCTCCTTCCCTGCGTTCGCTTCTTCCCAAACAAACTGTTAGTGTAATTAGGTTGTATAGAAAAACAAGTGGGCATGATATACACCTGAATTCGAAGATAATTTTCTTCCGATTTAAGGGCTTGAAAAACAGTGCAAAGGTGAAAGTCAACCATGTCCCCACTAGCTTGTGTAGAAACATCCACTAATGGAGTACAATGGCCACTAGTCAACCATCCCAAGATACCCCACTTAGCTGCTTCATCTGCATCATACTTTCCTTCTGATTTTGCTGTACCAGTTCCCAAAGACAGGACTAGAAATCGGTCATATTCCATTGGTTTTATGGGGAAGAAGTCAGGATTATCTCGATTGATTTCTTTTGAAACTTCACTTACGGCAACTAAAGTCTGATCAAAATCCAAAAAATAAACAAATGATAATGAAGATTCTTTAGTTATACGTACAAGTTCAAGAGGCTGAATATCGACAAAATTATTCATGAACATACTGGATTATTTGCAGCCACACCACCATCAATAAGATTGAATTCTCTAACATTGCCTGATGGATCTTTGGTTTGGAAATAATAAGCAGGGAGATAAGTGGGGGCAGCTGAAGTTCCAATGCATATATCAGATAAAAGGGCATCCGTGGATGGGTTGTTCTTCACCTGATCCATGCATAAAGACATTGTAAGGCAAATATTTCAAAACGTCGAAAAACATTTTTAATTAGAGATGTGTGTGTGTTCACCCGATAGCTAGAAAAGATTGTTGGCTGGAGGTTCTTGATATCAAAAGTAGGGATCACAATATTTGTCAAGGTCTGGTGCAACCGTGTGTCTCCCAACTTTTCCTTGACAATGCTATGTAAAAATTTCCCATCATATTTTGGTCCTTTCAAAGTCTTGATCAGATTTTCAGCTGAGGCAAATGGAGATCTATTGCCAAAGAAAACTTAAATTAGTAATTGACAATTTGAATCAAATGGAGATATATTGCCGAAGAGCTCTTAAGCAGTATCTTGACAGTTTGAAGGAGAAAAACAAGTTTAATGCAACGATTCATTTGCCGGGATTATTACCCGTCTTGAGGAAAGATTTTAGGGCTGTTCTCAAGGTAGAAGGCATTAATGTCTTTGGCAGCAAACAAAGGGCGGTTTTGCTTGTTTGGGGCAGCTAGCATAGCAGTCAAGAGTCCACCAGTGCTTGTCCCTGAAATCACATCAAAGTAGTCTGCAAGTCTTGCATCTGCGCCATCCAGCTTCTAAAAATTAATAGCAAAACAACTGCTTAGTGATATTTATATACACACATCGATACGCCAAAACTAGTAATTATTTAATTTAGTTCATGCATTAAACTTAATTTCTTATTCTGCTGTATGATTTATACATGTGATCATGAGCCCGGTTTCTTATGATCTACGTACCTGAAGCTCAGACTCCAAAAAGAAAAGGATGGTTCCTGGAATAATGCCTCTTATTCCACCTCCATCAATGCTAAGAATAGTGATTTGGCTTCCATAAGTTGGAGGTTGAATGAGTGATCTTGGAGTTTCCATATGAGCAATACTGAGAAAGAAATGCTGAAAATATAATAAGAAAATTAAGAGACCTAGAAATCGAAGAGTTATTAGAGAAGTAATTTAGCTTAAACTTTCTAAGAGTTTGGGAGGTCGACAAGCAAGTACTGAAATCTAGTTAAGTGTTGAAACTTGGAGTCTCCAAAGGGGATGTGGAGGTATTTATAGACTTCAAGTCCTTATGAAATTCGGGATTTTCTACGTAGTCCAAAAATTCTACAAACCCAATTTGATGTTTTTAGA
>Ga0307515_10008455_pt1 | contig 20060 bp, 22 predicted proteins | sample 17_EM_MG_FD_194513 | JGI IMG/M metagenome (GOLD analysis project Ga0307515, IMG submission 194513) | Populus trichocarpa ectomycorrhiza microbial communities from riparian zone in the Pacific Northwest, United States - 17_EM | ecosystem: Host-associated > Plants > Roots > Unclassified | place... | reverse complement strand
AGGGTTTCAAGGATGGCGCTCAGTTCTGCTCTCGAGTTAGATGGTGGTTTATCGTGGTGAGTTTCTATTTTTAATGCTATATTCCTCCTACTTCCGTCGCCGTACCAGACTCCTATTCCTCCCTTTGCGTTTTCCCAACCGTTATTAGTGGCTGATCCGTCAGTGTTGACTATCACTTGGCATAGGCTAGGGATTGGTACGTGGTTTATTCTCGCCGGGGGTTTTTCTGGTTGGTATGGGTCTCTTTTCTTGGATTTGTGTCCGGGGATGTCCCCGAATATTCTTATTCCGCTCAGTAGGTCGTGCTTCGCTCTTGTGTCTGGGTTGTATAGTACTGATGTTTTCGTTATGTCTGCTTTTCCGTGTTTTTCAATCCTTCGGGGCGTGTGCCATAGGTTGTGTCGTTGTGGGGATTCTTTATTGGGGTTCCATGCATCGCTGGCGTAGATGGGTATTGCCTCGCAATGACCACAAAGTAAAGCACACGAGCATGGTGCTGAGATGCAAACAGAAAAGATGGACCTCCATTACCATCAAGGGTTTGATGGTGACACTGCTCCCCAACTGCATTGCACTTGGCCAACCCTTGGTCAATTTAGAGACCGCTCATCTTGACAGGAAGGTAACATGGTCACCCCGACTCGCTGATGAAGGCATTGCAGAAGCCCAGAATGGAGTGGAAGTGATCGTTGTTGATGACATGTCTGATATTTCAGACCTTGAAGTAGTTAGTTGGAGCCAGACTCAACCATGGCTCCAGAAATGGATTTAGAGTTGTAGCAATAGTTGCTAGTCCTTTAAAGTATTCAAGGCACTCATATTCAGTTTCATTTGCATGTTTTTCTCTGACGTCACAAATTTGGCCAGAAGAAACATCTGAGACTGCATGTGATATGACGTTCCGGCTCCAGAAGAAACAACAGGGCTGAGTGTGGCATGATGCATTGCTACAATTAGTGGCCTTACATATATGGCCTACCATTTACAGAATATCTCATTGCTGTCATATTTCAACAATCAGGCCTGAAATCGCTCGTAAACTCACCGTTCGAGTGGGGAAACCATGTGGCCTTATCACCTTTGCCCAAGGAGCGAGGTCTGTTGCAGTTGCAAACGACTAAGGGCAGCCTACTTGGCAACTTTATGAGGCCACAAAAAACCATCATAGCTCGCGGCAAGCGTACATTACGGTCATGGTCCAAGCATGGCCCAATAATGACGTGCACTGAACTGGCTTTTCCGACCTTCCCACATGTCATTCTCCTTAGACGTCCGAGTAGCTCCCCCCAAATTCTAACTCTCGAGCCTTCCTCTAAATGGTAAAGCAACATTATCTATATTATACGGGCTGTCCCATCGTTTAGCCCAGGTGCCGGTCGAACCCCCAAGTGACAAGAAGAGAGCAAACGAAAGGTCTAATTGTACAAGCACTCAACCACATGAATCACATAAACCATCCTCGATCGATCATACGTTCGTCAACTGCCAGACAAGCTCTCAGTCAGACCCTTGCGACTCCTTATAGCAAGCCTACACGCAAAATAAGAATACCCATCAGCTCTCTCTGATCGTGCACTACGGTAGCAACGATGAGCAGAAATTAGCACCTTAATCTCCTCCAGGTACTTCTTCTCAACCGCCTTCCGCTGCGATTTCTGCGCGGCAGTCACCAGCCCGCTCTCCGGTGTCCATTCTTCGGGGCTGAGCACGACACCCTGCACGACCTCGATGGTCTTGAACCCATTCTTCTTCGCAATCGCCTGTAGGTCCCTGAAGTAGAACTCCTTCACAGATTGATCCTCGCATAGCTTATGGAGGTCCGTGTCTGGCGCGGGCAAGTTTGCGTTGGCCACGAGCAACTCTCGGAGGTGCACCTCATTTGGGAAGAGGATCACGATCGGATTCTGCGACTCGGACGTTGGGTGCACGCATAAGTTTGCGGCGTAATGGCAGGTCTTGTAGGTGGTCTCGAGGCGCTCGAGAGCGATGTACTCGCCTATTTGCAACTTGACCAGGTTCTTGACTCTGCAGGACCGCAGTCAGAAAGGTCGTCGAGGATAAGAGCCGGTGACACTCACTGGTCGATGATCGTCATAGTACCGTCTTTCTGCCACTGACCAACGTCCCCGGTACAGAACCATCCGTCTCCAAGGAAAATCGTAGGGTCCGAGTTCAAATCGTCCCGCTTGTAGTAACCCTTCGTAATCGAGGTACCACAAATCCATATCTCGCCCTGGGATGGATCGGCGCTTGCCTTGTAGCCAGCTTCGGGAACGTCCACAAGCTTGATCTCGACCGAGGGTGAAGGAAGACCGACGTTACCGAACTGCAAGAACTCGGGCGGGAGGATCGTGCACATGCTTGAATGAATAAAGAATCAATATCAGGGCTGGATCGCACTGAAAGTAATGCTCACCCGCAGGATTCCGTCAGACCGTAACCTAAAGAAGGGGTCCAGGTGAGCAAACTTCCGTCGACGAGTCGAGAAAAGCCTCACCCTGGAGAACCGTAACAAGCACAGTACTCAAAAACTGCTGTGTCTCAACAGACAAGGCAGCACCACCATTGAGTACATAGCGCAGTCGGCCACCGGAAACGGCTTTGACCTGGCTAAATACGACCGAAGCGACGATGTTGCTCAAGATGGGCACGTTGGCCTTCTTGATTGACACGCTGCCCCTGAAGACGCTCTTCTTCAATGGGGTCATCTTGTTGACATTGTTGAGGATGCCCTTGCGGATTGTCTCCCAGATCTGGGGGACACCGACCATGATCGTTGGCTCGCACTCCTTGAGATCACCCTGGCAGTTGCGCACTGACGCGTCGGTGAGCGTGCGGATGCGGCCGTACCCGATTAGCAGGCCGGCGTACCCCATCGCGAGCTCGACGACGTACTCGAGGATATGCGCGAGGGGGAGGAAGGGGAGGAAGGTATCCTGCTCGAGTGCGAAGATGTGGCCCATGAGCGATTGGATCGCGCCCGCTGCCGCGATGAGGTTTGCCTGGGAGAGCACGACGCCCTTGGGTGCGCCGGTTGTGCCCGAGGTATACATAATGCACGCGACGTCCTCTGCCTTTGGACGGCGATCTTCATGCCCCGGCTTGCCCTTACCGAGCTCGCGCAGCTCGTCCTGCGAGAGAACCTGGACTTCGCGGTCCGGAATGGCGGTCTTGATCTTCTCGACAAGGTCTGCGGGTGGCTTTCCATCGTAAATAACGACTTTGATGGTCGGTGTGTTGGGTAGAACGCGGAGCACGACTGGAAGGATTGAGCCCCGCATTGGTGAAGACGCCGGCGCAGCCTGGCTCATTGAGCCAATGGGTGAGACCAGATTCGCCGAGGGTGTCATATGCAGTTGCGATCGTGATCCCTACGGACATACAGGCGTGCTGCATGAGTTGCCATGTGGGCCTGAAGAAGTGTGAGTCTCCCAATTTTGAGAAGAGCAATAGAACTGACGGCTCGCGTGTCTGCGCCGGCGGCACGTGAAACAGCAACATCGCGTGAGGTGCAATGACAGGGAGAATGCACTCACGCAATGGCGGCATAAATGTTGAAAATCTGACCCTTGTCGAGGCCGAGTTCAACAAGACCCTTGCCCATGTCGACAATGTCGCGCCAGCCGAGGGCGTTGCGAGTACCGTGCTCACGGGCGTTGTAGAAGAGGGTGTCGGTGACGGTGTCGATGCCGGCCTTGGGGCGCTCGACGAGGGCGCCGGTGTGGAGGGGGTTGCGGCAGATGGCGCCGTGGTTGTCCGTGGGCTTGGAGACCTCGACAAAGCCATAGGCGAGGAACTTTGTCTTGTCCATGGGGGTATCAATCGCTCGTCATAATAACAATTATCTATAAGTGAGCGAGTAGACGGGGGACTGGAAAGACATGAATGAGGTGAGATGCAATGGGAGATGCTATGTACATCCAACCAATTGCCTGGTATACAGCGCCCTCCCGTATATCTGCCAACCGAGTGGCTAAAGATCGAGCGTGGGGTGACTAGCTGGCTTCGTTGCATATCAGCGAAAGGCATCAGGGACTAGAGGGCTGAGGTGGACGACATACGTACTCGACAACCACTATATAAACGCCGTCGCTGGTGAACGATGGACGTAGCCGGGGAATTTGTGTCGTTCTCTAGAAAGAAAATAACGCGTGGGGTGCAAAAGTGAGCACATCCTGGTTTGTCCTCGCTCAGGTTGATGACCTGCTGTCAAATTGCGACTGCGGTTCGATGAGCAAATTGGTTCGTCGTCGAGGAGCAGCAAGCTAGCAGGACGTCCAGGGCACCAGCATAGAAGAGCACAGAGCTCAGAGGGTCGTAGAGTAAACCGGGGTCGATTGTCTCCGTTTCGACTACTGCTGACCGAATGTGGCCCAAGATGAACGGCGAAAGGGCAAAGGAATAACCACACAAAGGATACGAATACGTCTCGTCCTGTCCTCACATGGGGCATATATTTACCTGTGATGTACATGCTTTCGGGGCTCAGTGCTGCCCAGTTTCACGTAACCTATGTGTTATATCGTGAGTTGTCCCCGTCATCCAACAGCGGGCGAACCGCCAAAGAGAAGGGTGTAGTTGCAATGCCTACTGCTACGAACAGCTTGTTAATTAATATTGGACCTGTATGATGCACTGGAAAGCGCAGCTCGCGAATAATCATTGATATGTCCGCGCGACCGAAATTAAAACGAAAACCCAGTGTTTGTTGGGGCCGTTGAAAACACCTAAAAACACAAAATACAGGGATCGATGCCTTATACACCTGAGAAGTCGCTGTGTCATATCCTGGACCGATGAAATCGCGTCGGTGCAATAAGGCTCGCACTACATCCCAAATTCCGATAATACTCAATAGCAGACGATTGAGAGCCTGAGGAGAAGGAAACAAAAAAAACGTTGCGATCTCGGAGTACCCACGGATAGACACAGCCCTTTGCACCCTGACATCCGCCACCTTCCTCGATGTCTCTTCTGATGAGGAAATTGAACCACGGTAACCCAATTGTCTTACCCTGGCCAGTAATACGTGCTAAAGGTCCTCCTATAGAGCAAGAACCCCTGCCGCCCGCGCAACCACGAGGCAAGCGCTTGCCCTTCACCCTCTAAGAATACACCTCATATTTTTGTATTACCCAGAAGAAACGACGACCCTCAAGACTGCTTGGGAATACTATAATGAAGGCACGTATCCAGCCGCATCACTGTATACCGTCTAATATGAGACCGGCAGGAATGGAGATCATCGACCGCGAACGCGAGAGAGAATGGCTCGAGCAAATGGATACCATACTCATATTTGTATGTATTACCCCCCTTTGGCGTTCCCCTGAGTTGATAAGTCGTCCAGGCGGCATTGTTCGCAGGTTTCTTGAGCGCTTTCCTCATCGAACTCCTCGGCCGTCTTGAACAGGACCCATTGGATATCATACAGGATGTTCTAATTTATCAAACGCAAATGATGCGTAATTCGAGCCTTGGGCCATATGTCCTGGCCGACTTCTCTCCTCCAGAACACATTGTTGTTGTCAATGCTCTCTTCTACGCTAGTCTCGGATTTATGGTCCTAGCAGCATTCATCGCCATGCTCATCAAAAGCTGGGTACGTGAATTCGACCGCGGCTTGCGGGCAATGTCAATCCCAGAGCAACGAGCAAAGACGCGTGAATTCCGCTACCTCGGGATGGAGCGCTGGAAGCTCCCAGAGATGGTCGAGACACTCCCATTACTCATCCAGATATCTCTTCTTTTGTTTTCCATTGGTCTTGTGATTTTCCTTTTTCACATCAGTAAACCGTCGTTTGGTGTCACCACGACTATTCTTGGTATTGGAATTCTCTATTATGTGATGACTACGTCCATATCAGTCGTTGTTAGCTCCTCACCGTTCCACTCTCCTCTTTCGCGCAGGTTTGGCAAGGTGTATCAACGTATACATGCCTATTTCTGTCCACGTGTTGGTTTTTTCCTATCACAAGCTATGGATACCACCCCAGAAACCACTCTGGGTCGTGTCCGACGGTACATAACGCTTTTGCTTCAGGAAACGCGCCCCTATCTGGAGAACGACTTTGTAGAACCGATCTCAGCAACAACAGTAGACAATGTCCAGCTTTCCATTGCAGCATCGGCCTTGCACAGAATTCATGAGAGTGCCCCGGATTCTCAACACAGTGAAGCACTACATTTGTCAGTGTGGCAGATAGCAGGTAGCACCACACTCCGCGTTCCACCATTATTCAACCCGCCTTCCTGGATTCGTAACAAATTGGATGATGAAGAGTACTTCTCGCGCGTCCCTCCCTCTATACTGGTCGCATTGGTAGCCGTTTTGCTACGTTCACGTATCCAATTGAATTTCGAGGACACCCGCATAATACGCGCTGCCCTCGGGCCTGTGGAAACTATCGAGGGCCCCTGGGCTCAACTTATAATTACGGTTTTTTATTACGAGACATCCATTTCGTGGCAAATTTTCGGCCTGCCAATGCTGGATAATGAACTCACGAGGATAATACCGAGGAAGGGACTGAACAGCGAAGAATCTGTTGGGATTTTAAACACACTGTCCGAGCTCTGTTGCGAGCAGAGCCTACCGCAGGACACCTCGTATTTGATTGGGATATGTCTAAAAATGCTATTGAATTATTTCCCGAGAGTGGAAGATTTGAGCTCCTTTGATTTTGATATGAAATTTCTTGAAGCTGTGGTTACATTGGCCGCCATATCATGTTCTCCCACTCTTGGGAATCGGCAAAACATCGTCACCAGCAGCCGTGAACACCCATGGTTGTTCCCGAATATGCGAAACCCTGCTCTATTTGGCAACTGGTTTGAACACACGCCTTCCGTCTGTCACAAGTCGCTCGTTTCTGTACTTTTTCTGGTCGTCTATGCCCTCTTACAGCGACCTTCATTCCCCTTAGCACACCAGTATCTCGCTATCATCACAGCAAAGGGTGATTTCCCTCTCTATACATCCGCCCTCACTGCTGTCGCCCCAGTGATCGGAGATGACGGACTCCTCGCCATTGGAGGGCTGCTCGTGGCTCAAACACAAGAATCAACAGCAGAAACTATCCATCCTACGTCCATTGCAGATTACACTGTTCTGGGAGGACTGCTCAAAGCCTATGGCCGCCATCTTGGAGCCAGTGAAAACCCGGATCCGAACATTTTTGCAGTCCTGTTGGTACTTTCCGAATACTTAGATGTATTCGCAATAGAGCAACTGGAGAAGCTGGATCTAGAATTGGAAGACCCCTGCTCGAGGCTAGTTGCAAGAGCAGTTGCCCGTCTTGACATTCCTGATGGATCTGGTTTGTCAATCGAGTTATTTTCTGACCATCGAGTCCAGAACATGACTGCGGCTCGTTCTCTTCTGCGATATAGATGGAGGCGGGTCACCCAGTATACAGAGTCACTGCTACTAGCTTCCTTCCTGCAGTCTCGGGAGCTCGTGATCTCCTCTACAGCATTGGAGTACTACATGGAGACCGCGATATCCTGTTCTGATCCTTCAGCACCATCTAGTTACCTCTCCCAAGGCGTGCTCTCTGTGTTTAACCTCATGTTGCCTGACCGTCAACTGTCAATGGGATGGCGAGTTCTAGAAACATTCGTCAATGGGTTTGACAACCTCCCAATAGAATGGAGACGAAGGTTCGCTGAGAGTTTCTTCACCCTTTCGCGCCAGCTGGTGCCACAATCACAGGGAGACACTGAGATGAACTCATCAGTGAGGGAGCTTGAGGAGATCCTTACATGGGAGTATTTTCACGAAGCTGAACAAGAACCAGAGTTCACCGATTCGGAGTTCAGCGGGTTGGATTGGATGGCGATGGCCTGGTCACTCCATTTAGGGCAACAGTCGGACAGGATGAGAGGACGACTGCGGTATTTGGGTGCATCCGGAGTTAATGAGAAATTCGTGCTCAGCGCGCTGTGCAAGCTTCTTGATGCAGCTCCATACTGCAAGGTCATTCCGACTATTCCCAAACTTCGCGAGTTCATCCAGTGGTTTGATGATACTGATCTCCCCGAGTACCGCCTCATGATATTCATGCGGGTGAAGGAAGCAGTTCGTAGGCACGAGTTAGAGGTGTTTCACAGATTCGACAAATTCCATTGTATGTTGTATATCTAGGCATTCTTTGTAAACCTGGGTATTATGAATTCTGTTTTCTTATTCCGACGCAGCGACATACACCGGAATCGCAATGAATGACCACTAATCCCGACCCCTGAAATCTTTCACAATATGGAAAAAAAGACAGGGAAAAGGCTAGGAAACTAGGGGGTAATGGTTCTACCATTTACAGAATCTATCTCATTGCTGTCATATCTTAATAATCAGGCCTGAAATCACTTCTCGTAAACTCACCGTTCGAGTGGGGAAACCATGTGGCCTTATCTCAACTCCTTTGCTCAAGGTGCGAGATCTGTTGCAGTTGCAAATGACTAAGGGCAGCCTACTGTATGTACTTGGCAACTTTATGAGGCCAAAAAAAAACCATTATAGATGGTGGCGAGCTTACATTACGGTCATGGGTCCAAGCATGGCCCAATAATGACGCGCACTGAACTGGCTTTAATTCCGACTTTGCCACATCTCTTTGTTATTAGATGTCCAAAAGTAGCTCCCCCCAAAACTCTAACTCTCGAGCCTTCCTCTAAATGGTAAAGCAACATTATCTATATTATACGGGCTATCCCATCGTTTAGCCCGGTGCCGTCGAACCCCCAAGTGACAAGAAGAGAGAAAACAAAAGGTCTAATTGTACAGGCACTCAATCACATGAATCATCTTCGATCGATCGATCGACCGTACGTTCGTCAGCCGTCAGACAAGCTCTCAGTCAGACCCTTGCGACTCCTTATAGCAAGCCTGCACGCAAAATAAGAATACCCGTCAGCTCGCTCTGATCGTGCACTACGTAGTGTAGCAACAATGAACAGAAATTCGCACCTTGATTTCCTCCAAGTACTTCTTCTCAACCGCCTTCCGCTGTACTTTCTGCGCAGCAGTCACCAGCCCGCTCTCCGCCGTCCATTCTTCGGGGCTGAGCACGACACCCTGCACGACCTCAATGCTCTTGAACCCATTCTTCTTCGCGGTGGCCTGCAGGTCCCTGAGGTAGAACTCCTTCAGGGATTGATCCTCGCATAGCTTATGGAGGTCCGTGTCTGGCGCGGGCAAGTTGGCGTTGGATGCGAGCAACTCTCGGAGGTGCACCTCGTGTGGGAAGAGGATCACGATTGGTTTCTGCGACTCCGACGTTGCGTGCACGCATAAGTTCGCGGCGTAATGGCAGGTCTTATAGGTGGTCTCGAGGCGCTCGAGAGCGATGTACTCGCCTCCTTGTAACTTGACCAAGTTCTTGACTCTGCAAGACCAAGTTAGAAATGTCGATGAGGAGAAGAGCGGTGACACTCACCGGTCAATGATCGTCATAGTACCGTCTTTTTGCCACTGATCAACATCCCCGGTACGGAACCATCCGTCTCCAGGGAAGATCGTAGGATCTGCGTTCAAATCATCCCGCTTGTAGTAGCCCTTCGTAATCGAGGTACCGCGAATCCAGATCTCGCCCTGGGATGGATCGGCGCTTGCCTTGTAGCCAGCTTCGGGGACGTCCACAAGCTTGATCTCGACCGAGGGTGAAGGAAGACCGACGTTACCAAACTGCAAGAACTCGGGCGGGAGGATCGTGCACATGCTGGAATGAATAAAGAATTAATATCAGGGCTGGATTGCACGGAGAGCGATGCTCACCCGCAGGATTCTGTCAGACCATAACCTAAAGAAAGGGACCAGGTGAGCGAAATTTCCATCGACGAATCGAGAAAAGCCTCACCCTGAAGAACCGTAACAAGCGCAGTGCTCAAAAACTGCTGCGTCTCAACAGACAAGGCAGCACCACCATTAAGTACATAGCGCAGTCGGCCACCAGTCTGGGCTTTGACCTGGCTAAACACGACCGAATCGACGATATTGCTCAAAATGGGCACGTTAGCCTTCTTGATGGACATGCTGCCCCTGAAGACGCTCTTCTTCAACGGGGTCATCTTGTTGACATTGTTGAGGATACCCTTGCGGATTGTCTCCCAGATCTGGGGGACGCCAATCATGATCGTTGGCTTGCACTCCTTGAGATCGCCCTGGCAGTTGCGCACCGACGCGTCGGTGAGTGTGCGGATGCGGCCGTACCCGATTTGCAGGCCAACGTACCCCATCGCGAGCTCGACGACGTATTCGAGGATATGCGCGAGGGGGAGGAAGGCGAGGAAGGTATCCTGCTCGGGTGCGAAGATGTGCCCCATGAGCGATTGGATCGCGCCCACTGCGGCGATGAGGTTTGCCTGAGAGAGCACGACGCCCTTGAGTGCGCCGGTTGTGCCCGAAGTGTACATAATGCACGCGACGTCCTCTGCCTTTGGACGGCGATCTTCATGCTCCGGCTTGCCCTTGCCGAGGTCGCGCAGCTCGTCCTGTGAGAGAACCTAGATTTCGCGCTCTGGGATGGCTGTCTTGATCTTCTCGACGACGTCTGCGGGTGGCTTTCCATCGTAAACAACGACTTTGATGGTCGGTGTGTTGGGGAGAACGCAGAGTACGACTGGAAGGAGCTCCGCATTGTGAAGACGCCGACGCAGCCGGGCTCATTGAGCGAATGGGTGAGACCAGATTCACCGAGGGTGTCATATGCAGTTGTGATCGTGATCCCTACGGACATACAAGCATGTTGCATAAGTTGCCATGTGGGTCTGAAGAGGTGTGAGTCTCCCGATTTTGAGAAGGGCAATAAAAGTGACGGGTCGCGTGTCTACTCTTGTCAACACTTTGCGTCATTGGCAGCATCATCACGGGCAGTGGAAAAAAAAAGACAGAAAATGAAATAATCACCAGTCCGAGAAGAGTAGGCCCGTTAGGCCCGCTTCCCGATGGACCGCCGCGCCGGCGGGCACGTGAAACAGCAATATCGCGTGAGCTTTAACGATAGGGAGAATCCACTCACGCAGTGGCGGCGTAAATGTTGAAAATCTGACCCTTGTCGAGGCCAAGTTCGACGAGACTAACCTCGACAAAGTTGAGCCACCTGTACTCGGAGAGCTGGAGGAACTTCCACGTCTTCTTCTCCGTGATCTCCTTACCGGCCATGGTCTTCTTGACGTCCTTTTCCTCCTCGATGGTGTCTACAATGTCGCGCCAGCCGAGGGCGTCGCGAGTACCGTGCTCACGGGCGTTGTAGAAGAGGATGTCGGTGACGGTGTCGATCCCAGCCTTGGGGCGCTCGACGAGAGCGTCGGTGTGGAGGGGGTTGCGGCGGACGGCGCCGTGGCTGTTCGTGGGCTTGGAGACCTTGACAGAGCCATAGGTGGGGAACTTTGTCTTGTCCACGGGGGGATATCTAGCAGGGTGGTGAGGTCAACGGATGCGGTCACGAGATGGTGGAGGCGGAGACGGAGGACAAGGCGGAAATAGAGTGCGGGGAATGTGGGGTGGCGTCCTGTCATGTCATAGGGATGTTGTGGTCGTCGTTGTGGTCGTTGGAGGGGTGCTCACCTTGGTTTTGGCCCGGCACTCGGACCGGCGTGGCGCACGAGACCATCAGGCTACCACAATGCGAGCCGCGAGGATTCATGGTCGCCCGAGTCTGAATTATTTCTCACGATCCCCGTTTGGAATGGAGAAGCATTCTTCAAATCTTCTGGTCAGAGCGCCGTCCAATTCGTCTATCTACATCATGACAAGTGGCCTGAAGTAGTTGCGGTACTCAACTCATATACCAGACATTACTTACTAGGTATTTCGGGGTATAGTTATACCTACGACGCCTACAGCGTCTGCCCTTTAATCCGCTCATCGCTTCACAATCCGGTATGCTGCCCATATACTGCACCCTACCCTTATATACACTTTTTGTTCAATCTCTGAGCCGCAGACGCCGATCCTGCCCTGCGTCGCAACGCCATGCTCTTCGAGATGCTACTGTTTTAGTACGATCCATCGTCAATAGTCATCCCACCATTTTCACCTCTTCGTAGTCCCGTTAATAGCCCGAGCAGGTGCTGACAGAGTACATAACGTGTTAGTAGGGGGGAGGGGGATCAATCGCTGATCATAATTACAATTATCTATAAATGGGCGAGTACACGAGGGACTGGAAAGACGTAAATGAGATGAGCAGTCGATTCACGGGAGGTACTATGTACATCCAACCCATTGCCTGGTATACAGCGCCTCCCAAATCGAGTGGCCAAAGATCGAGCACGGGGTGTCTACCTGGCTTCGTTGCGTGTGGACCAATGCGAAGAAGACCACGCGGATGTCTATTTGTTTCCTGTGTGCGTGACGGGAACCGCGAGGGAACAATCGCCTAGGGAGGTAGGGATACTAGTTAGGAGCGGGAAGAGAATGCCCAATAGTTGGGTGTTTATACACGTGTCAAATACAACGAGTAGGGATGGAGGATCAAGTGCGTCAACCAAGGTCCGAAATATATTCCATACGGAATCGAAACAAGGCAGTAAACGTGCTCACTGGTGCGTGATCCACTTTTCTATTGCGAGATGGGTGCTAGTGATTGTGGTTGTGCGCCGCTGAGCTCGCAGGCGAGAGAGCAGGGCGGGAGATCGAGGGTCATCCACAGACTGAGGGCCGAGGCAGACGATATAGGCACTCGACTACCACTCAATAAATGCTGTGACTGAGGTGACCGATGGACGTGGCTGTGATATCTGTGACGTTCTCTAGAGAGGGGATAGTAAGTGGATTGCAAAGACGGATGTCGGCCAAAGTCTGGAATATGCCCTGCACGGAATGGAAGAAAGGCAAGAAACGTACTTAGTGGTACATGATTAATATTGTCACTGTGGAGTGGGTGCTGCTGGCGTTGCAGGTGCAGGGAATGACTGAGATCGAGGGTCAGCAAAACGCGTCTGGGACTAGAGGGTTGAGGTGGATGACATACGCACTCAACAGCCACTATATAAACACCGTCGTTGGTGAACGATGGACGGAGCTGGGGAATCCATATTTTTCTCTAGAAAGAAAATAACGCGTGGAGTGCAAAAATGAGCACATCCTCGTCTGTCCTCGCTCAGGCTGAGGGCCTGCTTCCCATTAATGTCAAATTGCGACTGCGGTCCGAGCCAATGGGCAAGTTGAGGCATCGTCGACGAAGAGCAACGGGATAGTAGGTCCAGGGTACCGGTACAGAAGAGCACAGACCCCAGAGAGCCGCAGAGTACACCGGTAGAGTGTCTCTGTTTCCGATTGCTGCTGGCCGAGTGTGGCTGAGCGGCGAACGGCGAAAGCGAAAGGGCAAGGAATAGCCACACAAAGGATACGTCTCGTCCTGTCCTCACATGGGGCACATATTTCCTGTGATGTACATACTTTCGGGGCTCAGTGCTGTCCAATTTCACATAATCTGTGTGTTATATTGTGAGTCGTTCCCGTTCCCGTCGTCCAACATGGGGCGAACCTCCAAAGAAAAGGGTGTAGTTGCAATGGCCACTGCTACGAGTGGCGCATGAACAGGTTCATGTATTACCATTGGGCCTGCATGATGCACTGGAAAGCGCAGCTCGTGAATAATCATTGATATGTCTGCGCGACCGATATTACAACGAAAACCCCGTATTTGTTGTGGCCGTTAAAAACACCTAAAAATACAAAATACAAGGATCGATAACCCATGTACCTCGGAAGTGGCTGTGTCATATCCTGGACCGATGAAATCGGAGCAATAATGCTCGCATGCCGCATGCATCCCAAATTCCGATAATACTCAATAACACACGATTCGGAGCCTGAGGAGAAGGAAATAAAAATCATGCTGCGATCTCGGAGCACCCACGGATAGACACAACTCTTTGCAACCTGACATCCGCCACCTTCCTCGATGTCTCTTCTGATGAAGAAATTAAACCACGGTAACCCAACTACCTTATCCTGGCCAGTAATACGTGTTAAAGACCCTCCTATAGAGCAAGAGCCCCTGCCGCCCGCACAACCACGAGGCAAGCGCTTGCCCTTCACGCACTAAGAATACACCTCATATTTTTGTGTTACCCAGATGAATCGACGACCCTCAAGACTGCCTGGGAATACTATAATGAAGGTACGTACCCAGCCGCATCACCATATACCGTCTAATATGAAACCGGCAGGAACGGAGGTCATCGACCGCGAACGCGAGAGAGAATGGCTCGAACAAATGGATACTATACTCATATTCGTATGTATTACCCCCCTTTGGCGCTACGCTGACTTGATTAGTTGTCCAGGCGGCATTGTTCGCAGGTTTCATAAGCGCCTTCCTGATTGAACTCCTCGGGCGCCTCGAACAGGACCCACTGGATATCATACAGGACGTTCTGATCTACCAAACGCAAATGATGCGTAATTCGAGCCTTGGGCCATATGTCCCCGCCGACTTCTCCCCTCCAGAACACATTGTTGTTGTCAATGCTCTCTTCTACGCTAGTCTGGGATTTATGGTCCTAGCAGCATTCATTGCCATGCTCATCAAAAGCTGGGTACGCGAGTTCGACCGCGGCTTGCGGGCAATGTCAATCCCAGAGCAACGAGCGAAGACGCGTGAATTCCGCTACCTCGGGATGGAGCGCTGGAAGCTCCCAGAGATGGTTGAGACACTCCCATTGCTCATCCAGATATCTCTTCTTCTGTTTGCCATCGGTCTTGTGATCTTCCTTTTTCACGTCAGCAAACCGTCGTTTGGTGTGACCACGACTATTCTTGGTGTTGGAATTCTCTATTATGTGATGACTACGACCATATCAGTCGTTGTTAGTTCTTCTCCCTTCCACTCTCCTCTTTCGCGCAGGTTGGGCAAGGTATATCAACGTATACATGCCTATTTCTGTCCATATGTTGATTTCTGTCCATATTTTGATTTCTTCCTATCACGAGCTATGGAAACCACCCCAGCCACCACTCTGGGTCGTATCCGATGGCACATAAGGATGTTCCTTCAGAAGACGCGCCCCTATCTGGAGATTAACTTTGTAGAACCGGTCTCAGCAACAACAGCAGACACTGTCCAGCTTTCAATTGCAGCATCGACTTTGCACAGAATTCATGACAGTGCCCCAAATTCTCAACACAGCGAAGCACTACATTGGTCAGTGTGGCAGGTAGCAGGTAGTACCACACTCTGCGTTCCACTATTATTCGACCTGCCTCCCTGGATTCTTAAAAAATGCGATGATGAAGAGTACCTATGCCAACTCCCTACGTCCATGCTGGTTGCATTAGTAGCCGTTTCGCTGCGTTCACATATCGGATTGGCCCAGTCGCAGATCTACAGAATATGCGGTATCCTGATGTACCAGGGAGATACCTGGTCTCAACTTGTGGCTATGGTGTGTAGTCACTACGGGGGGTCGACGGCGCCAAGTGATCTTATGAGAATGATACGAAGGAGGGAACTACGCAACGATGAAGCTTTATGGCTCTTAAACATATTGTCCGAGCTCCGTAGCGACAGGCGTCTACGGTGGAACGACGCAGATTTGATTCAGATATGTCTAGCAATGCTTTTGGGTCGTGATCAGACCCTCTCTGGTCTGACATTATTCGAAGCTGTGGTCACCCTCGCGGCTGTATCATGTTCTCCTTATTATGCCAATCCTTCAAACATCATCAACAACAGTCGTGAGCACCCATATCTGCTCCTGAATATTCGAAACCCCGCTCTATTTGCCAACTGGTTTGAAGAGACGCCTTCTGACTGTCACAAGTCGCTCGTTTCTGTACTTTTTCTGGTCGTCCATGCCCTCATACAGCAAAAATCATATACCTTAGCAGATCAGTATCTCGCTATCATTACGGCAAAGGGTGGTTTACCCCTCTATGCCTCCGCCCTCACTGCTGTCGCTCCAGCCATCGGAGATGCCGGACTCCTTGCCATTGGAGGGCTGCTCGTGGCTCAAACACAAGAATTAACATCGGTAACTATTCGTTCTACGTCCTATCCAGATTACGCCGTTCTGGAAGGACTGCTCAAAAACTATGACCGCCATCTTGGAGCCAGTGAGAACCCGGATCCAAATCTTTTTGCCATCCTGTTGGTACTTTCCAAAGACTTAGATATATTCGCGATAGGGCGACTGGAGAAGCTGAATCTAGAATTGAAAGACCCCTGCTCGAGGCTAGTTGCAAGAGCAGTTGCCCTTCTTGACATTCCTGATGGATCTGGACTGCCAATCGAGCTATTTTCTGACCATCGAGTCCAAAACATGATCGCGGCTAGCTCCCTTCTGCGATATCGGCGGAGGCAGGTCACCCAGTATACAGAGTCACTGCTACTGGCTTCCTTCCTGCAGTCTCGGGAGGTCATGATCTCCTCCACAGCATTGGAGTACTACATGGAGACTGCGATAGTTTCTTCTGATCCCTCAGCACCATCTAGTTACCTCTCCCAAGGCTTGCACTCTGTGTTTAACCTCATGTTGCCTGACCGTCAACTGCAGATGGGATGGCAAATTTTAGAAACATTCGTCAATGGGTTTGATAACCTCCCAATGGAATGGAGACGAAGGTTCGCTGAGAGTTTCTTCACCCTTTCGCGCCAGTTGGGGCCACAATCACAGGAAGACACGAGGCCGAGCCCACCAGTGAGGGATCTTAGGCATATCCTTACATGGGAGTATTTTCACGAAGATGAACAAGAACCAGAGTTCACCGATTCGGAGTTCAGCGGATTGGATTGGATGGCCATGGCGTGGTCACTCCATTTATCTCAATGGTGGTATTCTAGGGAACCTGCAGTTAATGATGAATTCGTGCTCAGAGCACTTTGCAAGCTTCTCGATGCAGCTCCATATCACGGGGTCATTCCGATTATTCCCAAACTTCGCGAGTTCATCCAGTGGTTTGATGATACTGATCTCCACGAATACCGTCTCATGATCTCCACACGGGTAAAGGATGCAGTTCGTAGGCACGAGTTAGAGGTGTTTCACAGATTCGACAAATTCCATTGTATGTTGTATATATAGGCGGCACAGCTTCGGATTTCTTTGTAAACCTGGGTACTATGAATTCTGTTTCCTTATTCTGACACAGCGACATACACCGGAATCGCAATGAATGACCACCAATTCTGACCCCTGGAATGTTACACAATATGGAAAAAAAGAAAAAAGAAAAGAAAAAAGACAGGGAAAAGGCCAGAAATTTAGGGAGTAATATATGGCCTACTATTTACAGAATATCTCATTCCCATCATATTTTGACAACAATCAGGCTGAAATCGCTTCTCGCAAACTCACCGTTCGAGTGGGGAAACCATGTCGCCTTATCATATCTCAACTCCTTTGCTCAAGAGGCGAGATCTGTGTTACGTTTCGTAGTTCAACTGCAATGAAAGTAACGTCTAATAGCCTGGGTTTAAACCTGGGGACTCTTCTTTCAGTCCCACGGGTATACGAAATCTAGTGCGGACTAGTTACGTATACACGCATTTGATAGTATAGAGTAAGAGCCTGACACTGGCCGGCAGCGGTGGATGAATAGAATGAATAGGGCGAAAGGAATCTGGGATTAGACAAATGCACAAGGTGTTCTTTAGGTTCTAGACCTCAGATATAACTCATAACACAGTATACGAGATGTAATAGAGTGTGTAGTGTGGAAATGGAGCAGCGTGCGCGGATGACAATGATTTGTCTTTAGTACCAGTTCTTTATCCTGGGCCTACTGTCCCTTGCACTCCGTATCTCTATTTAGATCGGCTTGCTAGTGGGCTCTTAAGGCTGTGGATAAATGTGTGTGTGGTAATAAAGTGATATACAAAAGTCCGCTTAGAGAGCCCCTTATATAGGTGCGCTCTCCGCAGCGGGATCCGCGTCAACATAGCTACAGCTGCGGAAATCATACCAGATGACCCCTTTAGCAATGCATCCGCAGCTATGGAGCCTTGGATGATACATAGGTTTCCCGCGTGAGTCGATTACTTTGTCCACCACCGTGGTAAGCAAAGCAAGTCGACCCAGCACGCGATACAAGCGAACGACCAGTGCAAGAGCAACAGTAACGCATCACCCTAACGAAGAGTAATACCCCAGAATCACTCACGACCAGTCCCAGCCCCCGCCGGGCATCCCGTTTCTTCGCTGACCCGCGCGTTCGTCAAGTCATAGGCCCCGTTCTATAACAATCTGTTGCACAAGCAACTAAGTGGCAGTATACTTGCCAACCTTATGAGGCCACAAGAAACCATTATAGATGAAGGCGTGCTTACTTTACCATCATGGTCCAAGCATAACCCAATGACGTTGAATTGGCTTTTCCGACTTTGCCACTTGTGATTCTCCTTAGTAGCTCCCCCCCAAACTTTAGCTCTTGAATCCTCCTCTAAATGGTAAAGCAACATTATCTATATTATACGGGCTGTCCCATCGTTTAGCCCAGGTGCCGTCGAACCCCCAAGTGACAAGAAGAGAGCAAACGAAAGGTCTAATTGTACAGGCACTCAATCACACGAACCACAAGAATCATCCTCGATCGTACGTTCGTCAACTGTCAGACAAGCTCTCAGTCAGACCCTTGCGACTCCTTATAGCAAGCTTACACGCAAAATAAGAATACCCGTTAGCTCTCTCTGATCGTGCACTACGGTAGCAACGATAAGAAGAAATTCTCACATTGATCTCCTCAACTCAACTGCCTTCCACTGTGCTTTCTGCGCAGCAGTCACCAGCCCGCTCTCCGGTGTCCATTCCTCGGGACTGAGCACGACACCCTGTACGACCTCGATGGTCTTGAACCCATTCTTCTTCGCGATCGCCTGCAGGTCCCGGAGGTAGAACTCCTTCAGGGATTGATCCTCGCATAGCTTATAGAGGTCCGTGTCTGGCGCGGGCAAGTTGGCGTTGGACGTGAGCAACTCTCGGAGGTGTACCTCGTGCGGGAAGAGGATCACGATCGGTTTCTGCGACTCCGACGTTGCGCGCACGCATAAGTTCGCGGCGTAATGACAGGTCTTGTAGGTGGTCTCGAGGCGCTCGAGAGCGATGTACTCGCCTCCTTGCAACTTGACCAGGTTCTTGACTCTGCAAGACCAAGTTAGAAAGATTGACGAGGAGAAGAGCGGTGACACTCACCGGTCGATGATCGTCATCGTGCCGTCTTTCTGCCACTGACCAACATCCCCAGTACGGAACCATCCGTCTCCAGGGAAGATCGTAGGGTCCGAGTTCAAATCGTCCCGCTTGTAGTAGCCTTTCGTAATCGAGGTACCGCGAATCCAGATCTCGCCCTGGGACGGATCGGCGCCTGCCTTGTAGCCAGCTTCGGGGACGTCCACGAGCTTGATCTCGACCGATGGCGAAGGAAGACCGACGTTACCGAACTGCAAGAACTCGGGCGGGAGGATCGTGCACATGCTTGAATAAAGAATCAATATCAGGGTTGGATTGCACTGAGAGCGATGCTCACCCGCAGGATTCCGTCAGACCGTAACCTAAAGAAAGGGGTCCAGGTGAGCAAATTTCCATGGACGAGCCGGGGAAAAGTCTCACCCTGAAGAACCGTAACAAGCGCAGTGCTCAAAACTGCTGCGTCTCAACTGACAAGGCAGCACCACCATTAAGTACATAACGCAGTCGGCCACCGGTCCGGGCTTTGACCTAGCTGAATACGACCGAATCAACAATATCGCTCAGGATGGGCACGTTAGCCTTCTTGATGGACATGCTGCCCCTGAAGGCGCTCTTCTTCAGTGGGGTCATCTTGTTGACATTGTTGAGGATGCCCTTGCGGATCGTCTCCCAGATCTGGGGGACACCGATCATGATCGTTGGCTTGCACTCCTTGAGATCGCCTTGGCAGTTGCGCACCGACGCGTCGGTGAGTGTTTGGATGCGGCCATACCCGATTTGCAGGCCGACGTACCCCATTGCGAGCTCGACGACGTATTCGAGGATATGCGCGAGTGGGAGAAAGGCAAGGAAGGTATCCTGCTCGGGTGCGAAGATGTGGCCCATGAGCGATTGGATCGCACCCACTGCGGCGATGAGGTTTGCCT
>Ga0307515_10008454_pt1 | contig 20061 bp, 14 predicted proteins | sample 17_EM_MG_FD_194513 | JGI IMG/M metagenome (GOLD analysis project Ga0307515, IMG submission 194513) | Populus trichocarpa ectomycorrhiza microbial communities from riparian zone in the Pacific Northwest, United States - 17_EM | ecosystem: Host-associated > Plants > Roots > Unclassified | place... | reverse complement strand
CAGTTTCAGGGCTCTGTCGTCTCCGCTATCGGCAACCTCATCAACACCATCGTGACGGCCATCGCAGACCTTATTATGATCATCGTCAATTCTATCGTCACAGTGAGTGTTTTTCGGTCGTGTGTTTTTCCAGACTCTTCCTGGTCCTCATACCGAACTCGCAGGTTCTCGTACTGATTTGGGACTTGTTCCTTGATATTCTGTGTTGCCGGTGCTGCTCTGGTCGTAGAAGATTGGGAACTCGGCGCAGGTTTGGGAGGTCGACTCGGTTCTGAAGCGGTACTATGGACGCCTTACGATTAGTTTCCCTTCTCAACCCCTGGTCCACGTATCTATCCCCACCCTCTTGTCTTATGATAACTCACGTCCCCGTTACGATCTATACCTGTATTCCGATATCGATCCCTATTCCGGCCCACGTTTTTTGTCTATACACTGACTCCAACCCCCGGGGGAAGCGAAAGGCGGGGATATCTTTCGAAGATAAGCCCGTCCCGATCAAGAAAACGCGCGCTTGCAATCATCTCCTTCAGAATCGGTTAAGGCCGTCTTGAATTATTGTTTCGGGTTTTCCAGAGCCCTATCGGTGTCACTGGTTACGGTTAGTGTATATGTACATGTTCATCCACGTCGCGAGAGGTTGTTTTGATTGTGTGGGTACCCAAGTGAATCACCCGGTGAGTTGAACGTTGGCCGCGATTCTCCACTTGGAGGGCGGTGAAGACATCCATCCAAAGCGGGGGACGATCTGGCCGCCCTGGCGCTGCAGATATTTATCGATTATCTCCATCCCTTCAATGCGACGCCCCCGTTCGTAACTTAGAGGCAACGTCCCTCGTCGCCACCCCCAGGGCACGCGACCCGATACGACAGTCAGGGTCCTGACGGTTCCCTCAAAAGGAGCGGTCTGCATGTATATCCGCCTACTTGGACTCGTGCATACTACAGTTTTACACGGTGTATCCATATGGACAGTCGCCTGGTGATCCAAGCCACTGTAAACCGCTTAGAATTTCGGAAGATAAAAGTTTGAAGGTCGGCCGGACGGTGTTGTGGAAGAAAACTTTTGTCTTCGGTCCAAAAAAATCGGCGAGGATTGGTGACTGGTTCACAGGCGGTCTATTCTTGACCTTCGTATCCACAACGCTTATCCATCCGTCGTCTCTTTATATTCCAAGTTTTTGGAGGTGACCGGTTGTTTTATCCAACCACCGCCGCTTATCTCGTCGGAGTGGGCTACCGGGACCTCCGCTGTGCGTGTTGGAAGCGGTGTTTGGGAAACCGTTGTTCAGAGGGATCGGTCACTCGACATGATTTCTCGTGGTGTTGCTCAAGTACTAAATAAATAAACATGGTGACACTGTCGTACGATACAGCTCCGAGGCAAACAAGGTGGTTCGACCTAAGGGGAACACAACCAAATGAGACCGTGATACTGAGCGGGCACGGGAGGTCAATGTTCACTATGAGCTGCGTTCCGATGATGAAGAGACTCCAACTAGAACTTGATGACAACGTGTCTGTCTCCTAAATACCCGAAGTGTGTTGTAACATCATGGCGCCAATCCTGAACATCCCAGCCCTCCCTCCACTCGACAGGCACCCACAACCGGTGTTTCCCTTCGGCATCCTTTACCCACCCCTCTCGCAACGTGGCTTCGGAAGTTTGCCAGCTGTCTCCGGGGGGGATATTGCACTGGCGCAAACTGTGGAAGCGGAGATATTCCTGACCCCAATTAGGCTTGTCGAGTCGGCCAGTATGCTGAAGATCCCGGGGTTCTTTGGTGGAAAGAACCTCCCCAGTTTCTGTGTCATAGACGCGTGAGGCATTTCCGGGAAGCATGATGAACCCGACTTGGCCTTCAACCTGGAATTCCCACTCAACTTCCTGCTCAAAATCCCACTCCGTACCCTGAGTCGGCTGCGATATGGACCAAATGCTATCACTGCGGCCGACCCTCCTGTCTCCAATAACACCATCCACCAGCCCGTCTTCTGTGAGCAACCAAGCTATGAGCTGTCCAGAGCCCGCCACCAAGAGGACATTGCCAGTGATCACCAATCCTTCTATTTCCACATTTGTGTCGATGAACTGGGGAGGGTTCTGTGCAAGGGGGTGGGTGATTGTGACAGTGTTCTCTAGCACGTGGGCAGTTACGATGTGATCCCAAGAGCGGGAAACTCCCACGTACCCCACATCATTGGTATAATAGGGGAGTTCATGTAAATTCCACATCCAAAGAATACCCTCAGCACAACCCAGGAGTAATGACAGGGTTGGCGAGAATTGGAGAGATGAATTGGAAAGGCCCATACGCCCGATGCTCTCCAAAAAGACGTAATGACTGGAATCGTACTTCCAGATCTGTACAATGTGTGGCGAGTAAGCTGCAAAGTGACTTCCATCTGAAGAGAAATTGTGGGAAAGACAGCCAAGTGATTGATCTAACAAGCACTTTGAGCTTTGGATGTCCAAGATGCGAAGTAGACCGTCATCCAAAATGGAAATACGGTGGGTATTTGGGGAGAGTGACGTGATATCGGCTCCGTGCGCGAGGGGGAAAGTGAACGATCGGATCCTGGTGAGAGTGGATCCAATTTTGAAGATGTCGATGGTGCAACCTTGAAATATGTCCCGCACCGTGGTCATGACCAAGAAGAATCCTTCATCTGCCCAGAGGTGTGGGGTGTCTCGTGACAGGAGTGTGTTGGAGGATAACGTTGTACCCAAAGGGGCATCATGTATATGCACGATGAAGGCCCCACGGTCCTCCGAGTTGATGGTACAAATCTTCCATCCATCCAATGACCATACTAGGGAGACATTGTTGGCGCTACATTCGATTTCATTGGCCACTCCACCTGTCTGGATATCCCAGATTATGATGGCAGTATCGGAGACGCAGGCAATGGATCGCCCGTCCAGCGAATAGGCAAGTGGACCCGTGAGATGAGGGGTTGTCTCTGTGGTGTGGAGGGTGGTGATCAGTTCCAGGGTGAGCTGACTCCGGATCTCCACAGCTCCTCCCATCTGAGCGGCAACAAATCGACCACATGGTGACCAAGTGCAGGTTCCATCATAGCTGTCCTTGCCAGAAATGGCTATAGCCTTTTCCCATGAATCCGGGGTTCCGAAAAAAATCTTTGGCAAGTGGACGATGCGCCGGTGATAGTACAGGTCTCGGATGATCGATGACGTGGGGCAGAGTTCCAGCGCAGAGTGATAAATGTGCATGGCGGAGACATTGATGACCTCGAAAAACTTGGTCACAAATTGAAAACAGTTTTCGGCGATTTCGGAAAGACACTCGTCTTCGGCAACCTGATTCACGGTATGTTATTGGAGGGTGATGGAATGGAGGGAGAACAAAAACGAACCTCCAGTAACCAGGCCATCAGTCTTTCGAGCGCAGCAACTGCTCCTCCTACAGCCTTCATGACACTAACCACCTCCAACCAAGCCAGGAACTTCTGCTCCAGGAACATGTGTAGATAGGAGATGACGTTGGCAATGCATTCCTCGGTCTTGGTGAGGTGGTTGTCCCAGGATAGGCAGGCGTACCGCAGGGCAACGTCGATCCGACCATCAATTCTCGTCTCCAGATCCTTGACCTCCGAGTTCAAGGCGTAATCGGGGAGCAATAGAAGGTTCTGTTCCAACTCGCCATTCATTATTCTCAGGCAGTTCGTGATGAGCTCGAGGTGTAGGTTATTGGGTGAGATATAGAATCTTGGATCGGTGCAGCGGGATGGATCGGTGACGAAGTCAGGGAATGATTTGTGGAACGGTTTCACAGGCTGGTCGGAATCCTCACCAAGACTGAGCAGTGATTGCACCGACGTGAGGAGCAGTACAACTTCCCCAAGATCCAGATCAACGAGTTTGGCAATCCCGGATGGTAAAAGGGGATTGACAACCAGGACAACAGCCCCGATCGTAGACCTGACCCTGGAATGCACCTCGGGGTCTCCGTCGCCGAATGCCGTCTGAAGGATTGATGTGTATAGAGAGTCAAGAGTTGCCCTGGGATTGAACCGCGTTTTACCCTCGGGAGCCGTACATTCCGGAACCTTCAGAATAACGTCCAATTGATGTTGTGGGAGACGAAAGTTGCTGTCCAGAAACTTGACAGTCGCAACGGCATAGATGAACAATCCATCTGCTCTGGTGCACAATAGATCGATGTGTTCGTCACTCGGCCACTTCCCAAGCTGACGCCGTTGCGCGAGTTCGGAAAGTTCGTGTTTCAGGAAGAGTCGGATGTCACTGTTGATCAGAGGGGGGTCGACATCGTGTAAAACGAAGACCGAGGTCAGGTCCATGAGCATGGGGAGACGAAATCCGGTCCTGATCCGTGGCTCGGGTCTCCCGGTGATGAAGAATCTCACCATCGGGATCTGGTCGACGAGCCGAGCCAACACCGAGAGGATGGCAGACGACGGTTCCTCGTCCTTGCACTCGTCGAGAGCATCAATCACGATCACCGTCGAAACATCCGCAGATTTGAGTGGGTTGACTATTAGCTTCTCCATCTGCCCGTAGAGTGACTCGTGCGCAACATCCGGATCCAATCGGAGGAGGGAGACGAGCTCGGATCGGAACTCCGGAAATTTGTACGCCAACTGGAAGGCGATGGTGGGGAAGATGAAACTCAGGTCGCTGCGGTCCTCGAAGTCGCGGGAACAGAAGAATGACGCTCCGAGCTGCCCGTCAGCAAACATCCGCTCGCTGACCGTCTGCGCGATCGTGGTCTTGCCCGTCCCGGCGAGCCCATTCAGCCAGAAGACAGGAGACTGGTTGAAGTCGTTGGCCCACGACTCGATCTCGTTCAGCACCGTCTCTCGTGTCCCTTTGAGACAGCCGCGTCGGCTACCGTGGCGATACCCCGCTCCTTGTGCGCGACGGCAGCTCTTCAGCTCTGATAAGTCCGCTACACGAGGCACAGATAAGTAGGGTTCGAGAGGAAGGACCGAAAGACCGAACCGGCATCCTAAAGCCACCATCGATGTCAGATATGGTCTTGACGCACGAATTATGCGACTCACAATCAACTTGCAGTTCTGGTCGTATATCGCCTGCTGCTGTGCCGTCTGCCGGAACGTTTCAATTTCAGTTGCTCCCCAGCCTCATACGGTTCTCCGTTACAAACCTGATAGTCAAGAAGGGCATCACGGATGTCTTCTGCAATATCGGACACAGCCTGGATATCGTCTTGCGATTCCTCGTAGCCCTCGCCGTTGATGCGATTGCATAGGACGTTCCCGGTATCCCTGATGAGCCTTAGAGTGCTAGTAAAGAATGAGCGTGATGGTAGGTTGTAGTTGACTTAAAGCACCCACTCGAATAGCTTCGCCCGTTGCTCGTGCACGGTTTCACCCCAAATATCGTCGTCGTCATCCTGTGGGCACAGTCGATCAAGCCGTGCCAAAGCGGAATCCAGTTTGCTCTTCAACGCCGTGGGTTTCTATCCAAGCGTCAGTAAATATTACGACAATCTCACTGATCTGCACAACCTCGTGAAACTTCAAGACCGTGTTGAGAGAAGACTGGATGACAGAACCGATCGTCGGCGTAAAGACTAAAGACAAGGCGGAGAACTCTCACAGTGAGGTTTGCAATTTGGTCATAGATCGCTTGTTGTTGTGAAACCTACCCTGGGGTGTAAGTCATATTCGACGCAACGAACCAATGCCCACTCACTTGATAGCGGGTGATGGCATCCCGGAGTCGTTCGACAAGTTTCACCACCTCCCCGGAATCCCTCCTCTTATCCACGAACAGAGCTGCCTTGTCTATCAACCGAGGCGCCTTTGCTTTGTCCAGCAACGCCTGGGATCGCTTCTCGATCTCTTCCAACGCGCTGCAGGGGCCGTCGACAGATGTGGCAAAGCGAAAAATTAGCGAGCATACCTGGTCAATCCCCTGCGCCGTTCCGTCTCCCCAGGGTCTCCGTCGATACCGGCCGTGGCAATGTTCTGTTTGAATCTGTCCAAATGGGGTCCGAGCTCTTCGATCTTCTCCTTGACATCTTCGAATTCCTGCGAGCGTCTATGTCAGTTGTGTGCGGTGGCCACCAGATGGACCGATACCTCGCAATGCTTGATGAGGGCGTTCACTCCACCGAGGGCGGACTTGAGGGGAGAGAACCAATCGGAGGACTCTTTCGCGATATCGAGGAGGATCTTCGCGCCATCGACGACTCTCCGCCTCTTTACTGTGAGGTTCAAATGGTCAAAGAGTTTACTCGACGGAAGGCATCGGATCAGCTCACATCGACTCGGATCAGCGTTGCTCCCAGCGGCCCCGGGGTTCGTCGAACGTCGTTTTTGGAACATGATGTTGTCTGGAATGGATCGTGGCGGGCAGATATCGTCCGCAGTGAGGGCCACGAAGTCGGACACAGCCACGGTACGTCGGTGCGGATACCGCGTGGGGATATGTATGTATTGACGAATACACTCCGAGTCCATTTAAGAATACTGATCTAACCTCAATTGAGGGTTAGCATTGAGCCATCGAATTGCAGGTACTCCGCAGTTGCAATGTGGTACCGTTGGGTTAGAACCATTACACAACGAGGGCGATACCTAACGAGCAACACCCGTTGCCGACCCTCGTGTACAAACATGGAACCCTCTTCCTCTCGGTCCGAAAATCACCCTTGGTTCTACTACAAAGGTTCTCCGCACTTCCCTCGGGCATTCAACAAATCTTGCTCTCGGTCCAGTCGATAAGGTCTCGAGTTCCCTTCGTCCGCATCGCATTCGGTGAAGGGATAAGACCGCTCGACGCTCATATTCTACTGACCGCTTCATCGAAGTTCCGAACGACCCAGCGGCGACAATGTGACCACTCGAGCCACCGACCATCGGTCGCCACGTCCAGCAGGATAATTGATGTGAACGTGAGCTAGGGCTCATCCAAAACCTTCCGGATCTGGAGAGTATCATCGTACTGAGTTGGTACAGAGGACCAGTTCGATGCCGCCTCCGGTTCTGGAGGATCGATCAGCTAGCTGCCTTCTCGCGATGTCATATCTCCGCGTCTCGAGCGGTCTCATGTTTGTATCAGGGTGGGACCAAAAAGGTTCGGGTACGCAGAGCACCGGAGCATCGTCCAATAGGATACTACTTCTCGTGGGTACAGTCTTGGGATGATCATTCTGGGGTTCGGCAAGTGACCTGCAGGCGGTGGTTTGCTTTCCCTCTCCCAACATATGTCTACTTTCTTTTCGCCACTTTCTCATCAGAGTTTTGGTATTCTCTACTTGTTTGATGCTGTAGCGATGTTGCGAAATCCCTCAGGATCCCACGTGCCTGTGGGCTGAGAGGGTTTTTACGAGCCAATCGGATCGAATTATGTGGGTTTGAGACTCAGACGGGGGCCCACGAAAATCGCTTAGGTTTCCTCCCACTCATCCCCATCTACTCACTGCCGTCAAGAGTGGCACGACGTCCTCCTCTCTGGTTAGCTCGCGTTATGTATTCAGATCTCTTGCCCTTGGTTGGATGGACTAGGTGGGAGCGTTGTACTCACGAATCCTATGTCTATCCATTCAATGTCTCGCGAATTCTACATCACCGATAAACCTCTGGGACCGTCTGTCGACCATCTTTCGCGATATCGCTCTCATTCGTCGTTAGATGTGCTCCGTCGTGCATATCCTCAATCCTTCAAGTATGTTTTTAATTTGGCCTCTGCACTCTGATCTCGGTCCCATTCCTCCCACACGATCATCTCAAGTCGACCCATAACCTCTGCACTCGGTGTGGGTTCACGTGGTCGTCCACCAAGGCATCCCGAACCCCCCTCTCCGAACCCCGTCTCTCAACACGTGACCCACACACTGCCTGCCCTGAACCACACAAAGTTCCCGCTGACAGACCTCCCATCTTCACAATGTCTTTTCTGGCGTTCACTTCCCAGATGTCTCTTTCCATTATTGGTGCTCGCCCAACACAACCACGAAGGGGACGGGATAGATGGTATGGGCGGGATGGAGCTGGGTGGAACCATGAAAATGTACATTCATTTCACTCCAGGCGATAGCGTCCTCTTTGGGCCGTGGATCCCGAACACAGATTGGGCGGTATTCGGGACGTGCGTCGGGGTGTTCATGTTGGCCGCGGTGGATAGGTGGTTTTCTACGACAGCGGCTGTCATGAATGCATACCGGAACAAGAAGTAAGTGGGGCCACAAGGCGGGTCGATCGACCTCTGATCCCATCTTTCCAGGTCGACGAGGGCTCCACCAACTGAGCTCAAGGCCATCTTGTCGTCGCTCCCTCGTTTTGTCCCCAGATATGACATACCTCGGGGGATTGCTTCGCTCGGTACAAAGGCTCTGATGCTTATCGTCATGTACGTGTCATGTATCGTGGGGCGGATGGATGCCAACGGAATGGGTAGCACACAAAATGGTTTATTCATAGTCTCTATTATCCTCGGGCTCGGGTTTAGGGAGATGCTGTTCGAGCGATACACAATCCACGATTGCTGCCGCGGGGCACGGACGTGGATGATTCGATCCGAACTTGGAAGTCTGCCACCGTTGAGGGGAATTTTGTTGCTGAGCGTTCCCGCCCATGTACCTAGCGCCTTCTCCCGTGACACCTGCACGCCTGACTCTGGAATCTGTGGTCTCGCTTGAAGGGCGTCCGAACAAACCCTGCGCCGATCGTTTCCTAATATTAGGCTTAGCGCATGTCGCGATGCATTGCACATGTCTGCGCATGTGGGACAGATTGATCTATGCCGTTAAGAAGGATTATAAAGCGGGGGCTGCGTGGAGCCTGCTCTGTTGTCCCTCTCTCGGAGATGGTGTGCTTACTCTGGACTGTTGTTTTTCTCGGCGCCTTCCAGTCTGTCGTCTCGAAACCACTCGGGCCCGACAAGCGTTGGGAGGAGCTGAAGGCGAAGCACGAATGGTCCGACGTCCCCAAAGGCTGGGTTGAAGTTGGTCGACCTCCTGCAGATCACCTGCTGAAAATCAATCTCGGCCTGAGGCAGGACCGATTCGACGAGCTCCTTGGTCACTTGTATGAAGTCAGCGACCCGGAACACCACAGGTGCGCGCTGATGCACGCTTCCTTCGACCAATGCTCTGATATCTTCGGAATGCATAGATACGGAAACCACCTATCGAAGGAGGAGGTTGACGAACTGATCGCTCCGAGTTCCACGACCGTTGAATCTCTCGAAGCTTGGTTGGCCTACCACGACATCGACCCCATCTCCTCCCTCTCGCGCACGGATGCTGGTGACTGGATGACTATCACCGTCCCGATCGGCAAGGTCGAGAAGATGCTAGACGCCAAATATCGGGTGTACGAGCACGTTGACACGGGCGAGACCATCGTCCGCACGATGAGTTATAGCCTCCCGAGCGACTTGCACGACCACGTTTCTGTCGTCGCGCCCACTACGTACTTCGGCACTATGCGGGCTATGAAGTCCCATGTCCATATTCAAGAACCCGCCGATAACGAAGTCTCAACACTTCTGACTCTGCTTGCTCAGGCTGGTGTTCCTGACATCTGCGCTAGCGAGATCACGCCTGCGTGTTTATTCGCGTTGTATAACGCAACTGGGTACAAGCCTACCGCTACGGATAAGAATGTTCTCGGAGTTGCGGGATATTTGAACGAATTTGCGAATTATGCGGATTTGCAGGTGGGTGCTTGAACGTTCGTTTCGTGCAAGGGATTTAATCTCCGCATCTCTCAACTACGTGTAGACCTTCCTCGGGGATTATCTTCCAGAGGCTGTTGGATATAATTTCACGACCGAGAAAGTCAGCGGCGGAGGGGATAATCAGAGCATCCCCGGAGTCGAGGTACTATTTCGTTCTTTCTTTCTATAACCGTCAGATGTCTGGAGCCATTTCTTTCGGTGTAGGCAAATCTGGACATTCAGTACACCGTCGGTCTGTCTTGGCCGACTCCCAACGTTTACTACAGGCATGTGCACGTGATCGTCGGCTTTCTCCGACTGACCTTCCCCTTCCAGTACCGGAGGATCTCCGCCTTTTATTCCCGACAACTTCACTCCGAGTACGTCTGCCGCCCTGCCAGTCCTCCATGGCCTCTGATGCTATTAAACAGATAACACGAACGAGCCGTACATCGATTGGCTCAAATACATCTCCCTCCAACGGACGGTTCCCCAGACAATCACGACCTCTTATGGAGAGCACGAGCAGACCGTCCCACGCGACTACGCCACCACCGTTTGCACGTTTTTTGCCCAGCTCGGTGTCCGTGGAAGCAGTGTGTTGTTTAGCAGCGGGGATTGGGGTGTTGGAGGTGGGAACTGCCAGACGAACGATGGAAGGAACGTGACCCAGTTTCAACCGATATTCCCTGCCGCTTGTGAGCCTTCCATTTGCATCCAACTTGTGTTTTGTTGGAAGTTGACGGCGACACTTACGCGTGGCGCGTTTACCAGGCCCTTTTGTTACCGCCGTTGGAGGGACGACTGGTATCAAGCCCGAGACGGCCATCGACTTCACCGGAGGAGGATTCTCGAATTACTTCCCCCGGCCTTCTTACCAGGACAAGGACGTCACCGCGTACATCAAAAACCTGAATGGTACTTACGATGGTCTTTACAAGTGCGGTCTCTGTCTCCTCGCATTTGATGAACCGTCTCTGAAGGACATGTTTGTTTATCATTTTACAGTGCTCAAGGTCGTGGATTCCCGGATGTTGCGGCTCGTGCCAACAGGTACAGAGTGGTCGTCGGTGGTACGACTCGTCACGTCGGGGGAACCAGCGCCAGCTCTCCAGTGTGTCATCGATCATCTACAAGTCAATGTTTTATGCATCTGACTTTATCCACCTCGCTTCAGACCGTGGCCGGATTGATCTCGCTGTTGAACGACTACCGAATCTCCCACGGCCTCTCTTCGCTCGGGTTCCTCAATCCATTTTTGTATTCCAAGGGTGTGGCGGGTTTGGTCGACATCGTTGTACGTGTTCCCTCTTTAGAGTGAAGCATTGAGCCTTGTGCTTACACTCTGTCGGTTATAGGGCGGGACGAACCCCGGTTGTGGTACGGATGGGTTCAACGCCACTGTTGGGTGGGATCCGGTCAGTATATGTCGCACAGTCTCTCTCACCCGGATTGTCATGCTGATGTCGTCGCGGGGGTAGCTCACCGGTTTGGGAACATTGGACTTTGGGAAGTTACAGCCGCTTGTGCTGCAGTAGAATCGTTCGGCTGTCACGATTTATACTGAGCCATGTGTAATAACGTTAACGGTGATGTGGGGGTGGAAACAGACCCTTTTCGAGGCGGTCGTTAGGTGTAGATGTGGCCCCTGGCCAATCGAGCAATGTAGGAGAGAACAAGAGATGTGAACGTTAAGCATTACAGCAGTTTGTATTCCGTCACGGCAGGGAGGCTTCCTTACCTGAGGTTTATCTGAGGCGTTCCGCAAGGTATGCATCGATGAAATCGAAGTATCAGATATCGGTGGGATTGAAGTAGGTTGGATCGCAGTCCCTCCCATCCCTGGGGTCGGCTCGAAACTGCTGTCGCGTTGCGATTCCGGATGCGCAGTTCAGAAGTCAATCGACAATCGATCATATCTACGACCCGACTCGATGCAACGGTTGGGGTCCCGACGGTCCCCTTGAAAGTATCCGTCTAGTCTCGCGTGTACGTACAGTGGTACACAGTGTATCCTTACGAACAGAGTCATCCGGTGATCCAAGCTGCCGTAAACGGCTTATAATTTCGGAAAGTAAAAGTTTGAAAGGCGGCCGAACGGCCCAAAAAAATCGGCATTGAAACTTTTGTAATGCTTTGAACGTACGACGAATCGGTTGAAGGGATGCCGTTGCAGACATCTCGAGATCCTCGCAGAGCTCTCTGCCAGAGAGGGGGCTCAGATGATGCATAGATGCTCAGCATTCATATTCAACCCCTAATAATGGATCGGCTGAAAAACCGTATTGCTTCGTAATTCCCCGGTACCTCGGCAACTTCGAGGCGGCTCCGTTCCAGCAGCAAAAACAAAATACCAGTCCTCCAGCATTTCATGATGCCCGGCAAACGCCTTCATGGCATACAAACCGAGCACACCAGTACCCCGGTAACTCAGAGCATAGTACCCACGGGAACTCGGCATCACAGCAAGTTTAAAAAATATAACTTGGAGCAAAAAATTCACGTCCAGTGTCCCAGTGACCGGACCGTTTCGCTGATGACATACTATGTCTTGCACACATGCGCGGGCGCGTGGGACAGACTCTCGATCAGACTCCTACCCGACTCCATCGATGAGAGGGCGGCGGTGGAAATTTCTCTTTTTAAACCGGTCTGGGGGGTATTTTGTTCTCTCATCTCCCGCAGGCTCATCTATTCCGTTGTATCAGCAAAACAACCCTCCTCCTATGTGGCGCTATCCAACCGCTTAGCAGATTCTATTCAGCCTTTCGTCAAAAAATGCAAATTTGGGGCCTAGTAACCAACTTCAGGCGCCTCAGTTAAGCTCGGGTAGTGCTACCCGAGGGGGTCAGTCATTGCTGATATTAAAAGGGAGTATAAAACGAGGGGCGGGGAAGCTCCGCAGAGCATACTCCATTGCCCCTCTCCTGGACATGGTGTATTTACTCTGGACTGTTGTTGGCGCCTTCCTGTCCGCCGGCTTGAAACTACTCGGGCCCGACAGGCGTTGGGAGGAGCTAAAGGTGAAGCACGAATGGTCCGACGTCCCCAAAGGCTGGGTTGAAGTTGGTCGACCTCCTGCAGATCACCTGCTGAAAATCAATCTCGGCCTGAGGCAGGACCGATTCGACGAGCTCCTTGGCCACTTGTATGAAGTCAGCGACCCGGAACACCACAGGTGCGTGTTGATACACGATTCCTTCGATCAATGTTCTGATATCTCCGGAACGCCCAGATACGGAAACCACCTATCGAAGGAGGAGGTTGACGAACTGATCGCTCCGAGTTCCACGACCGTTGAATCTCTCGAAGCTTGGTTGGCCTACCACGACATCGACCCCATCTCCTCCCTCTCGCGCACGGATGCTGGTGACTGGATGACTATCACCGTCCCGATCGGCAAGGTCGAGAAGATGCTAGACGCCAAATATCGGGTGTACGAGCACGTTGACACGGGCGAGACCATCGTCCGCACGATGAGTTATAGCCTCCCGAGGGTCTTGCACGACCACGTTTCCGTTGTCGTGCCCACTACGTACTTCGGCACTACGCGTGCTATGAAGTCTCACGTCCATATTCGAGAACCTGCCGATGATGTCTTAAACGAGCACCTTTTCGTCGTCACGCCCACTATGCCTGCTATGAAGTCCGACGTCCATATTCAAGAACCTGTCGATGACCAGGTCTCACTGCTTCTGGCCAAGTCTACTCAGACTGATGTTCCTGACATCTGCGCTAGCGAGATCACGCCCGCATGTTTATTCGCGTTGTATAACGCAACCGGGTACAAGCCGACCGCTGCGAATGAGAACGTTCTTGGAGTTGCAGGGTATTTGGACCAATTCGCGAATTATGCGGACTTGCAGGTGAGTGTTTGAACCTTCGTTTCGTGGAAGGGGTTTAACTTTCAATTCCTACGTGTCTCCATCTACGTGTAGACCTTCCTCGGGGATTATCTTCCAGAGGCTGTCGGATATAATTTTACGACCGAGAAAGTCAACGGCGGAGGGGATAATCAGAGCATCCCCGGAGACGAGGTGCTGTCTCATTCTCCTTCCTGTAATCATCAAATTTCTGGAGTTCTTTCTTTCGGTGTAGGCGAATCTGGACATTCAATATACCGTCGGTCTGTCTTGGCCGACTCCCAACGTTTACTACAGGCATGTGCACGTGATCGCCGGCTTTCTCCGGCTGACCTTCCCCTTCCAGTACCGGAGGATCTCCGCCTTTTATTCCCGACAACTTCACTCCAAGTACGTCTGCGGCCCTGCTAGTCCTCCATGGCCTCTGATGCTATTAAACAGATAACACGAACGAACCGTACATCGATTGGCTCAAATACATCTCCCAACAACGGACGGTTCCTCAGACAATCACGACCTCTTATGGAGACCACGAACAGACTGTCCCACGCGACTACGCCACCATTGTTTGTGCGCTTTTTGCTCAACTCGGTGTCCGTGGAAGCAGTGTGTTGTTTAGCAGCGGAGATTGGGGTGTTGGAGGTGGGAATTGTCAGACGAACGATGGGAGGAACGTGACCCAGTTTCAACCGATATTCCCTGCTTCCTGTAAGCCTTCAATTTGCATCCAAATTATGTTTGGTTGGAGGTTGACGCGTGACGCGCTTCTCAGGCCCCTTTGTTACTGCCGTTGGAGGGACGACTGGTATCAAGCCCGAGACGGCCATCGACTTCACCGGAGGAGGATTCTCGAATTACTTCCCTAGACCTCGTTACCAGAAAAAGGACGTCACCGCGTACATCAAAAACCTGAACGGTACTTACGATGGACTTTACAAGTGCGGTCTCTGTCCCCTCGCATTTGGGGAACCATCTCTGAAGAGTGCGCTTGTTTATCATGTTGTAGTGCTCAGGGCCGTGGATTCCCGGATGTTGCGGCTCGTGCCAACAGATACAGAGTGGTCGTCGGGGGCAAGACTTATCACTTCAGTGGAACCAGCGCCAGCTCTCCGGTACGTCATCTACAAGACAAATATGTTTCATGCATCCGACTGATTTCATCCACCTCGCTTTAGACCGTGGCCGGATTAATCTCGCTGTTGAACGACTATCGAATCTCGCACGGCCGCTCTTCGCTCGGGTTCCTCAATCCATTTTTGTATTCTAAGGGTGTGGCAGGTTTGGTCGACATCGTTGTACGTGTTTCCTCTTTAGAGTGAAGCATTGAGCCTCGTGCTCACACTCTGTCGGTTATAGGGCGGGACGAACCCTGGTTGTGGTACGGATGGGTTCAACGCCACTGTTGGGTGGGATCCGGTCAGTATATGTCCCACCGTCTCTCTCGCCCAGATTGCCATGCTGATACCGTTGCGGGAGTAGCTAACTGGTTTGGGAACGTTGGACTTTGGGAAGCTACAGTCGCTTGTGCTGTAAGAGAATTGTTCGAATGTCTCGCGATGGTGGTCGCTTTCACGACCTACATCGAGCTATGTGCAAGAGCTGTGGTATGGGGATGTAAAATCGGCCCTTTTCGGGGCGCTCTTTAGGTGTGGATGTGTTCCACTACTGACGGGACAACGTCGTAGGAGGGAGCAAGAGAAGTGAGCGTTATGGCAGTTTCTATCACTGGGTGGCTGTTCGTGAGACTAGAAATATATATGTCCGTCACGGCGGGGTTCCGTTGCCCGAGATTTATTCCTCTATATCTGAGGCTTTACGCATGATATGCACCGATGAAACCGAGGCACCGGGTATAGAGGCGGCGCCAGCACTTGGCGGGGTTGAAGTAGGTTGGATCGCAGTCCATCCCGTCCCCGGTGTTTTGAGCCAAACGGCTGTCGCGTTGCGATCCTGGATGCCCCGCGCGGTTTGGACATCAACCGATCATTAGTATCTACGACCCGATGTAACGGACCGTCAGGGTCCTGACGGTTCTCTCAAAGGGTTCTGGATATCCGCCTAGACTCATGTGTACGTACAGAATTACCCGGCGATCTAAACTGTTGCAAGCGACTGAGAATTTCAGAAAATTTGAGAGGCGGTTGAACGGTGTCGTGGAAGAAAACTTTTCTCTCCAAATTTTCATGCACATGTTTGGTCCAAATAAATCGGCATGGATTGGGTTGTTGGTTCCCAGGAGGTCTATTCTTGACCTTTGCATCTACAACAGTTATCCCTCCGTCGTTTCTCTACATCCTGAGCCCCCGGAGCTACCAGTTGTCGGTCTACGTTCGGGTGCGGAGGGGGTTTCCCAGTGAGAGATACCGTGACCAAGACCATAATCACTTGAAGGGGTGAAGAGTCCGATGTCATCAGGCTGGAACCCTTCCGGTGGTTGAGTTCACGAGTATGGAAAGACGGTGACAGTGGTCAATGGCTGGTGGAACAATCAAACCAGACGGGTTTGACTCGAAATGTCCTCCGTATATCTGATTTTTTCAGCTGGGGAATTGGCTGGGGCTGGGAGGAGACCTGGCTCGCTGCGGAGTTTGGTCGTATACAGTACGGTCGCTCACTGCCAAATAGCATCCCCTTCTTACTCCCATCGGTCGTGCCCTCCCGCCGAGGCACCTCAGACAGTCCTCTGGGACGTCCTCACGATCAAATCTGCCGGTCATTCTGCTGTCCGTGGTTGGGCAATCGCCTCCGAGCCGGGGTGTCAGCGGCTGTCTTCAATCGCCAATGCCGTGTATACGGACAGGTTGCTCCCGCTTGTCCCGCTCTCGTGGTCCTGATAATGTTCTCCGTGTTGCACGTATCGTGGCGATAGAAAGGTGCGCATAACAGCCCCACAGGCTGTATGGAGACCTCAAGAAATTTCTCAGGGTGGTACCCCGCGTCATGTACCTGTCCCACTGCAGATCTGCCGGAGTTCACTAGCCACCGCCGAAACGACCCCGCAGCTCAAGCTTTTCTCCAAATTGGATCGTATGAACAACACTCCGCTCGCAGAAGTCGACGAAGACAACAGACGTCACAGGATATGCCTCGCGAGGATGCCATGTGTCGCCTCCACAGGTGACAGCCCGACCAGGGTCGCTTTAGTCAAGTTCGAGAAACTCCTTGTGTCCCAGCTGCGGTCTGAACCGCCATTGACGCCCTCCTGATGCAAGCTGGGAGAGTCGGGTGGAACGCACATCATTTATTCAACCACTGCTCATCTAATCGGAGTAGGCTGCTGGGACCTCCGCTGTGCGTGTTGGAAACGGTGTTTGGGAAACCGTTGTTCAGGGGGATCGGTCACTCGACATGATTCCTCGTGGTGTTGCTCAAGTACTAAACAAATAAACACGGTGACACTGTCGTACGGTACAACTCCCAGGCAAACAAAGCGGTTCAACCTAGGGGGAACACAATCAAAAAACACCGTGATACTGGCACGAGAGGTCAACGTTCACTATGAGCTGCGTTTCGAAGATGAAGGGACTCTGACTAGAACTTGATGACAACGGGCCCGTTTCTTAAATAGCTGAACTGTGTTGTAACATCGTGGCGCCAATCCTTAGGATCCCAACCCGCCCTCCACTCGACAGGCACCCACAACCGGTGTTTCCCTTCGGCATCCTTTACCCACCCCTCTCGCAACGTGGCTTGTGAAGTTTTCCATCTGTCTTCGAGGGGAGTATCGCACTGAGACAGATTATGGAAGCGGAGATACTCCCGACCCGGATGTGGATAGCCGAGGGCATCCTTCAAGCCGCGAAAATCACGAGTTACTTGGGTGAGACGGAGAACCTCCCCAGTTTCTGTGTGGTAGATGTGTGGGGCATTTCCAGGAAGCATGATGAACCCGACTTGACCTTCGACCTGGAATTGCCACTGAGGGGTCCGAGCCGATTTCGATATGGCCCAAATGCTATCGCTGCGGTCGACCCTCCTGTCTCCAATAACACCATCCACCAGCCCGCCTTCTGTGAGCAACCAAGCTACGAGTTGTCCGGAGCCCGCCACTAAGAGAATATTGCCGGTGACGACCAATCCCACTATTTCCACATCCGTGTCGATGAACTGGGGAGGGTTTTGTGCAAGGAGGTCGGTGATTGTGATAGTGTTCTCCAGCTCGTGGGCGGTTGCGATGTGAGTCCAAGAGCGGGAAAGTCCCGCGTATTGCCGGCGACGAGTCCTGGAAGAAGTGGGGAGTTCATGTAAACGCTGCACCTGAAGAATACCATTGGCACGACCCAGGATCGATGTCGGAGTTGGCGAGAATCGAAGAGGCGAAATGGAGATGTGATGACACCGGAATTCCCCCAACAGGACGTAACGACCGGAATGATACTCCCAGACGTGTATTCCGATCAGCCCGTAAGCTGCAAAGCGACTCCCATCCGAAGAGAAGCAGTGGAAAAAGAACAGTTGTGGTTCATCTAACAAGCACTCTGAGCTTTGGATGTCCAGGATACGAAGTTTACTGTCATCTGAAGTGGAAATACGACGGGCGGTTGGGGAGAAGGACACGATCACGGTTTTGTTCACGAGGGGGACAGTGAATGATCGAGTATTGGTAAGAGTGGATCCAACTTTGGAGATGTTGATGGCGCGACCGAGACATTCGACCCGCGCCGTTGTCATGACCCAGAAGGATTTGTCATCTGTCCAGAGGTGTGGGTTGTTTGATGACAGGAGTGTGTGGATGGATAACGTTGTACCCGAGGAGGCATCATACATACGCACAATGAAGCCTGTCCCCCAGTGGTTGATGGTACAAATCATCCGTCCATCCGACGACCACACCAATGATACATTGTTGGGGCTACATTTGATTTCTTTGGCCACTCCACCCGTCTGGACATCCCAGATTATAATGGCAGTATCGGAGGTGCAGGCAATGGATCGCCCATCCGGTGAATAGGCAAGTGGACCCTTGAGATGAGGAATCGTCTCGGTGGAGTGGAGGGTGGTGATCAGTTCCAGGGTGAGCTGATTCCGGATATCCACAGCTCCTCCCATCTGAGCAGCAACAAATCGACCACATGGTGACCAAATACATGATCCATCATAGTCGTCCTTGCCAGAAATGCCTGTAGTCTGGGTCCATGAATCCGGGGTTCCGGTCACAATTTTCGGCAAGCGGGTGATGCGTCGGTGATAATACAGGCCTCGGATAATCGACGACGTGGGGCAGAGTTCCAGCGCAGAGTGATAAATGTGGGTGGCGGAGACATTGATAACCTCGAAAAACTTGGTCATGAATTGCGAACAATCTTTGGCGATGTCAAGAAGCTGCTCGTCTTTGGCAACCTGGTTCACAGTATGTTATCAGAGAGCAATGACATAGAGAAGGGCATAAACGAACCTCCAGTAACCGGGCCACCAGTCTTTCGAGCCCGGCAACCGCCCCTCCTACAACCTTCATGACACTAACCACCTCCAACCAAGCCAGGAATTTCTGCTCCAGGAACGTGCGTAGATGGGAGACAACGCCAGCGACACATTCCTGGGTCTTGGTGAGGTGATTGTGCCAGGACAGGCAGGCATACCGCAGGGCGACGTTGATCCAATTATCGATTCTCGCCTCCAGATCCATGACCTCCGAGTTCAGGGCATAATCGGGGAGCGATAGAAGGTTCTGCTCCAACTCGTTGTTCATCATTCTTAGGCAGTTCGTAACGAGCTCGAGGTGTAGGTTTCCGGGTGAGATGTAGAATCTTGTGTCGGTGCAGCGGGATGGATCGGTGATGAAGTCAGGGAATGATTTGTGGAAGGTTTTGACAGGTTGATTGATATCATCGCCGGTGGCAAGCAGCGATTGAACCAACTTGAGAAGCAGTTCAACCTCCCTAGGATCCAAACGGACCAGTTTGGCGATCGCAAATGGTGGAAGGGGGTTGACAACCAGCATGACGGCACCAAGGGTAGACCTGACCTTGGAATACACCTCCGGGTCCTTCTTGCTGAACGCCATCTGGAGAATTGATGTATATAGGGAATCGAGGGTTGTATTGGGGTTGAGCCATGCCCCCCCTTCTGGAGCCGTACATGCTGGGAGGTTTACAATGACATCCAACCGGTGCTCGGGGAGATGAGTGTCGCTCCCCAGAAACTTGACGGTCGCAGCAGCATAGACGAACAGTCCAGCTGCTCTGCTGCACAATAGATCGATGTGTTCGTCACTCGGCCATCTCTGCAATTGGTGCCGTTGCGCAAGTTCGGAAAGCTCGTGTTTCAGGAAGAGCCGGATGTCACTGTTGATCAGAGGGGGGTCAAGGTCGTGTAAAGCAAAGACCGTGGTTGATTCCACGAGTATGGGGAGACGAAACCCGGTCCTGATCCGTGGCTCGGGTCTCCCGGTGATGAAGAACTTCACCATCGGGATCCGTTTCACGAACCGAGCCAACACCGAAAGGATCGCGGACGACGGTTCTTCATCCTTGCACTCATCGAGAGCATCAACCACGATCACCGTCGAAACATCCGCAAACTCGA
>Ga0307515_10008453_pt1 | contig 20063 bp, 28 predicted proteins | sample 17_EM_MG_FD_194513 | JGI IMG/M metagenome (GOLD analysis project Ga0307515, IMG submission 194513) | Populus trichocarpa ectomycorrhiza microbial communities from riparian zone in the Pacific Northwest, United States - 17_EM | ecosystem: Host-associated > Plants > Roots > Unclassified | place... | reverse complement strand
TGCGCATGCATGCGTACAAGACATACAAGACATACTCCGAATACCGTATATATAAGATCACGAATGTACCTGTACTTGAGAATACAAGCTTCTAGCAATTAGTATTTCAACACCTGCGTGCATCCGTCGTCCGAGTGAGTACCCATGCAGGATAATTGTTTGCTGATTTCATGTTTCAGATATGTAGACCGGCCTGCGGGCTTTTCAAAAAAAGGCCAGACCGTTGGGAACACTGACCAAAAGCACGAAAAGGAAGCGTATGTCATGATAAAATTTCTTAGTTGGTAGCCGGTTAGTGGTGGTGGTAGTGGTGGTGGTAGTGGTGGTGGTGGTGGTGGTGGTGGTGGTGGTGGTGGTGCGGAGTACGGGAAGTGAGATGGTGGTGCGGTAGTGGTATGGTGGTGATAGAACGCTTACAAGCTTGGTTCCCCTCTAAAATCTTGTAACGATACGCGATACATGCATGGATCATTGATGAATATCGTACAATTGAGAAAATTGAATCGCGATCACTCGTACTGCGACATATCGACGGTGGAAAACAAGAACCGTAATACAAGTTTTGAAGCACGATTTGACCAACCCACCAGAAATAAATATCGAAGTATATATCAATACGTACTGGTTTCGTGCTTCTGAGGAGAGAATCCTAGAAGCCATCAGTTTCTGTCTCTAACATTCACTTTACTACTATTATTAGAGCTCAAATCATTATCGATGGGACGTAAGTATAGTGAATTTCGAACGTTGCTATACCAGCCCACTAAGTAGAACCTGGTGATTATTGACATGTCTGTAAGCTCACTTTTGACGGCAACACAAAATTGAGATCCTAAGACGCAGTCTCGCACTTAGCAATGGGGATGATGTTTCGGTGCAGAGACAGCTTACCCCAAGAAGTTCTTTATTTGACCTCATCGTACGCGACATCCCGGCATCCAGGGATTGTTTCGCAAGCTCAAGTTTCTTTCGCTGCAATCTCAACATATCCTACAGAGTTTATTAGACGTTTGAACAATCTCATAGAGCTTTTTCAAAGAGCCATACCACTTCGAACGAATCCTGTATGATGTACCGTGTGATTATTACAGCACGAGTCTGTCCGATTCTATGCACACGCTCGACAGCCTGCTGTTCAACCATCGGATTCCAGTGCGGCTCCAATACATGTACCCTTGAAGCAGAGGTGAGGTTAATGCTGTACGTGATCAGTCAAATATGCGCCCGTAATGAGGTATCCATCTCCTACCCTACACCTCCGGCCATAAGTGAAATAAGGAACACAATCTTGGAGGAGTCCTGGTGGAACTGCTGCATGGTCTCTGATCGACGCAGGCGCGACATTGACCCGTCTAATCGGCAGAAGGGGACTTTGGCTTCAGTAAGTGCATGGGCGACAAGGTCGAGCATTCTTGTCCAAACGGAAAATACGACACTGCAATTGTTAGTATATGCTATATTATCTTACAACCTAAACTTACTGCTTCGGGGAATTTGATGTTCCATCGTAATCCTCTCGGATTGAGTCGAGTAGTGCTTTCACTTTTGTTGAAGGTCCTTTATAGTTTGAAAAGGTACCGGATAACATCGGTTCTGGTGTGCTACATACGTTCACACAAGCCTCGCACTCCAAGTCCTGAGTGCCATAGCCGCGGGAGCATTGAGTGAGTTCGAAGCACCCAGCACAAAGTTTCCGGTGCGGACAAGCCCTTCCTTCAACCTGTACATCCTCCTCCACCAGCTGCACCCGGCAGACGGTACAGTTCAGTTTCAGGTCAGGATTTCTGATGAAACCCCTGGACAAAAGGTCTTCGCCGTGATTGCATATTAGCCGCAGTTTGAGAAGGCATTGCAATGTTTCCGCTATGTTGGACTTATTCAACGCGCCTCTGATGCACATATTCTGCACATGTAGATCGTAAAGGGCTCTTTCATCGCTGCGCAGCCGAAGCGTTTTGATGACTTCCTCTCTTGGAGGGAGTTTATCTCTAATAGCTTCTTTGGTCCTTCGAAGGCAGATAGCCCTCAGTGCAGAGCGTAAGTTGTCAATCCCAGTTTTACCGTCGGTCTGGGCTAAAAGGACATATCTGTGGAAGCCGGTTTTGGTATGCAAGGGCTTTTGTTTGTTTGTTTGTTTGTAATCATATGGCATTCGGCCGCTGGCGGCCATGGCATATCCCATACATATCTCCTCCCCGCTTCTTCCGTAACATAAAGAAACAAAAGCAAAGTTGCAAGTCCTCTTCCCCACGAACAAAAGAAACCGCCAAAAACAACATCAAACTTTTTACACCCCCCCATCTCTCGACTCCTCGTGATCTGAGTTCTCCACCTCCTCCACCACTCCACTAATTCTGCCGATATCAGTAGGGAAAAGAAAATCCATCAATGCCTGCGAACATTTTTCTTCTGCAAAACGAGAGACATAGGCAAGGAAAGTTTCGGCTTCTTCAACATCTTTTCAACACCCTCATACCCATCTTCCCCCTCCTGCTCGTCAACCCAAAGCCTCTTTTATTCTCGTTTCCATCTTTTACACCACCTAAAAAGGTGGTCTCTTGTCTGATATTCATGCCCGCACCAGCAACAGTTCATATCTCTTCTTTTTCCAATCCGCAATAGGTATTTTGCTATCAGTGCATGTCCTGACTGAAGCTGATAAAACCTCGCCGCAATCGTCTTTTTGGCTTCCATCACTGCACTGTTACCTCCCCTTTTCACCAAATCATACCGGTAACTGTGCTTTGACTCCTTCCCCATCTCTATTATTTCTTCTTTACTTTGTTCCCACTTCACCTCGGTCAACCTTCGGCTAACGTGCGAGAAAGATACATAATGCAAAAATGGTAGCGGATTTTGCGTTTCGGTATAACTTCCGCAATACCTATACACTGCCTTTGTTGCTTGTTGATCGGCTTCTTCATTGCCTTCTACCCCTTTATGAGCAGGTACCCGCCGGTACTCCACCTAGATATTGTTTCTGGCTAATGCATTGACCCAATTCATCATCCGTAATGCTAGCACCGGTCCTGGTCCTGGTTGTCTGATTGTATTCGTCCTAAGGTTGCCTGGGAATCCGTAAAAACCATCACTCTGGTAACCTTCTTTTTTCCTGCCATCTCATCTGCGATCTTCTTCGCTTCTGACATCGCATGCATTTCTGCATCAAACGCCTCCTTCTGTTGGCCTAGGTGCACCCTCCTCTTATTCCACCTCCCTTCCTCTTCCCATACCACTCCACACCCAACCCACTCATCTTCTTTTATCGATCCATCAGTCCAAAAAACAAGTCCATCCCTTTTCAACTTTGCCTCTTTCAGCGCTTGTTTCTCATCCTGAATTATCACTTTGGCTTTAAGGCCTCTTCTTTTCATCAGTAATGTCGTCCTCTTGTAACTCCTCCTTTCGAAAGGTTTATCCTCCGGGATCAACTCATCAATCCCCTCCACCCCTTATAACACATTCCTTCGTATTTCTAACATTTTCCCTCCGCCTTGAACATCGGGCATCATCATCTGTGTCAACTTATACTGTTGTACCCAGTTATTAAGGAGAGCCACCGCCAGTCATAACCCCATGTCATTCATTAGTGCTCCTTGAGGTGTTGTCCTAAAGCATCCGGTTACCCTTCTGCCCTGTTCATTCAACAACGTTTGAACCTGCTGAGCCCTATTCTTTTGTCCATGCCACCACAATTCAGACCCATACAACGCCACTGCCTGAACCGCCGCAACTTGAATTCTTTTGCACCCTTCCAAGCTTAACCCTTTCTTTGTCATCAAGGATCTCACCCTATTCTGCGCTCTCCTTGCTTTTACTAAGGTCTTTTTTGTATGATCATTCAGGGTAAGCATATCATCCAGCCATACCCCCAACCATCTTGTAGCTTCTTTATTATATGGAACCTCATGATTTCCTATCCTTACTCGGGCATTCATCTTCGGTTCCTTATTCGTTCATGGTCGAGTTTACAACTTCCCTTCTGTTTTTTCGATGTCGAACTGACAGGTGTTTTCCTTCGCCAAAAGTGTTGTTTCCGTGTCGCATCTATCCAGTCTTCGTGTGCATTCCCCCACATCCTCACCTCCCACCACCCATGCCACATCATCGACAAAAGATATATCCTCGCTTCCACACTCTGTTTCTTTTTTCCCAACTTGGCCGAACAACCCCGAAAGGTATATGACGAAAAGTACTGGCGACACTGGCGACCCCTGCGGAACTCCTGTTTCCACATCCATGCTGTCTCCTTCCTTCCCATCCATTGACATTATCACTTTTCTATCTTCCATGAAGCTTTCCACCCACCTCACCAGGTCGGCTTCAAACCCCATTTCCTCCATTCGTTTTATCAAGTTCCCCTTTGCCACATGTGGAAAGGCTCCCTTAACATCCATCAACAGCACTGCCGCGGTATTCCCCCTCCCCGAAGCATCTTCATCTCTCTTCATCAACCTTCCAACCGCGTCTATAGCTGACCTTCTCTTTCTGCATCCAAACTGTCCATCATGAAGTAGCCTCCTTTGCTCACACTCCTCTGTTATTGCATTGGCTGGCACCTTCTCGACCACTTTTCTGAGACAATTTAACAACGTTATCACCCTATATGCCTTGGCGACTCCATAATCTGGCTTATTCGGCTTCGGTATAACCACCCCCTTTGCTTCCTTCCAAACTCGCGGGTGTATCCCTAGCCTAAATGACACTTTAACGATAAGAATTATTCTTTGGGAGTCCCAGTCCCACAATAATCATATCGCCTTAAAACCTAACCTATCTGGGCCAGGTGCTTTTTGAACTGACTGACTAAACAGAGCCTCTCGGATATCTTCGTCAGTTATCATCTTCCACATTTCTCCTCCCTCTTCTTGAGCCTTTCTCTCCACACCCTTTAAAGGTTTCAGAAATGCTTCTTCTTTTATTAATTCCACTTTATCCTCCCAGGATTCCACCACCTCTCCACTCCTGGATCTCAAAGCCTTCGTTGTTTGTTGGCCTCATGGTTTCGTATACCTCATGGCCTGCCATACCCGATCTCTTGTATCTGAGTTTAAAAACTTTTGCCACATCATCGTTTTAGATTGTCAGATAATTCTTCGGAGGTTGCTTCGCTGCGACTTAACCTGTTGCTGCGATGCCTTCCCCCTCTTTCTGGCTCTCTTTATAGAACCCAAAATCTTTCTATTTTCTGTGATCTCCGCCGTCCACCACCTCTTCGATCTTGCACAAACTTTAACTTTTTTTGCAGCACCTATTGAGATGATTAACAAAGTTTCGCTGTATCCACTCAGCTTCCCTCTGTAATTCTTCTCTGCTGCTCTTCTCATTCAGGACAGGACTCTTTGAGCTTTTATCCCTCCACTGTTTTTGTGCTTTTTCATAATTTTCTTTTTCCTCCTCTGACTTAAGCCCATCAATATCCCATCCTGTAACTTTTCGTGACACTTTGACTTCTTCTCCTTCATCCCATCTTAACTGGGCACACACAATCGCGTGATCCTAAGTAGTTGCCAAATCCGTTGAAATCTGTAACCTATCTGCCATCAAAATTTTTGTAATAAAGAAACCAATAAGCGATTCCGAAGTTTCGCCATTTCTGGTATTCGTATGGGTTTCTTCCCCATCCGTAACGTCAATCAAATCGTACTCATCCATAAGATTTTCCAACAAATTCGGATCTCGTTTTGGTGGGAACTGCGGGTCCCATCTATCACTGCGAGCATTCCAATCTGCTCCCAAGAGAATCTTTTCCCACTCCATAATTTCACTCCATCTTGCTGTCTGTGCTGGTCTGCCTTGACTTCTCACTCCCCCCTCTTGTCTCAGCTGATCATACACATTCACCAATCTCATTTTTCTACCCGACAGGTACTTTATATCAAACACCTGTACATCTCCTTCTCCCCCCTTATCCACTTCCAGAAACTCCAGGTGCGTATCTCTTTGAATTGCTGTCATCATTCTTCCTCCTCTGACCAACCTATATCCTGGGTGACTAATGTTGTATCCCTCTCTCTCCACATGCTGTTCTTGCATCATCACAACATCAGCCCCCCAAACAATTCCTTTCTCCAATGCCATCATAGTCACATCATACCCCCTCCCACAATTATGCATTATGCACTTCACCATTGCGTCATGGGGGGTTCTTTGGTCCCTGCGTTGGAAGGTTCTCCTTCAGTCTCTTGTGTCGTTACAACCTGGACTTCTGGCTTCTTTCCTATCTGCTCATCATTCTGAGCCTTGGTCTCCGCTTCTGCAGTCGATGGTCCCCCGTCCTCTGTATGATTTGGCTTCTCTTGTTGATCAGTAGTCACATTTCGATGTTCTCCCTCTCTCCTTCCAGGTACGTCTTTCTTCTCTCGCCATCTTTATTGCCTCCTGTTTCTTAACGCAACAATTGGCCTTTGCGATATGATTTCCCTTGCAGTTGACACACTTGTCGACGTTATGGGTGCAGTTCTGTCCTGCATTAGCTTTGCAACCTACCACGTTGCCCTTATGATCCTTTGTTAGATGCCTCCCCGCACACAACATACACGCCGGCATCTTCAAAGACCCACACTTCGCATCAACATGTCCCCATCTGCTGCACACTCCACAAAAGGAATCCAGACCAGCGTTCACAAACTTCTCCACATCATACTTGATTCCTGCTGCTCTCAAACCTCCTTTCAAAACTTTTTCGGCCATCTTACTTCCCTTGACCGCAAACACAACCAAAGACTCTTTCTTTCCTTCCATCTTCTTCCTCTGCACATCGTTCGGTCATCCAATCCAGTTGATGGCGAGGGGCAACACCACCCTCTCGTTCTCAGCCTGCAATTCTTGCCTCAATTTTTCAAGTCCTCCTTCCGTCTTCTTCCCCAAATACCTATCAAAATTGACGCTGTGCATTTTCACTCTCTCCCAGAGTTCATTTGTTTCGATGTCCACAATTCTTGCGTTCACCCTCCTCGCTGCTTTTATCACTATCTCCCTATACCGAATCAACATTTCAGCTGTTGCTCCAGGGGTCGTGATCATTGACAAGCATCCTCGGGTGTTTTTTGTCACCCCATGGATGCGCACAAAATGTGGGACATTCGCCTCAAAAAGTGCCCTATTCACTTCCGACAAAATATCCAAATCCTTCTTCTGAGAAAGTGGGAGGCCATTATCCCTCTTAAAGGTGACTCTCCTTTTCTCCATCGAATTGTGGCCTGGGAAGACCGGCTTCATCTCCTCCTTCTTTTGTTGCCTCTTTACCTCGACGAAACCATCTCCCTTCTTCTTTTGACCCCCTTGCTGTTGTTGTTGACTTTGCTTGGGTTGCTACTTAGGTGCTGGTGGTGCTGCCGCTCTCTGTGCCCACATAACCTTCTTCTTTTCTTCCGGTTTCTTTCCCGGCTTTTTCTCCTCTGGTTTCTTAACCTCCGGCTTCTTCGAACCCTTTGGTCCCTTTGGTACCTTCTATACCTCCAGTTTTTTCACCTCCTTCTTCTTTTGTTCCGGTACTGCTGGCGCAATAGCTGGTCTTTTCGCAATGGTAACCCGTCCACTCGGAGCGAACCTAGGAAACTCCTGCCTTTTCTCTCCTGGTGGAATAACCAGCACATGCTTTGACACCTCCAACTCCTGTTCTTCCACCTCCATCTCCTCGAGTATCCTCGCCATGTTCTCATTTTCCTCAGCAGAAAAAGTCGCCCCCGGCTCAAACTCTATATCACTCATATCCCTCCTATGTTCCTCCTCTGGGGAGGCTTCTACCTGTTTCCCCCTTCAGATTTCTATCTTCTTCCTATCTTCTTCAGCTGCGTCCTCAAACCTCTTCACCACCTTATCTGTCAGCTGATCAATCATTCCTTCCATGGAGGTTTTAAGTGCATTTTCAATTGTCCTGGCCATATTCACTGGTGCGATCTTGGCCAGCCTTTTTCAATCTTACTCAACCTCTCGTCGAGTTTACCTGCTCGATCCTTATTATACTCACGACTCAGTTCCACCTATTCTCTCACTTCCTTGGCAATATCCCTCGTACTCCTAATTGCTGCCTCAGTGTGATTTTGCCTCGCAGCGATATGGCTCGCCTGTTCACCACACCACTCCGAATAGCTATTGTCATATTTTTCTTTATTGATCATAAAATCCCTCAGCCCATTAGTGTTCTTAAGATACCCACCAATAAACGCTTTGAGATTGACCTCCTTATTTTCATTGGTCACCTCATCTGCAGGCTTGGCCCAATCAGCCTCCAACTTTCTCCTGCTAGGTGTCTGCGGCATATTTGGGATTGGTCGTTCGGGCGTTACCGGCCTCTTTACTCCCTTCCCTTTATTGTGTTTCTTTCCCTGCTTTGTTGGCGTCATGTAGGGCGACTCATCCCTCCACTCCACCTCTGTCATCACTGCATCGCCGGTATCACTAATTTCGAACTTTCTCGGAATGGGTGTGTAGACTTTCCGGGTCTCCTCCATTCCCCCCTCTTTCGTCGCATGTTGGCTGGTATTTTCCTCTGACTGAATATACCTCTGCGCAATAAGTCCAGTGCTCGCCTTGGGGGTCAAAAAAGAATCCTCTGGCAATGCGCTCAAGGGCAAGCCCAAAAGACTTCCCTCATAATTCATAGCTGGTAGGGGGGACATAGCCCTGTCCCCTGGTGTTTCTGATGGGAAGGAAATATCACTTCCCCCATAACTTGTACTCGGTGGTGGCGATAATTCAGAAAGATCGTCATTATCCCTTGCTGTCTGCGATGGGAAGGAAATTTCACTTCCCCCGTAGTTTGTCATAGGTGGTGGCAACAATGAAGAACTATCATCGCTCAGAATCGTATATACTCGCGGTTGCTTGGATACCAAAGTTCCCTCTTTGTGCACGCGGCTTCCTCCATGGACAGTCAAAATGATTTGGCTAAGGAGTCCTTGTTCCTTTGCCTCATCATTATGCATTCTTACCATTTCATTGTAAACGGCCCTGGGCAAAACCACCGGTCCGCCCATCGCATCTGGCTCAGGGCTGGTGGATTTTTCGATCAAATTGCCAATGTGGCTGCTGCAGGTAACAGAAGCTCCGGAGGTCGACTCCTCGGCCTTCCTTTTCTGAAAATTCTCCTTAGCTCTCCCTAAGAGTTCCTTAAGGGGAGGGGATTGTTTCTTGGCTCCGAAGAGACTCATTTTGGCTCCTAGGTAACTGATTCAGAGAAAACAGCTGAAAACCGAAGCAAAAGTTTTCTGACGATAATAGAATTGATTGGACAATAAGGGTCTTGGCAAAACTAGAAGGTGGTGTGGTGTGTTGTCGGAGGTGTGGTATGCAAGGGCTCGTACCGCAAAACTTAAAAAGCGTTGCGATATCGTTCAAACCATTCTGAAGTGGGGTGCCAGAAACACACCAACGACGTTCGGCGTCCAATGAACATATGGCTTGTGATCTCTGGGTTGTTTCGGTGCGAATTTCGTGGGCTCGATATCAAAGTCAGCTACTGTTCCCGACAAACTGAGGGAGAGGGACACTGGGGTAAACCTTCGTCTAAAACAATTCTAAACCAATCTATGGCATGGAGGGGAGAATTTTTGGTCTTCCACTCTTGAGCGACGACTTGGTAGCTAGTGATGATGATGTGGTGCTGAAGTAAATAATTTATGTCTGTAGGCCGGCTCTTCCCATGATACATGAGGTGCTTTATTGTATCAGGACGCATGTGACTATCTAGCAAGTTCAGCAATATCGATCAAGTCATGTTTTAGTCTCGCCCAAATATAGACTTACGCTGATATTTGTTTTTCCCAATTATCCATAGCTGTCCAACGACATTAACATCAGTTATTAAGCACCCTAGGATGAACTAACTAGAAACAGGCGTTATTATCAATGTACTTGAATCAGAATTCAGTACCCTGGGTTTGCAAGCACCCCGTGGCCGCCTTTCGTCCAAAGATGCAGCTATCAAAGAAAGAATCGATAACGTTTTTCCGAGGCCCATGTGGTCTGCAAGAATCCCTCCCCTGATATTGCTGCTAAAATTTAGCCCAAGAAAGGAGTTTGGAACCCTGTCCTTACCCACCTAGAAGGTTTTTCGACTGTGGAATCTCTGGTATCAAATATCGATAACCCATTCTCCCTTCGCCTAAGAAAGTAAAGACCTTGTCGTTGATGACTGATGCACCCAACATCAACTATAATTCGGGGTAGATGGTGAATATAGGTCATAAACATACTTCATCAGTGGCGTTGTGAGTCTCCAATTAGCATCTTCCTCATCAAGAATCACTGATTCCGAAATCCCGTCTAAGAGATTCATAGCCTCTGTTGTCAAAACAGGTGTTTTACTTTCTTCTGCCTGTTTACGGCTTTTGATATCAATGCCACCGGTCACAGTTGTCTGGGTGATTACGGGGTTCGCAGGTCGCGACAAGATATGAGGATTTTTGTATTCGTATCCGGTATCTGGGAACCTAGGGTGCTGAAGATATACTTTTTCCGCTGACAGATAATCCCCTATGCGGTCTCCATCCTCCCCGTCTCCGAACAGGTTCACGAAGATCTCTGTCATTGTCTTAGGCTGATTCTCTCCCGATCCGTGACTGGACCCGAAAGGCAACACCGCTACCGCTTGGGTGCGCACTAGGCGCCTACTTAGTAACGGTACAATTGCTGTAGCAATAGGCGTCTTCAAGCATCCTAGTTCGATACGCTTGCCGTCAAGAACGCCATGCACAATAATTTTATCCACGGAGTTGCTTGAGACAACTTTAAGTTCCAGTGAAATGTATGGCAGCGTATATCCGGGGGATTTTGCTCTGATATGGTTCAAATTCTGTTGGGAAATGGTTACACATGGTACCTAAGACCTAGTTAACAGATAGAACTGGAGAAGCCAACTATCTATTTTACCATGCCAAAGCACACCTGACATTTTTCCGAGTCGTGGTAGGAAGTCTCGGAAGTGATGCTGATTGACAGCTCTTGTGAACTACCAATAATTGTGTCGTGCTCAAGGTCTGAGTCGAGGCCCGTTATCGATGGAATGCAGTGGATTTGAGCATTGTAACTTCCTTCGGAGGTGATGCGCTGCCTTTTGGTGCTGTAATTGTACGTGTGCTGACACCCTTCCGTATGCATATTGGCGCAAGACGGTGTTTTTGATTGCAGAGGTAACATCGCTGTGGAAATTGAAAAAGAAGGATCGTGTTTAGACAGCATTTAGAAGGTTTGTGACATATATACTATGTAAAGTAAGCGGCTGTGCAGCTGCGCAGCTTCACGTGTTTGCACAGAAGTCAATTCATCTCGTTAAGTGGCTATGTCCTGCGAGTGCTAAGCCCCGCGTCCAAACCTCCACCAAATGTTACAGCAACTCCCTATAAGCATGCGCAAGTTTTTACTTGCTTGGGGTATGTACTTTAGCTAGAGACCGAGAATCGGAGAATAGCTGAAACTTCTCCAGAGTTAATGTAGAGTATGGTTAAAAATATCATATACATATACATTCGTTAACATTATATTCATTTTATCCTAACCTCGTTGTCAAGTACTTAAGTAGTCTGCGCCTGTTCAAGAGGTGAGGACACTTCTTAACTAGGTCAACCTTCTGACAAGCAGATAGTCTAGTTATAAAGGAGGGAGTGGTGATTGGGTTGCAACTAAGGCCACTAGCAAAATTGACGTTACACATTACGCAGCTCATGGGCTGTTTTTCACGGCTTCATAGATTATATATAGTCTGCAGAGATATTATTGACTGCACGAAGTTACTATGGACTGTGTGCACAATGTGTCCTGCCCATGTGTGGTGAAAAGACAGATCGGCTTCGTCGGCAAAGTAACACAATAACAGGGAGCGCGGAAGTCATCATTATTTGGAATTACGCTGCTATGCGGTGACCTACGCAGCGCGGAATCTTACTGGAGGCCATGATCTTCAAAATACTACTGCTGCGCAGGGATCTGCAGGGCACCAAAGCGCGGGAATCTGTGGAGTGTCACCAAGCTGCCTTCTACTCGTCTACTCGTCGGATCTCCAAGTCTCAGACACTGTCAAATGATTAGATGACTCCGATAAGATTACATCTGTATCTTATCCAATAGCCATCCTACTTTGATATTTACTTAAGCTTTTGATGTGCCGCCAAGGGCGCCTATGATGGGGCGTCCGGCGACTTGAAACCCGACGAGTAGAGTAGTTAAAAAAGCGTGGTCCTGCTAAATATATTAAGTCGGCATTGTGTAGTTCATATATCGCTTCGAACAGCTTCCGAGTGCCGAAGATTTGACCTCTTGGCCAAGTCATCACTTGACAACGATAGGTATGTATGGTACATAAGAATTGTTACGCGCATCCAGACTGCAGGACAGATGAACCTCCAGTTAAACGCCTAAGAAGAGTCCAGCAAGACACATCGCCGAACGTTCGAACGCGAGACTCATAAAGATGTCGTCACGACAGCCACAAATCCCCACAGCGATAGAACGGGCTCTTAGCCGATTTACCAACACTCATGCAAAGGAGGAGGAAATTTTCAGTCAGTGCACCACGGAGGACGAAATCTGGACTTTGGCAAAATCCTTGGAAGAGGAGCAAGGTGGACGCATGTCACTTCGCAATTTGAGGAGGATAGAGCCATTTATCACTAGCATCTCACAGTACGCAAAAGTAATAGAAGTTTTTGTGCAGGTGAAACCGGAAATTTTAGGCTTGATATGGGTATGTCCAGAAATTAACCGCTATTGAGATATCCTTCCTGACTTAGTTAACGTACTAGGGGCCTCTAAAATATATGCTTCAGGTAGTCTTCTTCACTTTAAAGACTGTGCACAATCTGAATCGCTTCTCTAGCTTGCTAGCACCTTTACCGAAAGCTTCGATAGGCTATTAGATGCATGTCAGAAAATCGGTGAAAATCTCCCCCGCTTTACACGATTCGCTAGGATATTTCAATATAGCAACAGAGTGCAAGATGTTATCAGTCTAGTTTACGAGGATATCCTAGATTTTCTTAGGCGAGCATTGAAATTTTTCCGCCGGAGAGGTGAGTTGACAATTCTCTGATCGATATCAACCCATAGCCAGCAATTCATCTGACATTGAATATCAGCATGGAAAATCATGTTCAGCTTGCTTTGGAACACATTCGAAAGTCGGATTGGCCTCACGCTGGAAAACCTCCAGAGACATCAAACCTTGATCGACAACGAAGCCAGTGCGGAGGAAATCGAACAGTCCCATATTGCCCGTGAGAAAACCCTCGAAAAATACGAAGAGGATAAGCAGAATAAGCAGACTCAACGCAAGAAAATTCTCTTTGATTGGCTGCAGCCACCGGATATGGAGACCGCGAAAGATCGGTCTCTGGAATTGAAGACACCAGGCACAAATGACTGGTTATTCTATTCGAAGGAAGTGAAGAACTGGTTTTCGGGAAAGCGGAATGCTATTTGGTTAACTGGAAAACCCGGTGCTGGTATGTTTCAAGCCTCTCGCAGGACTGGAAAGACAGTTAGCCAAACAGGATCTAGCCCTGGCTAATGAACTTAATAGGTAAAACCATCTTGTCATCTTCACTCATAAGTGAAATCGAATCCAGGATCCGCAGTGGTAGCGAACCATCATCGTCATTGCTGTACTTCTTCTACAGCTACAAGGAGCCGGATAAGAACAACTGCCTCGCACTTCTTCGCAGCCTAATATGGCAAAGGATCCTCCAGGACAACGATCTAATCCCCTACATTTACGACCAGTACATAAACAACCCCAGCTCCGCATCATATCCGAGGTGCAAGAAGCTACTGAATGACCTACTTGGAGAGTGCACGCCATGTGGATTTCATCCAATCTATATTGTACTTGACGGGCTTGACGAGCTTCCAGATGCGGAAAGGAAACAGTTGTTTCCGGTCTTAAAACCAATATTGACAGAGGAGCCATTCATGTCCACAGCGAAAGTATACATTGCGAGCCAGGACTTGGTTGATATACGCAAAGCACTCAAGAAATCAACAAGCGTTCCTATCAAAGATAACAACAAGCACGATATACGAAAGTATATAGAAGCGAAAGCAAGGCAAGTAGTAGAAGAGCTTGGACTAGAAGAGGAAGCTCCAGATATGTACAATTCCATTGTCCAATCCCTCTCGATTTGTGCGGACGGTGAGAATCTGCCGCCTTGAAAATTCGTCACCACTGATAACATTTAGGAATGTTTCTTTGGGTGCGCCTCGTAATAGAAGGTATACTTACCCAAAGCACACCCGAGGAAGTCAAAAAAGCTATTTCGAACCTACCAGAAGGCCTTGATCAAGCGTCTGCCGCCTGTATTCTCTTACTACTCATGAGAGCATGTTAATGATACTTTACAGGTATGAGAGGATTTTAGATCGCATAAAATCTAAGGACCACGAGGAGCAATTGCAAGCAATAAGACTGCTCGAATGGATGACTTGTTCGGCCCGCATCTTGACATTACGGGAACTTGAGGATGCACTCGCAATCAGACCTGGTGACTTAACGGTTGATAAGGACAAACGCCCGTACAGAGCACAACTAAGAACCATCTGTGGTCCGATAGTTGAGGTTGTTGGTGAAGACTCCGTGATATTTGTACACTTTTCAGCTAAGGAGTATGTACACTCTATATTCACCGTGTAGCAATAAACTGACAGCTTATAGATACCTTCTTGTTAAAGCTAGCGGACCTTTTATTGATCGCCTGTCCGCCCATTTGAACATCGCTCTTGCCTGTACGACATATCAATCATTCTCATGTTTTGCTAAGAAAATCGCAAAGCAACAAGCAGCCTGTTATGTGATGAACGGAGATCTACGACTATTTAAATATGTCCAATCTAGCTGGACAACCCACCTTCTTGCAGCATGTGCCTTATCACAAAACACGGCGCAATTGAGACCACTGTCAGATGCGCTCCAGCGTCTCTTCTCAATCCATTTGGTGCGACGCGGGCCCCTGCGTGATGGGGTTGCTTCCGGAAATCACTCCAGTGTGCTTTCAGGGGAAGAAGAAGTAGGCCTAGGAAAGCTACCGGTTCGAATGCAAATTGCAGTAAAGAAAATAGTTGAATATAGTCGGGCCCTAGAGGAAAGGACTGCAACAGGTATGATGACCAACCGTCTACCCAACACGGCGAACGGAATTACTAAATTTAGACAATTCTGGTTTCAGGATGTGCGGAATGGGCTGAAGATAATGACCCCATGGACGTTGCAAAACACGGTAGAATGCTTTGGGTCGTACTCGAAGATATCCTTGAAGGCATAATACAGCCGGACATCGAGACGGGTTCAAGTTCCAACCATATCGAAATGTTGCAGAAGCTCTACGGACCAAAATTGTACAAGTGCCGCTTCCCATCTTGTGAAGCATCTTCTGAGGCTGGGTTTGAAACATCTGCCCAGCGTCAGCTACATGAACACAAACATGCCAGGCCTTACAAATGCCTGTCGGAAGATTGTACGTTCAAAGAGGTTGGTTTTGCAACTACCGCGGCTTTACAACACCACCAGAATGAACACCATAACGACGCCTTAGCACAACGTAAGCGCAAAGCAAGAAATATAAAGGCATGAAGCCATTCCACGTACCAATAGTTCAGGCAGCTGCACATTTATCCCGCAACGTAGTGCTAATGGTGCATTAGTCATTAGATTCTAGAATTTGTCGCGGCCATGATAACATGCCCCCCACTGAATCCCTTTTGATAGGACCCCCAGATCAGGGCGCGCAACCACGACAGGAATACCCCCAAGGACGGGACAACATTGGCCAATTTTTGGCTAGCTTGGACCAGGAGAACATACTGTCCAATAATAGTCTGATGCCCACGGCTAATGATTTTCCCGCCGACATGGACCATGAAAATATTCTGGTCAGTTGTAGAAGAGAGGAGTCTGACTGGATTGCGCTATTCAATCCTCACATCCCACGCATACTGGATGTCGATCTTTTGCATACATTTCACCTTGGCGGTACGGCTACCGATATAAGATTCAGTCGAGATGGAAGGTACATTGCTTCCAGCGACAAACGTATTGCCCACATCTGTGATGTGCAGACTGGACAGCACGTAGGAATTATGGTGGACACGGACACTTACCTTACGCTCATCCGCAGTGTCTGCTTTAGTCCTGACGGAAAATCCTTGGTCACCGGCGGGGACAACAAGTCGGTTACGGTAGGAGTCTACAGCTCATATTACAATCCTTCTGGGTGTTCTTTCAAAAATACGTACTAATAGTATACTCTCCACAGTTATGGGATGTCAAATACGGCGCGATCAAACACAGGTTTTTAGGGCATCAACGGGAAGTATTTTCCGTAGATTTTGCAACCAACGGCAAGTACATTGTTTCTGGGAGTGCTGATCATACAGTCGGAGTTTGGGATGTGGAAGCTGGGCAGAACGTTCTGACTTTGGACATGGATGATCATGTGCATGCGTGGTCGGTTGCCTCTTCACCTGATGGGCGGTCGATCGCCGCAGGCAACGGTAGTGGGGTAATTTATGTTTGGGACTCTCGCACGGGTTATCCGCAGAACATTCTTGATGGCCACTCTGGCCCTGTTTACAGTGTATCATACTCTCCGGACGGGATGAAATTGTTTTCCGGATCGTTTGACAGTACAATCAGGGTGTGGCCATTGGGAATGATCACGAATTCCAGCCGGACGTTCAATGGGCATAGAGTTTGTCTCACCACCTAGCTTGAGATATATAGATTAGTTAGTAATAATGAATTAACAGGGTTCGGTACGGGGCGTTGCGTCAACTCCTGATGGCCGATGGTTGCTTAGTGGTTCGGACGATCGTTATGTTCGGTTCTGGGACCCATCATCTGGAAACTGTCATCTACAGCTTACAATTGACGAGTGCAGTGATTCCGGTATGTCACCTTTTGCCATCGTCCTTACCTCTCATCAAATTCAACGTAAACACTCCTAAAACAGTGCTCTCGTACCCACTCTTTTTCTTTTTGTTAGCGCTATGAAACGAGCTTGCGAACGGTAAGCTTAGAAGTTTTGGTTTGCGAGAGCACCAAAACAGTAAACTTCGTGCGCCGTTAGTGTTAATGTCTAGCGCAAAGCATTTCTGTGCTTTTTTGCTTCATGAAGTTCCAGCTACTATCATCTTTTGCAAAAATACTGGCTGACAAGATCTTTTTCGTTTGCGGTCATCTCAGTTGTCTCAGTCGCTACAAGCCCTACGGAACGTGTGTTTGCCACGGCCGGTGATGGCGCGCGGGTTCGAATCTGGAGGTTAGTACTTATTGTCTTTTAGTTATTTTTTCACCTGCTTCGGTTGTGTCTTCTGTATACACGGTATTCTATAACCGGTCAATCGTTAGTACTTCATCTCCGCGAACTAATATCTAGCATCCGTTAATCAGTCATTGGCACCATTCATCGTTTACTGCATCGTCGATTCCACTGCTGATGTTCATACGCGTTGTACGTTAGATATCACGAGAAAGCTAGAACCAACGACGAGGAAGTCCTAGCATCTCCAGAGAACGATTCGTTAGCCGGTATGTCTGCAGAAGATAGTTAGGCATTGTTAGATGAGGCGATCAACTGTCTATTCGTTTAATTAATCTATATCTGTATGCATGGAGTAATTAATATTCAATAGCAAAGCACTGCAAAGTAAGAATAACGCGGCTGCAGTATTTATTCCTTCCAGTATAGCCCTGGTATAAAAATCCAGACATTAGAGAACCCTGACTTCAACTCCACATCGTTTAGCCTACCTTTGCTCATCCCATCGCTCCCAGCTCTCAGTCAGGCCGAAACATCTATTTAAATCGAGGTTCGTTATTAGTCACGTGTTTTTATGCGAGTGATATCGTGTGTCTTGATTCAGGCTTGTTTGCAGGTTGATGCTTTCCGTACTAAAGTTTATGTTCCAGTAAACGACTGTAGTCCAAATCAACGCTTTCTTCTATTGCGCAGAAAGCTTTGCAGTACCTGATCGGGATAAAAAGACTTATCATCTTAACATGTGCACCTAAAATTCTAGCTGTGAAACTTATTACAAGATTTCCTGAAACTGATGTCCATGGCTCGGCCTTGTATAATTTCGCTGTTACATGTTGAGCTTCTCGTCTCTATATTTTAACTAAGTTTCCAACCATTCAACATGAACAATTGTAGTATAGTAGAGTCATAATTATCAGGTGAATAGGGTAGAATTATAGTGTAATTATTATATCCTACACTCAAAAACCGACCATCTAACAAACAACTTGCAAGCGACGAGAAAATCTAAGAATGAGAACAATTATATCCTAAATAAAGAGTCTATCATTTTGTTTGTGGTGTGGTTGTCGTAAACCGTTTGAATTCGAATCAATGATAATAAACACTTGTAACGTGTTGACCTTACGTTTGGAAATGGTACCGGCGCGAAACAAGAGAAGAAAGAGGACCGGATTGTCTATTGTCGTACGTGCGGGCAATCATTAAAACCTTTTACCATTCGAAACTAAAGCAACACCGGTGCCACCGCCTCCAGAATTCTAAAACAGAAGCAACCCAGCAACTGAACCATAGCCGGGAATACGCCCACCATCGCCTCTGTACAACCTAATCCATCAATAACAAATTAACCTTTCAAACCAATGTATGAAGCAGGGCTGGTGAGAGGGATGCCGCCTGATGGAATACACACTGACCCTAGGCCCCAAGGTCAGGTTTGGTGATTTAGGTACCAGAAATACCGCCACTAGCGAGTGTAACACTGATGGGTCTTCTTGACCGTCCCTCCAAATTCCTAGGTTAAAGTTAGCGAATGGTATATAAGCTGAAGGTACCCTGTTGATGTGAATTTCACAGTTTCAATCCCCACGATACACCAGTATCAATTACAATAACAGTTAACCCCCCCATCCCATCTGGTCTCAATTGAAGTAGTTGGCTCTGCCGTCGTTAGGCCAGTTCCCATGAGATATGTAGGCCATACCCCAGCATACCTAATATTTCCCTACTTGCCACAAAAGAACCGTAGCATTCCGGATAACAGGTGAGTGCATGTTGTCGAAATTGCATCCATCCTCGGTAGAAATAAGAATATATGTCGGGATGTCTGCACGCGGGAGGATGTGATACAGAAGGGGAATCCATATCCAAGGACACACGAGACCATGTCAAAGCGGGAGTCCCTGACGTCCAACTTCGCACTTGAATTAATCTTGCGGCAGGAGACTGCAGTTGGAAGCACGGATAACGGCCTCAGTACTGTGTACGAAATGATACAAGCATTGAGTAGAGTTCGGGTTGTCCTGTCTTGCCGGAAAATAGGGCTTGTGGTAGGCTTGACCATACCGTTGATGCTTCGGTTGTGGTGGTTGGGTATTAGGGACTCCGGCAAGCCTGTGGGTTGATGAAAGCAAGACCGCGGTTCTGACACCCTGCATAGCTAAGACGTTATTTACTCCTCTCGACCAAGGCTGCTGATAAAATACCACCCACTGTCCCGAGCCTACCAAGATAGGGCTCGAGCCATACCGTCTCATGGAGGACTAGATGGGTTGGGTGAGAGATATCCGAAGCTTTGCGCAGATCCGTCCCGCTACGAGCGTCGAATATCGATAGGGAGGGAGTGTCGGGGCTGAGGGAAGAGACAAATGTGTTTTGTTTGTTTGTAATCATATTGCATTCGGCCACTGGCGGCCATGGCATATCCCGTACACATTTCCTCCCCGCTTCTTCCGTAACATAAAGAAACAAAAGCAAAGTGGCGAGTCCTCTTCCCCATTTAACAAAAGAAACCACCAAAAAACAACTTCAAACTTTTACACCCCCCTATCACTCGACTCCTCGTGATCTGAGTTCTCCGCCTCCTCCACCACTCCGCTAATTCTGCCGACATCTGTACAAAACAAAAAATCCATCAGAGCCCGCGAACATTTTTCTTCTGCAAAAACGATAGACATTGGCAATGAAATCTTTGGCTTCTTCAACACCTTTTCAACGCCCTCATACCCATCCTCCCCCTCTTGCCCATCAACCCAAAGCCTTTTTTGTTCTCGTTTCCATCTCTTACACCACTTAAAAAGGTGGTCTCTTGTCTGA
>Ga0307515_10008452_pt1 | contig 20064 bp, 19 predicted proteins | sample 17_EM_MG_FD_194513 | JGI IMG/M metagenome (GOLD analysis project Ga0307515, IMG submission 194513) | Populus trichocarpa ectomycorrhiza microbial communities from riparian zone in the Pacific Northwest, United States - 17_EM | ecosystem: Host-associated > Plants > Roots > Unclassified | place... | reverse complement strand
TGTTCAATTGCCCAGCCCCATCGGTGTATGCGATGTGGAAGTTCTCAAATATTGCGGAATAGATCTCGGCTACTGGCACCCTTCTAGGAAAGTTATAGATAGTTACCGCCTTACGGACAGTCACTCAGTCACCCATCTGTCCGTAATACCAGATAATATTATTTCCGTCATAGAAGGGTGCTAACGGCCGATATCTGCGTCGCCGGAGACGGTCGGAGTCGATCCGCTTTCATTGAAAGTCCTCAAATATTGATTTATATGCGGATACAATCCTACGGATAGCAACCCACTACTAGAACGTGCATAATACACATATCAAAAGTGTCTTGTAAAAAGAGGGACAAACACAAGGGACGTGTATGATGCGTGATAGACTGGTCCATTAAAGTGTCATTCATGGGAAGAGGAGTCCGGAACAAACTAAGGGTATGCCAAGAAAGTAATCCTCTGGAAGCTATAACTGGGGTTACCAAGCTAGAAGACGACCGCCAACCCAGCGATCAAGCTGAGGAGGCCAAAAGCAACCGCATCTGGAAGAGACCGAATGCCACCGGACTGGTTTCCGCCGGCGTTGCCGTCGGTCGTTCCGGTACCGGTTGGACGACCAGAAGAAGGAGAAGTGCCTATCATTGTGTGAGCTTCTGTTCTGAAGACAGTGTATGAAAGGGTAAAAGACCAACCGGACGGGTTCAACTGGCTGGTGGAGGGGGGCGGGTTAGTACTGTTGTCATTAGTCTCGATATACGCATTTGCGAGAGGCTGGTTCAAGCAGCTGATGACGGGCTGGAGAGTCAATTTGGGAGTGGTACGGGCGAGGGCGTCGGGCAGGATGTATCCTGTGGCAATCTCGACGGACTGCTGGAAAAGGTCGTGTGCGAGAACGATGAAACCGGTGCTCAGCCCGGAGGCGTTGCCAAGAATAAACTGCCAATTCAGTAGAACCTGGGGAGCTGAGATAGTTCCTGCGTGGATGCTGAAATCTATAAGGGGAGGGTTACGTTACGTACGACTGAGTTGAAGCCATCATACCTCCTGTGTCAAACGTCGAGGTCGCGCTGATGCGGGTCCACATAACAGGTTTCAAACCCATCGCCAAGGAAATGGCACGAACCCGATCATCGATGTCACCAAAGGGAGGCCTCATCATGTTGGGCGTGACACCGAGGACATCCTTGATAATTTTTTTGGACCACCCAAGCTCTGCAATGATCTGTTCGTTGGTCATGGTGGTGAGGGGAGCAGCGTGACTCCACGTGTGCACGGCAATGTGGTGCTGGGACATATACTCGCTTTGGAGGAGGGCAGGGGAGGAAACGGCGCGAGAACCAACGACGAAGAACGTGGACTTGAGGGTATGCTCGTCGAGGTAGTTCAAGAGGTTGGGAGTGTAAAACGCGGGACCGTCGTCGTACGTGAGACCCCATGTGTCCTTCGTGGGGCAAGACGTGACGTCAGACTCGCGAACACATCCTCCACACGTCCACCAACAACGACTGGCATCGGCGGCGGCCTGGGTGTTGGTTGTGCATCCTCCAATTACAGTTTGGCTCAAGTTTGGAATTTGGACACCAGACGCTTGGACCTCGGCAATCCACTGTTGAACCTGTGGGGTGTCGGTGGGCGGAATAGTGTCAAGCTTGGGGTAATTGGCGGCAACAATGGTTGCGGCTAGAGCTTCCGCGTCAGCAATGCGAATTTAATGCTTGTGGTTCGAACGCTCACGATTCGGCAACGGAGGAGCATTTGGGAGGAAAGTAGGAACGCTCCCGGACGCTGGGGTAGATGCCAAGCTCGGAGTAGGGGCAACAGGCTCGGTAGGCCCAATTTGAGAGAGAGGGACCGCGGTAGGGTTTGTCGAAACAAGCGACACGGAAGGTGGCGGTGGGAGGGACGGCACAGGACTTGACGACAACGGACTTGACGACGAGGACGAGGACTGGGCCCTCGCCAAGCGAGAAGATAAAAGAGCGGCGATGACGACGAATTGGAAAATGGACGCGGACATCCTTGAGAGCGCAGTTGTGGCTATCGTCAGCTTTGTGGACAGTAAGTCAAGGTAAAGAAAAGGGGCAAAGCAAAAGGGGGAAGCCAACGCCAGAGACTTATGTCGCAGTCTCAGTTGTGCCGTTGCGGCACAGTTCCAATAATAACCTTGCGCGCGTAAATATTTTATCTCCGAATAGCAGACTACTCACTACACAAACGCAACGACACCAGCGGGGGAGGGTGAGCGACCGGCGACTGTCCGTAGGGATAGATCTGGGCTTGGACATATGTCTTTAAACATTGCGGAAGGATGCCAATTGCTGAAAAGCCCGTGCTACCTGCGACCTGATGGAGCGGGTGAAGGCTCTGCATCTTCCCTGTAAATCCTCAGATGTTCGTTTATATGCGTGTATACATGGTTACAAGTCTACGGGCAGCTGCTCAATATCCAGGTAAAAGAGAGAAAAAAAAGAGAGGTGAGATTTCCGTTGAGTTAGAGCCAACACCATCGGCCGAATGTCCGCCCGACCACCACCAGCGAGACCCCACATCGGTCTCAATCCACATCTCTCCTCCTTTGGCACCTCCTCAGAATGGGTCGAAGACGACGCTTGGGACAGCGCATCTGATTCAGAATCACCTCAGCTCAACAAGTCGTGGAACGCCAGCAGACCAACCGCTCCCAAGAATGTCCCCGGAATTGTCGCTCGTTCTTCGTCTTCTTCGTCCTCAAACTTGGCCTCCTCTTACACCCACATCCATGCCCCAAACCCGGGCTCTTATCCTCAGAAACCCGATATCCCACCTCTGAACAAGGGCGGATGGACACTGGTCAAGGCATCTGAGGACGGAGATCAAAAGTCTCCGTCGAAAGATCTCAAAGATTCCGATATAGATCATGATACCCTTGCAGCCTCGACCACGAGTGAAGTTGCAGACGAACTCGTGGTTGGAGACTTTGATGACCCAGTCGTGCTCCATGGACCGCCTCTAAAGGCCAACGGGTCTCGGGCCTCTGTACGTGATGAAGTCGACGAGATTGTCGCAGGTGTGCTTGACAACCGCGGTTCGAATTCCGTATCCTCGAATAACACTCCAGCCCAGACCCACTCTACCTATTGAAACGACAATCTAACAACACCAGTGGCGCTGGCCCTTCGAGTTCTCAATCTAAGCTACCTGTGAACAACCCAGCACTGATGCGGGAGCGATCCATCAAAACCAACAGGCGCCATAAGTTTGTCTCAGCGCTCACAAAGGACGATGTCGATATTTGTACGTCTGGGATAAGTTCCGCTCCTGCTTTGGAGTATTAATTGGCCATGTAGCAGAGATCCGAAAGCTAGCATGGAACGGCACGCCCCCAGACTTACGACCGGCTGCGTGGCAGATCTTGTTGGTGAGTACCTTTGTATACGCCCACGGTGATATACCTCAGACGTGAAAAGGGTCACCTACCTCTGCCGCCCCACCTGCGGGCAGCAACGCTCGCTCGAAAGCGAGAAGAATACGCTTCTCTGGTGGAACTCACATTTACGCGAAGAAGGGAAGGGCTCGATCAACAAATCTGGCACCAAATTGAGATCGATGTGCCTAGGACCCGACCTGGAGTACAGCTGTGGATGCAGGCGGCGACGCAGCGGGTAAGCGTCTCCGCTTTTGCTTGCTGCTCACGGCGAAGTTTTCATCTTGACTTCCTTCACGGACAGAGCCTAGAGAGGATATTGTATATCTGGGCCATTCGGCACCCCGCGAGCGGATACGTGCAAGGTATCAATGACCTCGTGACTCCCTTTTACCAAGTATTCCTATCCTCCTATATCGGTGTGTATCACTAAACCCATGCTTGATCCTGTTCGCTGATTTTAACTCGATTGTCATCTCAAGATTCCGATCCAGAGTTTTTTGATCCAGCTTATTTACCACCAAATGCGCTAAACGCCGTGGAAGCCGACTCGTTCTGGTGTCTGTCTCGGCTCCTCGACGGAATCCAAGATAACTATATACACGGCCAGCCTGGGATTCATCGTGGCGTCAAGAGGATAGCCGAACTTGTAGCCCGGATCGATGGTGGGTTCCGTCGACCAAAAGCTGGCGAACGTGGACTGACTTATCATTACTTTCAAACAACACCAGCTCCTCTGACGGCACATCTGGAGTCGGAGAACGTCGAGTTCATGCAATTTGCGTTCAGATGGATGAACTGTCTGTTGATGAGAGAGATCAGCGTCCAAAATACCATTCGGATGTGGGATACATACCTTGTAAGCAAATGTTTCTCTGTCGGCCGCACACTGACCCCATCCCCACTTGTGGCAGAGCGAAGGCACGGAGGCATTTTCACAGTTTCATCTCTACGTGTGTTCTGCATTCCTGGTGAGGTGGAGCCAACAACTCCGTGGGATGGACTTTCAGGTCGGCCGAGAGCTCGCCCCCAATCCACCTGTCATAATCAATCTGACTGCTATCTTCAGGGTATCATCATGTTCCTGCAGTCCTTACCGACGCAGAACTGGGGGGACCACGAAATCGAACTTCTATTGTCCGAAGCATTCGTTCTCAACTCCATATGGCATAACGCCCAGAGCCATTTTGGGGTGAAATAATTAACGCGGAAAATCCCCACAATCTTCTCATTTGTCTTGCCTTGCTGAACGCATGATGTCCAACAGTTCTCTTGTTTTCATTCCCAAGTTTGGACCAACTCCAAAATTTTATCAGCCTTTCTCCATCGCAACGACGCATCGATCTGTACTTTCCCCACATAGATTACCGTCCAGTTCTTCCGGTTTGAATACTGGTCTGAATCCCGCCGGAGAATCAAAGCGAAAGAAACGGCCGCAACCGATTGGTTAGAATGTATTTGGGGTTGGCTCCTACGGGATTTCGATGACCTTGCTTCCGCTGATGAGGTCAGCCCCACCCCACAAACGACGGACGTTACGATGTCGACGGAAATTTCAGTCGCTAGGCCAGCACTCAATAGAGGCTTAAACTATTATCGCTAGGCAGCCCCCTTTAGTGCCGGACGCCGCTTCCCCACGACCGGCGTGGGGGAAAAGATGTCCAAAGGAAATTTTCAAATAATTTCGAGGGAAACCTGGCGCCTTGGGCTTGCACTGCAGATCCTCAGATCTTCAGAGAGCGTCGAGTTGAACTTCCAATTCGGTCGGTCGTTGGCGAATTTTCCCACGTCTTGTCGCTTCCGGGCAACCGGCTGCCTTCTCCCAATTTCTGTTGGTCGGCTGCACTCCACCTCCGAGTCCTCGTGGTTGCTGCCCGTCACTACGTTCCAGCTTCTAAAACTTACTGCACTCCCTATTGACCGTTTCGAATACTTTGGCTTGAGCACGTTCCCAATGTTTTGCCGCCATGGGGCGGGAACGGATTCGAAATTGACCCACTGCTCACTACACCACCAACTGCCGGTGCTAAATCCATTCGTTAACGTTACCAGGTCTCCGATGGTCTATCTTTTCCTCTCGGATGTCACCAAAGTTAGACCGCATTGAACCTAGGGTTCCCCATCGGCCTCCGAGTCTCTCTGAAGTTCTCCCAGTTGATTTCAAACTCTTCGATTCGTTCGTTCTCTCAAGGACAAAAACTTCTTGATCGTCTTGCTCCCCGCTGTCTTGGTTACGTTTCTCGACGCGTTTTTTGTGAGCTGCGACTGATAAGACTTTGATGTCTGCCTGGTTACTCTGCATATGTACAAGTTCGAGCGGCAGGAACCGCGACGCTTTACATCATCGACCACCAGCGTTAATCAGGGAGTACCTCTCGTCCGAGATCCCTCTGATAGAACGACCGCCCTGACAGTTCATTTCCTTTCTCGTTTCAGGTCTCAATGGTGAGATCGTTGACATATGATTGCCTCGATTCCACACTCGCCCCCGGGCCGTAAGCTTTCGATTGAAAGGTGGTAGCCGGCATTGAATCACCTTAGTAAACCAACAACTCGTCGTAGTTTTGGGGCATCTCACGCGGTGTCCCTGGCTGGCGGTCATCTGGCGGGTCGCTTCCCCCGTTCCGCAATCTTGGCAGCGATGGGTGATGGTACGCGCTTAACCGAGCGATGGGGATGGGACTCACCTAGCTTTCAGACTACTCGGTAACGCGCCCTCTGCAGTCTCTCTTTTTCGTACCTCGCGAAAGTTTGAATAGAGGCGCACTGGAACTGTAGGCGCGCCCATGGTTTTGTGTGTAACTCTGCTATTCTATAGGGCGTTAGGTACGGTTAGCGATGTAAAACGTGAGCCTGAAGGGGGTCGAGATTTTCCTCAGACCAACACCCCTCAAACCTCTTCAACAGACACTCGGTTATCCTACCTCGAAAACCCAGCTCCAGAGGTGTTCACCAAATCATTCGTAGCAGTCATTCTGTCTGCTGGTAGGAGTCCGCCCCCTCATCTCGTGGAAGGAACCTTACATTGGCAACGCCGTTTGGCTGGTTCGCATCAATTTGAACACATTGATAGGAAAAACGCCGTTCTGCTCATGGTCGACCATTAAGTCAGCCTTCTGAACGTCGTCCGTGACCACTCCGACGACTTCTACAGGAATGTCACCCAGTGCGCTTCCTCGAGCAAGACGCCCAGCTTGTCCGTTGTATCTACGATAAGCACGTTCCTTGAATGATTTGGCCGTCGGAGCACACTGGCTTCAAATTTCGTTCCAATACTTGGGTAGCAGAATTCTCCATGCATTCGGAGGCCCGAGGCTATAGGTAGCTCTTGAAAGTTTTCTATCTGGTTGCTAGGATATCACGCATATACCTCTGAAATCACCGAACATCAAATTACACATGATTTTACCGCGCGCGCATGGTAGGGTCCACCGACCAACTAAATATTTCTACGGCGCACCCTCCCCGCTGATGGCTGTTTCCCAAAAAAAATACGGACCCGCAAAAGTGCTCTGCGACTGAATCCATCTCCAGCACGAGCCTGCGTGTGACTGCCGTGACACAACGGCGGTAAAATGATACGCTCCGTGGCATTGCAACGCGCTCATCACGATCGCTAACTTTTTCCGATGAGGGAACGGAGGCAGCGAAACTCACCGCACAAGAGGCACAACCTAAGCAAAACTTGAACACAACACGGTCGAGATCCCCCCCTCACTCGAACCCTTCAGCTACTCTTCGTTGTTTAATTTCCGGCTCGTCGATAATAATACGACACTTCAACCGATCCCGTTCACTATGTATTTGTCGGAAGACTACTGTAAGTCCACCGGTTGGCGGGACCCCACAGGTCCCTTTGGTTATGGTCGATTGTAATTGTGTGTTCTTTTCTGGCAAACTTATTTGTCCATGTAGATATCTATAGGAAGGAGACCGACGGCCCATACTAGAACCGTGTACGCATGCTTCTAAACGAATATCTGAGAACTTTTAAGGAAGGTGCAGGGACCCCGACCGCTCTGTTGGGCTGCGGGTGGTGTGAATTTCTGCAACTGGAACCCTTCTACGATGTTATGGGATGTTTCTAATCTTACGGTTCGCGATCGGCCAGCTATAGTGCGAAAAATTCTTCGATCAGGGTTGCTCACGGCACCGCGGGCAATGAGGTGTTTTTCCGCTAAATAAATGGTGATTTTATGTTGAAGTTTGAATCAGCTCTTTCAAGATAAAGGCGGATAGAAACCCCTTGAAATTACAACGATAATATAGGCGGGAACTGCTCTCATTGGTCCTCCGTTGCCCGCGGTGCGGCCGGCTTCGTTGACCAGGATTACTCACGGTTCCAATCCTGTTCCCTTCTCCCTCAGTCGGCAGTTCGGTTCACCGGATCACACCACAGGAGATGAATTATTTTATTCGCTGGAGAAATGATGACGTTATTCCGAGGTTTGAATCAGTTATTCCAGCATACTAAAGGGCTAATGCTGGATACTGATTCAAACTTCGCAGGTCAACTTTACGGTGTCTGTGCGAGATTCTGAGCGGTCCAAATCGAGGGAGCGAAATTATTTTCGTCTCTGCCTGGTTCACCTGGCTCAACGTTTTATCGAGGATTGGTGGGGGTATAAATACACTTGACCCGAAGGAGTGATTAACCAACAATGGACGCCCTCGACGAGTTCATCCCCTTCAGCCTCTTGGCCTTCTTGACTGGAACCTTGGTTTATGCCTTCCGTGAATTCTACGTCGTCCTCCTCAACGCGAACAAGCTTGAGGACGGTAGAACCGGATACATGAATTATGGTTTCTGGAACAAGGGTCCGTCCACCAAGAACCCCCACGCCAACCTCGTCAAAGCTGTCATTGAACAGCTAGATGTCAGAGTTTTGAACGAGCATGCGAGGAACGGACAAGTGAACCTCCTGGAGATCGGCTGTGGGCTGGGCCAGCCGGCCATCGACGCGGTGCATTCCTTGGGTACGTTATTACGGGGACCTGTTTAAACTCGTCAATAACAAGACGGCTTCCAGGTTCGAATGTCAACGTTACGGGTATAAGCATCAACAAGGGGCATGTTAGCGTTGCCAACAAGATCGCAGTCGCCGCCGGGCTCTCATCCAAGATCACTCACCACCACCTCAACGCAACAAAGATCGACACCCTCCAGAGCGCACCGTTCTCCGGAGCATACTCGTGCGAGGTCCTTTCCGAGATCCCAGACGACGGTTTACGTGCTTTCTTTGCCGCACTCCACGACGCACTCCCACCTGGTGCCGAGTTCTCCTACGCCGATATCGTCAGTACCGAAGCCACCCCCACCTCCCGCGCCAAATCGAATCAGCTTTCCAACCAATCAAAGGGGTTCTTCATGAGGCTCCTACTATCAATCGCTCCGAAGATCGTCACGATGATGTGGGGAGACCATTGGCGACCAACTTCGAGAATTAACTCGCTCCTCAACCAAGCAGGTTTTGAGGTCCTGTCCACGGACTCGATTGGCGACCGGGTGTTCGTTCCGACATGGGACTATGCACGCGAGAGGATGCGCAAGCGGCCGAGCATGGGATTGGACGGTTCGCCGTTCAGAGGCTGGTTAATGAGGTTCCTCACGAGGGCGTCCTTGGGTGGTTTGGCTTTGTTGTGGGAGGGTGGGCAGATAGATTATGTTCTCGTCAAAGCGTGTAGAGTGTGAATCGTTGTTTGCTTCATCAAATCGTATCGCGAAATGTTGTATTCAGTAAACAATGTTGGCCTAGACCCACTCGTGAGACCCAGGAATATGCGTACATTTAAACCCTGCAAGAGGTGCATTGTGCTTCATCAACCATAACCATAAATCGCCGGTTGTTCCGAACCACGCACAGATCGACCCTCACAAATAGATGGGTGCGACACATCGCCCATATCAGTGCTATCGCCACTGTTGAACGCATAATGAATGAAGCGTGGAGAGGGTGCATCGTTTTTAACTTGCGCGTCACAAAGGGAGCCCGCCCGGAGATCGGTTGTCCGGAACAGAGAATCCCATGATCGTCGAGTAGTAGACCCAGCATTTCCATTACGAAGCACGTATGATGCGTACTTTACATTCACTTGTTAGCCGATTACATTAACTGGGGGTTGAGCGCTCAGCGCTCAGTAAGTACTAGTAGTTTGTATATCCCCCCCCCGTTCAACATCCACGAATCGGAGGGAGATTTGGAAGCGAACCGCGTTGTCAGTACCCTGAACGAGTCCACAGTATCCCGGACACTCTCGAGACATGGGTTTATTCTCAGGAGGAGTGCATTCATTGCGAAGGAGCGTGTGGACGATGGAGTCAGATATGGGCCAGAGGTCTCATAGAGTTATCTGCCAGACTGGCTGGTATTCGTTGACGCGTTCGCGATGGACCGGCTGAAGGCGCGGTGGTAATTCCATATGTGCCGTTCCGCGAGTCGATGCTTACAAAACTGTTCTTTCCCTCGACGGAGCCCCGCGCAGAAGATAATTTTGTATATACAGCTCGGAAGTTTGACAGACTTCGAGATGTCGCGACCTTTTCCCCGTATCAATCTCGGTTATCATCATAGATAGTGCGATGCGAAGGCATGCAACCATTGGTTGTCTTACACACCGTACGCCGCGTTTACCGCCTCTCGCTTCGGTCCCTTCAAGACCAGACTCACCCCATAGAATCACGAGTGGCTGTACATATTTTACGATCTTGATCAGCGTTCGTTGAGTCGGGAAAATTACTCAGCAATGGGGAGTTGGGGACTGGTGCCCTGGCGCCATTACGATTCCCAATCGTATCCTCCAGACTAATCGGCGGTTGCAGATGTTGGAAATGAACATGATATCCTGCAGGGAACGGCCTAGATCTTTAAACCAATTGCGCAAGGTGTGTGGCCTCAAGCGCGTCCTCCCGAGGTCGACGATCATTCCATCCTTTTATAACATACCTACTACCCCTGCATGCGGCGGAGGTTCCGCGAATGTGTATCAAGATGAATACGAGGGCCGTCGCCTTCAAGGTTGTACGGCTTTGTGACTGCAACGATGCGGCCTTGATATGGGTGCGGGTACTCCATTTCGCGCACTCGATATAGGAAACCAGCCCTGACTAGGCTGGATTTCGCCTCAAGTTTAGCCCTGACCTCGCCAATCGCATTCTATAGAGGCGGTTGCCTGGGGGTACGTGCGGCACTGGAACCAAACTCGTGCGTTGCCATGTTCTTCCCCGCCGACCTGCAACCGGGTTCCACAGGTGGTTCGGCCCGGGAATAGGGTGGTCGGGGCCCGTCCTCCATGGCAATGTCGACACGCACCGTGGGCAACGAGCCATAAGCATTCCCATTAAATAAATTGTAATTTTGACCGCTGGTCAAAGATTGACCAAGGTTGTTTCTACACTGTTATGCCCCAACCCGTTTATTCCGGGTGGTACTGTGTGCAATTTGCCACTAAGTAAGACAAAAACACCGTGCTTCGTAAGTGTGCCACGTGAGTGGCCACAAATGCAAGTCAGTTTCCAAGATGATGCGTTCAACTCTACCGACCCACTTCTCCGTGGGATTGCACCAACTTCCGAATGACCTGAATAATGAAAAGCAACGACCTCCTCGCGATCTCTACCCTCAAATCCTTCGATTCCAGACACAATCGCCTGTGGTCGTCAAGGCATGCAATGACCTTGTTCTATATTACGATTAGACGCAAGAGATCTAGATACTAGTGTCCGTGAAAGCCATCCACGGCATCGGTGGAGAAGTGACAGGGGGAATCGTATGTGGATTAGAGGCAGTCACAACAAGAACCACCAACAGAGTACAGACCACGTCAAACCAGCGGCGAGGAACACCGACAGACAGTCCATGAGCATGTCTCTCGTCAGGTTAGTCCCGCCTACTCTCCTCCCTCTCACAAGATCCACTACGAAATACGCCGAACATCGCCACCAGGCCCATAGATGTCCCCGCGTGAGGATGGGTATTGAAATGCGCCTGCGTCGACCTCCAAAGACGAAGGACCAGGTATAGTTCAACGACGCAGCCCGCCGGTGAGTGAAGCGTGGCAGTTGTTGTTTCGAGTCTGGGGCAGGGAAGTTCGCGGATAACGGCGTGAGCAGCCGGTTGTCCCGCTGGAATTCGGGAGGAATTCCATTCAAAAACACTGGAGGAGTATCGTCCCTCCGAGTCGCGTACTGTGTGGGATACAGTTCGTCGTAATCGTCGTCATCTATGTTAGAACCGGACGTTCGCGGAGAAGGAAAAGGCGAAGGAAGCTGGGACAGTGTCCTCGGAGTGAGTCGTGCGTGCGACGCCGAGTAAAACTTCGACGTGCTGTTTGGCATGGGTGACCGAACGTTTATTTGAACCGATGCCGATAGGTTGGGGCTGAGCGAGAGGGGGGATAACAGCGGTGAGGTTCCTGCAGAACCATCGGACACAGTTTCATCTTCGATGGTCGACGCCTGGTATCTCCGAGGTTGTCGGATATTGCATATGAGGAGTAAGACGATGGTGAGAACTGCCAAAGGCAAGTAAACGGTATAATAGATCCCGTGTGCGTTTGGCAAAAAGCAGGGCATATCCAAATGCGTGGTAGTAAAAGCAGACGACGGTTGAAACAAGGTAAGAAGTTGGAACCCCGGTCTCCGGATGCCTCTAGCTTCGGAAAAGGTCTTGACCGTGACCTCTCGCACGGGAGGTAAACCTGAGCGATGATGAATGATTTCGCAGTAGTCTCGATCATCCCCACTGGTCAACGGTCAGCCTCAACAGTTCATTATAGCTACAGGTGGTTGCTGACCTGAAAACCACCCTGGGGCGAAGGTGATCCAATAGAAACGCAGAAACATCCTTGCCGATGGTGCTCTGGTAGTTGGGACCAGCACCCCTTCGAATAGTCCCCGACTCACGCAACGGCCCACATCCGGCGGTGTCAGATCGGAAAAGAGGTATATGGGTAAACAAAATAACCGGATCCGCCTTACCACCTACACAGAAAGAAAAAAAAACAAAGTTTAAGTTCTCGATATCCTCTCGGCAACAACCCAGAATCAGGAACAAACCTGGCGGTAAGGACCTTACGAAGCTCATTGTTCCGTCTTTCGGTGACTCGTAATTTGGCCCAGCTCGCAATCGACGGTAATCTTCTTCAGTTATCCTGGACGCATCGAGGAGGACCAGAGTGTGATTTTGAATGACGACTGTTTGGTCTAAAGGTCCGAAATGCTTCGTGAATCGTCTTCGTGCGTGTTGAGACTCGGTTGGGTCCATATTCAGCCCAACATCGTTGTTCCCAGGGAGATAATGCACGGTGGTTTTGTTCAGTGGTATAGGAAACATCTTCCTGAAGGTTTCATAGTAATCGTCATACCTGAACACGCAAATTCAAACAAAGGTCAACCCCAGGAACGCCTCTTAGAGAATGGAACTCACTCTTCGTCACTGACGACCCTCCTGCCCGATGCGGTCATGTCCCCCAGGAAGATTACGTGGTGCGGTTTAAAATGCATCGCAAAGTGCCAGCTTTTTTTGAGGTGCAAGTCGAATAATAAGTGGTCGAAGGCCATAAGGAATGAGGAGGTCCATGACGGTGCAATGGCGGGGTTTTTGATTTGGGTGTCCGAAACGACCAGTATATGCGAGAAGTGTTTACTCTATCGGAAAGGACTCGGTTAGGGTCCGGGATCGCTAGGAGAAACTGGACAACGCACCGATGATTTGAGGTGTTTCTCCGGCCACCGACAATCCTTGAGGCTCAAGTGGAAGAATCCGACCTCGCACCAGATGATGGTCAGACACCAAAGAACGACAAAAGCCTTCTGGACGACGTCCGGGCTGGTGACTCTCGACACCGACTTTCGTTTACCATAGAACCCCATGGAGGAAATGAGGGGCAAGAGAAGTTTTCAGGCGAGAATGTACGGATTAGAGGGAGCAAACCGTCAGAGCGTCTAACTGACATGAATGTATACCGCGCTAACTATGTTGCGACAATAGGAAAGTGTAGCCATCATTCCCAATCACTGTCCCCGCTGTCCGAATCATCGGCTTCGGCTCCTTTGTCTGCTGTTGGAACTGACTTGACGTCCTTTTTGGCATTATCCCCGCTGTTCCTGCCAGAAACAACATCATAGCTATCCTCGCTGCTTTCGCGTGGGCTGTGTACTATCGTCGGATTCTGCGGTGGTGAGACCTTTCGCACAGGTGCAGAAGAAGGTTCTTCATCATCGTCCTCCCAGCTGAAGACGTCCTCGGAGTCGGATGTGCCTAGTCGCTTGATCAATATCGAGGAGGTTGGACCGGACACCAAACTCACCCTGTAACAACGCCTTCCTACGTTCGGCCTCACGATCGATTTGATACACTCTGAAAAAATACCTGGCCCAGAATACTTCTTCCGTCATTGCAGACGGGACTGCGCGGAGCGGAACCGGAATACCAGCGACAATCAGCTCTGCCCAAAATCGAACAATGAATGACAAAGGCTGGACGTACCGACAGAATCCTTCAACTCAGAAACACCCTCAGCATCAAGAGCCAACTTCCTCTTCTCTAGCCATTCCTCCCCTTCAATGCCTCCGACGGGCTCCACATGCTTAGACACCCATTCGTCATACAACGCTTTCACCGTTTCCTCTCCCTCCGGGTCAGCCCTGATGACCGTATCGTCGTGTCTCAGCCTCCTCAGCAGTTCCTCCGCTCTAGTAGCAACCGCTCTTGTACCTTCCGTCCCGCTGGTACTCGCACCGTGGGTCCCTTCAGAAGCAACGGAGGCCGCCATGGCAGGTAGCATCCAAACATCCGACCCATCCCACATAAAACCCACGTCCCCGCCCTGGGACTCAGGAGGGACGACTTTGACAGCATCCTTGAGGAACTCCCCGGCCTCCCGAAGTAACTCCTCGCTCTTGTGGACGTACTCCTCAGCCTGTGCCCGAGTGATGTCCTGCACCCTCGTAAATTCGGTAGTTAGTGTATCCCTCAGTTGCGAGAAATCGACGCTTCCGGATGTAGCGTGTCTTATCGAAGGTGGGATGTTCGATTGTACGGTCGAGACGAGATTTGGAGGTATGGAGGATTGAATTCTGGTGAAAATTGATTGAGGAGAGAAACCAGCGTTCGTCGAAGTTGCAGGAGCGATGGTGGAGGAAGTAGACTCGTTATCACTCTCAGAGTCTTCTTCCTCGGAGTCACCCTCATTGGGTTTCTCATCCTGGGTTGTGCTGCGGGTCGATGAAGTGGAAGCTTCAGGTTGAGGAGCGTCGGAGGTAGGAGCTGAAGTCGAGGAGGACGAAGGCTCCGCAGTCAACTTGGTGAGCTCCTTCTGGGCTTGCTGGACAACCTGTCCAAAGTCCTTTCTTGCGCTCTGGAGGGCTATTTGACTCTAAGGCGGTCAAACGCAGTGTCATCAAACCGCAATGATGAACGATAGTGAGACTTGCATGTTTCCTAAATCCACCCCAGAAGCTGTTGAGTTGACCGATAACTTCGTTCACCTCCTCATTCAGCGTTTGCGCAGGGGGCTGTTCAGTGTTTACTGGGGGTGTGTTTACGCCAGAGACGTCGATAGCATCGACATAGTTCATCGTCGGAGAGTAAAGAGGAGAACAGAATTACTAATACAACCGATCGCACGTGGTTATCAGCACAACAGGAGCCCTACGCCGCGCGCCTGGACGGTTCCACCATGTAGGTCACGTCCCCATCGTACGGTTCATATGAAGCTTTTACAGCCCGGCACTCGTCCAAGAAATCTGTGAACATCTGTTATGACCGTGTGAGCATACACCTCGGATCAACGGGAGGGCGGGTCGTACCCCGAGCGTGTCAAGAGGCCCACCAGCGCTCTCAGGATGGAACTGCACCCCCCAAACTCTCTTGCCAGATTCTGCTGTCGACTTGATACCCTCGACAGATGAATCGTTGCAATTGATGAAGAAGGGCTCCCAACCCTCAGGGAACGGATCTTGAAGTGTGAGAGCATATTGATGATTTTGGCTGAGAATTTGTGTCAAGCACGTTCTAGCGACAAAATTCACGGAGCACACCTCGTAACATACACCCTGCCGGCCTTGATTGAACCAGAAGACGCGAGGGCGAGGACGGGCTGGTTGTGCCCCCGGTTTCCAAACGTCATCCGGTATGCGTCCAACCCAGCAGCGATCCCGATGATCTGGTGTCCCATACAGATACCGAACACTGGCTTGTCCCACTCTTCCAACGTCTTTCGTAGCTCCAACGCCGCCGACATACAGTGCACCGGGTCGCCAGGTCCATTTGTCAAGAACAAACCGTCGTAGTTGTCCCTGACGGCGTTGAAGTCATAATTCCAAGGGAGAACGTGGACGGCCGCTCCACGTCGGACCAACGACCTCAAAATGTTCGCCTTGCCACCAAAGTCAATAACAGCTATCTTGACGTCTCCCTCGGGATTGAGGGCGTAAGGCTTTTTAGTAGAAACCTGGTCGACGAGGTTCTCCTTCGTGGGATCCCAGTATTCCTCCATTTGGGGGGCGGGTAAAGCCGAGTCAGCCCCAACGGCGATCCTGCCGAGGGTGGTGCCTCGATCACGGAGGAGAGTAGTGATGGCTCGAGTGTCAACACCGGTTACTCCCGGAACACCGTGCCGTTCGCACCACGAGTGGATAGATTCCACAGCGGAGTGATGGGAGAAATTTTCTGCAACGTCAGCTACAATGACACCAGCGCACTGTACTCCTCGAGACTCGAGGACCATCCCCACATCCTGCGAATCGGTCGGGGCCTTGTTCAATGGTACACCATAGTTGCCGATCATCGGCGTAGTGAATACGAGGATTTGCCCTCGATAAGAGGGGTCAGTCATCGATTCGGTGTCTGCGAAAGGGAGAGGCACGTAAGACCGACATCTCTGACCGGTGTCGACGAAAAAACAACTCACAGGAAGTTATAGAAGTGGAGAAGACAGTTTCTCCATAGATGCTTTTGGGCGCACCGAACGAGCGACCGTGGAAAGTTTGTCCGCTTTTGAGATGTAATGCAGCAGGAATGGCGAATGGGTTGGGAGCATGAGTAGCGAGACCCCTCGAGAGTTGGGGCGTTAAGAAACGACGATAGAGCATTTTCGACAACATGGTCAAGCCGATCAGAGAGGAAGGGGAAGGGAGAACACAAGGTCACTGAGGTAGCTAGGCAAGTTGGTGAGTGACTCTAAGAGCAGAGACGGTTTACGGCGGGCACGTACTCGTCTCTGGTGTTTTGTGAGAAGGTCTGCATGTACTGCACCCCCAGGGCTGAGGAAAAGTTTGGTCGAGAGAGAAAATGAGTCCGTTCTGTATCACGTGCTCGTACGTATGCTTTGACGTATGGATGTAATTGACTTTCTGGTCACATCAGTCACGAGCGACACAGCCTCGCATGAGCGGAGAGAGAATGTCACGCATCGTGCTCTGAGGCCATTCCGAGAGGGAAAAAGAATACTGGTGCTGTTATTCGGTAGTGGGGCAAAGACATCGATAGCATAGAGCAAGCGAGGCAGGATTCTCTAAAGAAACTCAGGACCACATCGCAAGCTGACTCCTCTTTCCACGACTCCCATTCCCAGCTCCTGCCCGGCGGCCCTTGGGAATGTGGGAAGGGGGTGGTGAGTCCGAATCCGAGTCGGATACTCCGCTGTCTTCATCGTCGTCGTCGTCGGATCCGGGTTTAGCTTGTGATTTGGTGACAGGGGCCGGTTCGATTGGCGTTGAGGGGAAAATACTCCGTTGACTTGCAAGGACCGATAACCTTCGGTAGGGCGTAATCGTCTTCTTGGCGGTGCTCGAACGAAGGACCCGCGGCGATGGTGGAACGCACATCTTCTCTTCCTCCTCTGACTCTTCTGAAGGTGATTCCTCTGCGGCGGGCAGATCGGATGAGGGAATCGGGTATTGGCTCGTACCGGGGAGGAACAGAGGGGTCCGGTTAGTTGACCCCGAAGATATGGGTCTCTTCGCAGGAGTCGCTTTCGGTAGTTTCGTGGTGTTCTCAGTCGGACTGGAGACGAGCTCGTCGACCATCGCCGGATCATCCATGGACTGCGTGGATGGCTCACTACGTGGGAGGGTGGCCCACGTGCTTTGAGCCGGAGTTCCTGGAACGGTTTTCTGCGAGATGAGCTGTCTCTTCCGTGAAATGCCGGATACAGCTGGAGTTGACTGGTCAAGAGGTTGCCCGAACGTGAGATCACCCTCAACGTCCCGCGAAGGGGTCGGCGGGGGAAGCATCGAGTTTAGAGGGGAAGTGAGACTACTTTGAGTTCTTTTAGGAGCAGCACCACCTTTCCGAACAACGACGGGACTCGCGATCTTGTTCCTGCCCTTCATCTGTTGGATCAACTTGGGTTTGGGTGTGGAGGTCGTGTCGGCGTTCTCGATGGGATCCTCTAGATCCTCGGGCAAACGATCCGGTGGTGTAACGCGAGATGAATCGTCATCAATGGGGTCTGGCTTGTCGAGAACATTGCCATTGAAAAAGTTGAAAGCTTGTCTGGCGGACTTGAGATTGGAGATCGGAGTCATGTGCGGTGCTGGGACATCGGGGGTGGAAGAAGTAGACGGGATGACAGTTGTGAAAATATTGGTGGACTTGGTAGGTTGAGATAAGGGCTCCCCTTCATCCTCAAGGTCCGATGAAGGAACAATATCCCGAGTTTCGGATACATGCGTTACCTGTGTGTCGACTTTGACCTGGGTATCAACGATCAGCGTTACACGTCCCATGTAGCCAGCCGTACCCACCTGGTTCGGCTTGACCAGAACGTGAGCGGCATCAGACTCGGAGTCACTGTCATCATCGAAAGAACTCCCAGCTCTCACCGTAACCTTCGACCGTCCATGCCCAGAAAATTTTGATTTTGGAGTCCCATCCTCCTCATCCACCTCCATATCTTCCCTCTCCACTTCCTCTTCCTCATCTTCGCTATCGGACGGTAACTCCTCAAGAACGCTTTTCTGGCTCGGGTGTGTGGGTGCGTGGAGAAAAGCGTCCAGCTCGTCATCGGGATCAGAAACGACGGCCGGTTTCTTTTTCGGGGTAGTAGAATCTTCATCCTCCGAGGAAGTACTCTCCTCCTCCGGTTGCTTCTCAGCGGGAGAAGGTTTCTTCATCGCCTTTTGATTCGGAGGTGGGGCAGTGAGCGGGGCGTTCGGCTTACCCAGGTTCTTAAGCAAGGATGGTAGTGCTGGGGGATCGCGGCGAAGGCTGTGGTGAATGTCTGAGACCAGGGAAGAACCATCGCTATCCATCAGGGGCGGGGAGGCCCCCACGCGTGACTTCCTGGTTCTCACTTTCTTGCGAGCTGAGACGGAAGCAGACCCGACGGTCGTCGGTGCGGGGGCAGTCGTGTCCAAAAGTGTCGTGGAAGACGCAGGTTCAAGGCTCGAAGCGCCCACGAGTCTAGGTTTTCTGACCGTAGATTCGGATTTGTTCTGAGGGGGAGGGGTAAAGTTTTCACTGACGTCGGTAGTGGTCCCGCTAGTCGATGCACGTTTCTTCGCATTCTCCATCGCAGCCGCGATCACCCCATCCATGATCTCCTGAATATTCGGTGCGTTGGGAGAGTCGATTCGGTTTTTTGGTTCAGTCTTCGACTTCCTCGGATTTCCTAATTGTGAGAATGGCTATTAGGGGCTGCGATTTCATCTCGAGGTATGTCACCACCTTTTGGCTTCCCCACCGTCGGCTGAGCTGGTTTCTTCACAAGTTCTAGTGTTCGTTCAATACGAGTACACGTGAAAAAATGATAAAACATACAGCACCTTGCTGTTTCGTCTCCTTCTCAACCGTGCCATCCGTTTTACCTGTCTTTCGCTTCTTTGTAATAATTTCAACATAAACCTGTGGTCGAGGGAGACCAGATTTACTGACGGGCGGTTTCGGTTTCGTGGGTGCACCGGATGCGACAGGTTCGTCGATAGCGTTTGGACGAGGAACCGAAGGGGTAGTGGGGGTTGGTTCCGAAGGCTTCGCTGAGGCTTTGGCCTTTTTCCTTGCAGGGGTTTTTTTAGCGACCTCTTTTGTCGTAGAAGGGGAAGGCCCGGTCACGGGTGAGGTCTGCCGGGCAGTTGATGTGGAGGGAGGCTTCTGTGCCGATGGTATCCCATAAATTAACCACACGATGAGAAGAAGGGGTGTAAGCATACCTGTGTAGTCGACGGAGGATGTATCACAGTCGATAAGTCAAGGACGACCGTCTTCTTTCGCTTCTTGGTTCTCTGCGGCTCAGCTGGGGTAGGTTCTGGTGCATCAACCGGTTCCGCAGATGGTTCTATGCGTCGTTCCACAGGGTCCGCAGACGTCGAATCGCTCTGACCTGTTGCATTTTTCCTCTTTTTCTTCTGCGCTTGGGAAATAACTGACCGGTTCCCCTCGACAACCACACCCGTACTTGGTGCATCGCGAGCCGCATCTCCGGGAACAACATCTCCGGGAACAACCCTCCGCTCTACTTCGGGCCCAGGTTCAGGAGGTTCAGCTGCGATAGCGGAATTGTTCACAACTGATATCGACTGGCCAGGTCCAACTTTCCGTCGTTTCTTCCGTTTCTGGGTTACAGAAGGAACGGCTTCTGGATCTGCGGTAATTTGTGAAGCTTTGCGTTTTCCAAGAGTGGGGTCCTCAGATTCGATAGGGGGGCGCGGTTCAGGATTAGGGGGGAACACT
>Ga0307515_10008451_pt1 | contig 20066 bp, 1 predicted proteins | sample 17_EM_MG_FD_194513 | JGI IMG/M metagenome (GOLD analysis project Ga0307515, IMG submission 194513) | Populus trichocarpa ectomycorrhiza microbial communities from riparian zone in the Pacific Northwest, United States - 17_EM | ecosystem: Host-associated > Plants > Roots > Unclassified | place... | reverse complement strand
AGAACTATAACTCTTATAGGGTTAATCCTTTCTATTCTTTTTTTACTTACTACCTTTCTAACTCTATATACATAGGAGAAAAGAAAGGGACGGTCCCAACGACGACCTTTAGCAGACCTTCCGCAGCCTATAACCCAAACTATAGCTACTACTACTTCCGCTACTGCTTCCGCCGCTGCTTCCACCGCTACTTCTCTCCTTATACCGCCCGTATCTACCTAGCCGCGACCACCAGCATTAATCCAGTCGCGACCTACTACGGTCCGCCCTATTACGGAGCAGCTAGATCGTAATCCTACTACTATTCACCCTATTATGGAGCAGCTAGATCTTAATCCTATAGACATTACCTACAGCTTTTATACGGCCCTATATTAGATAGATAAACGTATTAGTACATTATAGCCTAGTAACCTACGGTTTAAAGCCTACTATAAGTACGGTAATATAAACCTCCCTCTATTTTAGCCTCCGCCGAAATATCTCTATAACCTTTTAGAGTCCCGTAATACTTCTACTAGGTAGTTTAAGAAGCGGCTCCGCGCATATAATATAGCATTGGCTTTTACGTCTATAAACTATACTATTACTAATTATAGTATAGCCTGGGGTAGCCTAAATTACTTCTAAATATATAGTAAGCTTTACTATCTATAGGGCCCGCTAGAGCCTCCTGCTAATACTACTCCGCGGTATACGCAGCTATACTTTTATAACCCTAGTCATACCATAGATATCCGCCTATAGGCCTGTCCTAATACCTAGCTAAATATAACTATTTTATAGTACCTTACTACTATGCTATCTAAGGTATAGAAACCTTTTATCGCCCTTTATTAAACCGTAAGGGAACGGCTTTAGGCTTAGCCTATAATAACCCCATTACGGATTATCTTAAACCTATAAATACGGCTTATCTTAAAAGCTAGCGCTAATTAGCGCTATAAGAACCTCCTAATAAGTAACGAGGTGGCTATTATTATACCAGACAAGTATAGTAATACTAGCTTCCGCGATATTATACTTACGGAGCGTTATACGCCTAATAGACGGCCGTAATACTGCCGTATTAACTTAACGTACGCCGTATATATACCGCTCCACTATATACTACTCTTCCCCCGCGGTAATACTAGCTAGCACTAGGGTCTCTAGCTACGTAACTCTAATTAAGTCCGCTAGCGAGACCGTTTAACCTAGTAGGCGTACTTTTAGTTCTACCTACACGTCTATAATTACTCTAGGTTAGTCCCTTTTACCTACTACTGGCTATTTTAGTAGTATATTATAGATATATAGGCGCTATATAATTAGAATAAGCTTAACTAGATCCGCTCCTACTAAACTAACCTCCGTGTAGAGCTATATAATAATATTACAGATACTCTTACCCGCGCTAATTTAGACCCTAAATTATTAGGCCACCGCATAGTTTTTCTATTAAGCTTCCTTAGCGGAGCTCGCTTCATTAGGTAGTACTTTTAAAATTTAATAGCTATTATCCGCAAGTACGGCCGTTTAAGCTTATTTATTACGTTTACTACTAACCCTAGGTAGAATAGGATTACCTATAAGCTGCTATTTAGCCAGACCGCTATGGATAGGCCCAATCTAGTTATACGCGTCTTTTACCTAAAGCTAAACTACTTTATATACGACCTAAAATAGGTATAAATCTTCGGCTAGTTCCGCAGCTATATTTAGACTATTAAGTACTAAAAATAGGGCCTACCCTATCTATACCTACTACTCTTCCTATATCTATATAACCGCGATAGGCTACTAAACCTAGCCGTTATTAACCGTTTTATATTTATAGAGTTTTTGTGGCCGGAGGACAATTTTACTAGTTATCTTACTAAGATTATGAAGTTAATAATAGTTTACGGCCCTTACGGCTCCTAGAATCCGCAAGCTCCTTATATAGTTATACTAGGGCCAGGCCTTTTACTAGCCTGCTTAAAGCAGTACCCTAAGCCTTTTAACCCTACTACCGTTGTATATATAGACGGCTATCTAAAATACCGCCGCCGTAATAATTTACGGTTATAATCTATCCGCTTACTAAGGCCTATTAGAGCTATGTTTAAAATAAACAATTACTAGGTTATTCCATACTGCCTATATCTAACTATAAAGTATTATACATATATAAATATTAAGGTCTATACCTTTATACGGTCCGTTAAGTATATCTATAAGTATATATATAAGGGGAACTACCGCACTACTTTACGGCTTATAGACGGTAATAAGGTAAGCTAGTATTTATAGGGCTATTATATTAGCCCCTTTAAGGCTATCTAGCGGGTATTTAAGTATTCTATTTATAAGGAGTTCCCCCCTATAACCTAGCTTGCGGTGCACCTTTTAGGTAAGCAGTCCGTATACTTTCGGCCTAATTAGTCTACTAAGGAGATTTAACAGCGCCTTAAGCTCTCTTACTCTATACTAATAGCCTTCTTTAAGTATAATGCGGAGTATAAGGACGGCCGTAACCGCCTATATTAAGACTTCCCCAAGCGGTATACCTTTATTTTAAAGTAATGGGAGTGGCGTCTATGCTAGCGAGGCTTTATAATAGGCCGTATATATTACTATAGTCCCATTATAGACAAGAGGTTCTACTTACGGCTATTACTAACATCTGTTCCCAACCCTACCTTCTTTAAAGACCTCCGTACTATTACTAGTATAGTTTATCTAACCTTCTAGGCCACCTACATGGCCTTAGGGCTACTAAAAAATAATTATAAGTAGATTAATTGCTTAATAGAGGCCTATATTTTTACTATTAGCGCCTAGCTACGCTCCTTATTTATAACTACTTTACTTTATAGCCCTATTATAGAGCTAGTTACTTTATAGGACCGCTTTAAATAGTCTATCTATAATAATCTATGTAACCGACTACCGGACCTTGCATATTACCCTGTTTTACCTACGTCAGCACTACCTTCGTATGTCTTGGATACGTTTGATATAAGTCATGGGCTCCGGAGTTCAGGGGTCTACTTTTATATATTTATACCACTTGATTTCCATAGATTTACAATTAAGTTACTTGTTCAATTCCCATACACTGCAAAGCTTACAATCTACCTTACTTTCTAGCCCGCCAACCTAATACTCCTCCTACTATTAGTAAGGACAACGACGCTTATATTAATTACGGCCTATACCTTATCTATTAAATACTTACGGATTACCAGAAAACGCTTATAAACTATAGCCTACCCTAGTTCTAGCATTAGTAGAGTGTTATTATAGAGGGAAGTAACCTACTTTTTATAGCTAAGCTATAGCAATATAACCCTATAGAGGAGAAACGCTAGTTTACTAAGCTATACTAGCAGCTAAATATGGATTAAGCAGTATACTTTAATACTATTGTTGCCGCTATAGATATAGATCTATAGACGGCCCGCTTCTTCCTTTAGGGCCCTATCCCTTTGGCGGCTAGCGTCCTCGCTTAGCGCCAAGCCCGTGCCCTAACGTACGCGCCAGCGCACATGGCTCAGTTTGCACCGGCTGGCAGGACCATATAGCTAAGCTCAACTCCAAAGACTAGCTTGTATATAGTAGATACACGTATTTAAATTACTTTGCCTAGGTGTAGTCCTCATTACGGAGCTAAAATCTAGAGCCTCTGATTGGCCAAATCCTTATCGATAACTGAGGACGTAAATTGGCCGCCGAAGGGATAGGTACTAGTAAAACATTTCTCTATTACTACCTCTACTACTACTACCGCTTACGTAGTAAGATTATTCTTTATATAACTTCTTTTAATATTACGGCCCTCCTACTACCTAGCAGCCGTATAGCCTACTCCTATTTTTAGATACCTATTAATCTATATAAAGAGTCTACTTATAATATCTCTAAAGGCTTAAATCTAGCTAAGCTTCTATATTATACCTCTCTGCTTATTTAGAATAAGATACTAATACAGCACCACTACTACTTTAAAGCCGTGCACCGTATGCTTACAGACGTCCGTTTTAATAACTCTACCTTTAGCAAACTCCCTACTATCTTAAGTGGTAACTTTACCTAGATACTGCCTATTATTTTATAGGGAAACCGCGTAGCTATTATAGGTGCCTACTTATAGCGGTCCTCTGGCCTACCTTCTATATACTATCCCTATAGTTAAATATACGTATCCACCAGGGCGAGGCTAATTAGTAGTTTACAGCTTAAGTATAGAGCTTATCCTATAATACGTCCCTATTTAGTAGCGTTAATATCCTATTTAATATAGGCTAGTTCTAATCCTAGGAACCCTTCTATGGGTATATATACCCTTTGTAACTGCTTACGCGGGTATATACTACTTTTAATACCTTCCGCAATCGCACTATCCTAACTATTCGCAATAATACTATAGCTAAAATTAATAAGGCTATCCTTATACGGCTCCACAGCTCCCTAAGTACCTTTTATTTTATAAATACTATAGAGTAATATAGAGATGAAGATAATAGTAATGTTATACTACTACCGCCAGAGCTTCTGTAAACACTTAATCCTAATAACTTACCTCCGTTAAAGCTTTCCCTTAAGGTAGGCACGCCTATAATTCTTTTACAGAACCTTTACCCTAAGGAGGGCCTTTATAACGGCACCCGTATAGTTATTACGCGGCTAGGCTAGCGCTGTATTAAGACTTAGATCCTTAGCAGTACCTTTTACGGGCAGCTACGGCTAATTCCTCGTATTAAGCTTACCTCTACGGAGGGAAAACTGCCGTTTATTATTAGTAGAAGGCAGTTTCTAATCCGGCTATGCTTTACTATAACGGTAAACAAGTTGCAAGGGCAGTCTTTTAACTTTATTAGGGTTAATTTACATATACCAGTCTTTACGCATAGGCAGCTATATATTACACTATTAAGAGTAACAGATATAGGTAGGCTTTCGCTATTACTACAGTAGGGAGGCGATACTACTACTACTAATATTATATATCCGAAGGTGTTACTAGCCGTTATAGGCTAAGATATAGCGGGATAGTATAGCAGTAGGGTAGTAGTAGGGCAGTAGGGCAGACTAAGTTTAGAAGGATAAAAGCCCGCTATAGGCGTAAGAAATCCGTTAAATTTCTCCAAGGAACCAAATTACTAGCTATAAGTTAGTAATATAGAAATTTTCCCCAGAAAATTTAATAGATTTCTTATCTAATATATACTGGAATTGGGTTAAATCTAAGACTTTAATTGGTTTAATTTAGTGCTAGTCACCTAATAAAGGAACGTACTTTCTTATATACTACCCTATTAAACTTATAACCTTAACCTTATAACCTTAAATTTACCCCTTACTACTCTCTACCTTCTACCCTAGTTACTACTCCCTACTACTACCTAAATGCCTCCCAATTATATATTTTGCACCACCTATAGGTAGTATTATTCTTCTACTAACTTTATAATAAACTGTCTTAGAGCTTTATATAAGACCTATAACTCTTATAGGGTTAATACTTTTTATTCTTTTTTTACTTACTACCCTTCTAACTCTATATATAGGAGAAAAGAAAGGAACGGCTTTAATAACGACCTTTAGCGGACCTTTCGCTGCCTATAAACCAAACTATAGCTACCGCTACTTTCGCTACTTCCGCTACTGCCTTTACTATTACTTCTTCCTCTACTTCCCGCCTCTTTATACCGCCTATATTAATCTAGCTACAACTACCTATATTAATTTAGCCACGGCCTACTACCGTCTGCCCTATTATAGAGCAGCTAAATCTCAGCCCTATAGACATCGCCTATAACTTCTACGCGGCCCTATATTAGATTAATAAACATATTAGTATATTACAGCCTAGTAATCCGCGCTTTAAAGCCTACTATAAGTACGGCGATATAAACCTCCCTTTATTCTAGCATCCGCTAAAATATCTATATAATCTTTTAAAGTCCTATAGTACTTCTACTAGGTAGTTTAGGGAGCGGCTTCGCGTATATAATGCAGCGTTGGCTTTTATATCCGTAAACTATACTATTACTAACCGTAGTATAGCCTATAGCGGCCTAAATTGCTTCTAGATATACAGTAAGCTTTACTATCTATAGGGCCCGCTAGAGCCTCCTGCTAATATTGCTCCATAGTATACCTAATTATACTTTTACAACCCTAGTTGTAACCGACTACCGGACCTTGCATATTACCCTGTTTCACCTGCGTCAGCACTACCCTCGTATACCTCGTATACCTTATATTACCCTGTTTCGACTACGTATTAGTCTCCCCTTTTATCCTGTTGCCTACACCTTTCTCATGTATATATACCACTTGATTTCCATAGATTTACAATTAAGTCGCTTGTTCAATTCCCACACACTGCAAAGCTTACACTAGTTATACTATAGATGTTTAGCTACGGGCCCGTCCTAATACCCAGCTAAATGTAACTATTTTACGGTACCTTACTGCTATACTATCTAAGATACGGAACCCTTTTATTGCCCTTTATTAAACCGTAAGGGAATAGCTTTAGGCTTAGCCTATAATAACCCTATTACAAATTATCTTAAACCTATAGATGCAGCTTATCTTAAAGGTTAGTGCTAATTAGCGCCGTAAGAACCTCCTAATAAGTAATAAGGTGGTCGTTATTATACTAAACAAGTATGGTAATACTAGCTTCCGCGATATTATACTTATAGAGCGTTATACACCTAATAAGCAGCTACGATACTGCCGTATTAACTTAACGCATACCATATATATGCCGCTCCACTATATACTACTCTTCCCCTATAGTAATATTAGCTAGCACTAGGGTCTCTAGCTACGCGACTCTAATTAAGCCTATTAGTAAGACTATTTAACCTAATAGGCCTACTTTTAGTTCTACCTATACGTCTATAGGCACTCTAAGTTGGTCCCTTTTACCTACTACTAGCTATTTTAGCAGTACGTTATAAATATATAGGCACTATATAATTAAAATAAGCTTAACCAGATCTACTTCTACTAACCTACCCTCTATATAAAGCTATATAACAGCATTATAGACTCTCTTACCCGCGCTAATCCAGACCCTAAATTATTAGGCCGCCGTATAGTCCTTTTATTAAGCTTCCTTAGCGGAGCTCGCTTTATCGGCCAGTGCTATTAAAATTTAATAGCTATTGTCCGTAAATACGGCCGTCTTAGTATATTTATTATATTTACTACTAACCCTAAATAGGACGAGATTACCTATAAGCTATTACCTAGCCAGACCGCTATAGATAGGCCTAATTTAGTTATACGCGTCTTCTATATAAAAGTTATCTACCTCCTATACGACCTAAAACGGAAGTAGATCTTTAGCCGGTATCGCGGCTCTGTTTAAACTATTAAGTACTAAAAACGGGGCCTACCCTATCTATACCTACTACTCTTCCTATATCTATATAATTGCGATAGGCTACTAAACCTAGCTATTATTAACTGTTTTATATCTACTAAGCTTCTACTAGCCGTCTTACTAAGATTATAAAGTTAATAATAGTTTATGGCCCTTACGGCTTCTAGAATCCGTAAGCTCCCTATATAGTTACATTAGGGCTAGGCCTTTTACTAACCTACTTAAAGCGATACCCTAAGCCTTTTAACCCTACTACTATTATATATAAGGACGGCTATCTAAAATACCGCCGTTATAATAATCTGCGGTTATAGTCTATCCGCTTACTAGGGGGGGCTATATTTAAAATAAATAACCACTAAATTATCCTATACTCCCTATATCTAACTATAAAGTATTATACGCATATAAACGTTAAGATTTACGCCTCTATCCGGTCTATTAAGTATATTTATAAGTATATATATAAGGGGAGTGACTATACTACTTTATGGCTTACGGATGGTAATAAGGTAAGCTAGTATTTATAGGGCCGTTATATTAGCCCCTCTAAGGCTATCTAGCGTCTATTTAAGTTTCATATTTATAAGGAGTTCCCCCCTATAATCTAGCTTGCGGTATACCTTCTAGGTAAGTAACCTATATACTTTTAACCAGACTAGTCTATATAGGAGATCTAGCAGCGCCTTAAGCTCTCCTACTCTACCTTAACGGCCTTCTTTAAGTATAACGCGGAGTACAAAGATAGCCGTAACTGCCTATATTAAGACTTCCCTAAGCGGTACGTCTTTTATATAAAGCAGCGGGAATAGCGTCCTTACTAGTAAAGTACTATAATAGGCCGTATATATTACTGTAGCCCTATTACAGGGAAGAGGTTTTACTTACGGCTGCTACTAACGTCTGTTCCTAGCCCTACCTCCTTTAAAAACCTTTATACTATTACTAGTATAGTATATCTAACCTTCCAAACTGCCTGCGTAGCCCTAGGGCTACTAAAGAATAATTATAAGTAAATTAATTGCTTTACGGAGGCCGCCGTTTTTATTATTAGCGCCTAGCTACGCTCCTTATTTATAACCGCTTTACTTTACGGCCCTATTATAGAGCTAGTTACCTTATAGGACCGCTTTAAATAGTTAATTTATAATAACTTACCTTACTTTCTAGCCCACTAACCTAATATTCCTCCTATAGTTAGTAAGGACAATAACGCCTATTTTAATTATGGCCTATACCTTATCTAATAGATACTTATGGATTACTAGAAAACGTTTATAGACTATAGCCTACCCTAGTTCTAGTACTAATGGGGTATTATTACGGAGAGAAGTAACCCGCTTTTTGCAGCTGAGCTACTACAATATAACCCTATAAAGGAAAAACACTAGTTTACTAAGCTACGCTAGCAGCTAAATACGGACTAAGCAGCGTGCTTTAATACTATTATTACCGCTATAGATACGGATCTGTAAACGGCCCGCTTCTTCCTTTAGGGCCCTATAAGCACTAGTAAAACGTTTCTCTATTACTACTTTTACTACTACTACCGCTTGCGCGGTAAGATTATTCTTTATATAGCTTCTTCTAGTATTACGGCCCTCTTACTACCTAGCGGCCGTACAGCCCACTCCTATTTTTAGATACCTATCAATCTATATAAAAAGTCTACTTGTAATATCTCTAAAAGCTTAAATCTAGCTAAGCTTCTATACTATACCTCTTTACTTATTTAAAATAAGGTACTAATATAGCACCGCTACTACTTTAAAGCCGTGCACTGTATACTTACAGACGTCCGTTTTAATAACTCTACCTTTAGCGGACTCCCTACTATCTTAGGCGGCGACTTTACTTAAATACTGCCTATTATCCTACAGGGGAACCACGCAGCTATTATAGGTGCTTGCCTATAGCGGTTGTTTTTTTAGTATAACTAACTACTAAAGCTTATATTATGTTATAACTCACCACCTTATATATCTTACTACCTATATTTTACTACCTATTTCTATTACCTATTGCCGACTATAAGCGCAGTCCTTTTACTACTATTTTATATATATATACCACTTAATTTCCATAGATTTATAATTAAGTCGCTTATTTAATTCCTATATACTATAAAGCTTACGTCTAGCCTACCTTTTATATCCTCTCCCTACGGTTAAATATGCGTGTTTACTAGGGTAAGATAAACTAATAGTTTGCCACTTAGGTATAAAGCTTATCCTATAATATATCCCTAGCTAGTAGGGTTAGTATTTTATTTAGTATAGGCTAGTTCTAGTTCTAGAAATCCTTCTATAGGTATATATACCCTCTATATCTACTTATACGGGTATACCGTAATCTAAATACCTTCCGCGATTGCGCTATCCTAACTATTTATAATAATACTATAGCTAAGATTAATAAGGCTATCCTTACGCGGCTCTATAGCTCCCTAAGCACCTTTTATTTTATAGACTCTATAGAGTAAAATAGAGAAGAAGATTATATAGAACTGCCGCTAGTAGAGCTCCTGTAGATATTTAACCCCAATAGCCTACCTCCATTAAAGCTTTCCCTAAAGGTAGGCGCGCCCGTAATCCTTTTACGGAACCTCTACCCTAAGGAAGGGCTATATAACGGCACCTGTATAGTTATTACACGCCTAGGCCGGCGCTATATTAAAGCTTAAATGCTTAGCGGCAGCTTTTACGGGCAGCTATAGCTAATCCCTTATATTAAGCTTACCTCTACAGAGGGAGAACTGCCGTTTATTATTAGTAGAAGGCAGTTTCCAATTCAGCTATTCTTTACTATAACCGTAAATAAGTCGCAAGGGCAGTCTTTTAACTTTATTAGGGTTAATTTGCGTATACTAGTCTTTACGTATAGGCAGCTATATATTACATTATTAAGAGTAACGGATATACGCGGGCTTTTACTATTACTGCCGCAGAACGGGAATAGTATAACTGCTAATATTATATATCCGGAGGTATTACTAGCCATTATAGGCTAAGACGTAGGGGGATAGTATAGTAGTAGTAGTAGTAGTAGTAGGGTAGTAGTAGGGTAGCAGTAGGGCAATAGTAGGGTAGTAGTAGGGTAGTAGTAGGGTAGTAGTAGGGCAGTAGTAGGGCGGTAAAGATAAATGAGGTCTTATTAATTTAGGAGGATAGCACAGAGTTAGAAAAGAGGAACTTTAGAGGAAGACTTCTCTCTAGGGTTAAAAGGGATTAATATATTATATGTTAATCTGGGTTAGCTAGTTAGTAGAAAAAGCTGTTCTATCCCTTATACTTTATTCTATAATAGATATTAAGTTTTAACCTCTACTTTAGCTAACTTAGGAGCAAATACCTTTACCTTAATTAATATAAAGTGCGCTATAAAACTAGCTAACTTTTTAAATATACCCCTTAAAGAACTGCTTAAACTAATTCCTATTTACGGGTATAACGGATAGGTAGGGCAACCTATTACAAGTATTTTATAAATATACCTCCGCGTTAATATGCGAAGGTAGTATAATATCCCCTTCCTTATTACGGACCTTAAAAGCTATAATATAATCTTAGGGAGAAAATGGCTAGCCTATTTAGGCTTATAGCTTAATATATAAAACAGGCAGCTTATCTAGCCCAAAACTATACCCCTAACGCCTTCCTTTATAAAAGAAATTAGTATTACAATGGAAAACCTTATACAACCGTAGATAAATACTATTTATTAGGCTGATGTAATATATAGGGACTAGGCTTTTAAAAAGGATATATAGCTCAATCCGCAACAAATCCGCATACTACGCCGCCCCTAGACTGCCTATGTTACGCTACCCACACTAGAGACTTAGGAAGTTAGTAGTAGCCTAGCTAAGTCCCTAATAGGGAACTTAGGCTATACGCAGCTATAAAGGAAGGCTAGGGATATTGGACAATATACCAAATTAATAGATTGGAAGGATAACTTATAGAAAATAGAATGTGAGCTAAGGAAGACTATAAACCCTATACTATAAAATACGGCCTAATAAATATCTGTAAAGAAACCTACGGACCTTTTACTAGTCAATATTTGCTATATTAGCGCTATAGGATTCTACTAGAATCTAGTTTAGCCTAATACCGTTGTCTTTATAACTAGCTTATATGAAATTAATTAAAAGATTAAGGAAAAGGAAATTAAGCTTAGTAGATAGGAAGGCGAGCTTATAGACGAGGAGCTAGTAAAATAGAAACTACCCTATTAATACTGGAACTTTAAGAACGTATTCTTTAAGGCAGCGTCTAATATACTCCTGCCTTACTAACTATATAACTATAAGATTAAGATTAAACTAAATAAAGAAGACACCCTTAGCTATAGCCCCCTTTATTAGTAGTCTATTATTAAATTACAGGCTATAAAGTAGTACCTTATTAATAACCTAAATAAGGGCTTTATTAAGCCTAGTTAAGCCCCTTTTAACTCGCCTATTCTCCTTACTAAAAAGCTAAACGGAGGACTTTGTTTCTGTATTAACTACCATAAACTTAATAATATAACCCGTAAGGACCGCTACCTACTACCCTTACTTAATAAGACTTTAGCCTAAATAAGTAAAGCTAAGATCTTTACTAAGCTTAATATCCGTTAGGCTTTTTACTAGATTAGGATAAACCCTAAATTAGAAAACCTTACTATATTTTAAACCCGTTACGGAATATATAAATATAAAGTACTTTTTTTTAGACTAACTAACGGACTAGCTACGTATTAGCGATATATAAATAATATACTCTTTAACTATCTTAATAACTTTTATACGGCCTATTTGGATAATATTATAATCTACTTTAAGAATAAGTTAGAATATAAGAAGTATATTTATAAAGTTTTATAACGGCTTTATGAGGCCGGCCTCTAGGCCGATATTAAGAAATTAGAATTTAGTGTTAAGCGTATAAAGTACTTAGGGTTTATTATTAGTATAGACGGAGTTAAGGCAGACCTAGAGAAAACAGCTGTAATTAACTAATAGGAACTCCCACGGACCGTAAAGGGGGTGTAGTTATTCTTAGATTTCTGTAACTTCTACTAACACTTTATAAGGAACTATAGCCGGATTACTTAACTTTTTAACTACCTTACCAGAAAGGACCGGCCCTTTTATTTTAACGCTATATGTAAATAGGCCTTTAATAAGCTTAAAGAGCGGCTAGTCTCTACTCCTTTACTTACCTATTTTTACCTAAAACGGCCCTTAATGCTAGAAACTAATACCTTAGATAGTGTAATAGCTGGTATTTACTCTTAGAAGCAGCTAGATAGAGAATAGCACTCTATTGCCTACTATTTAAAGACTATAGTAGATGCTAAGCTAAACTACCTAATCTATAATAAAGAGATGCTAGCTATTGTTTTTAGCTTTCAGTACTAGCGAACGCAGCTAGAGGGAGCCCCTAAGCCTATTTAGGTAGTTTTAGATTATAAGGCCCTGGAATATTTTATAATAATAAAGGCCCTTATAGCCCGGTAAGCGCGCTAGGCGGAGGTCCTATTCTAATTTAACTTTTTAATTATATATAGGCTAGGCGCCACTAACTATGTAGACGCTTTTATAAGGTGTAAGCAGGACCTAGGTAACTAGGCAGCGGTAAAGATCTTATTATAGACTTAGATATTACTGTAACTAAAGCATTTTAACCCCTAGATATGGGTAGAACTTAATATAAACTCTTTAGATACTAAGATATATTCCATTAACTTTATAGAACTAAACCTTATTAATAAACTACTATAGGTAAACCGTATAGCCCTTTTTCTATAGGAGTACTATAAAAAGGCAAAGAATGTTACTAGCCTATAGTTCCTTAAAAGTGGACTGCTTAAATACTAGGAACGGCTAGTAGTAGTAAACGAACGGAACTTATGGACTTGGCTTATTACTAAAGCATATACCTAGGTCTCTATGGCCTACCCTAGAAAGAATAAAACCCGTAAGATTATTAGTGACCGCTATTACTGGCCCGGAATGGTTATAGATATTAACCGTTATGTGCGGAATTACAACGACTGTTATAGGTTTATAATTCCATAAGATAAGACCCTAGGACTATTAAAGCCGCTTCTAATACTAGAACGCCCCTAGCAGTATAACTTTATAGACTTTTATAAACTACCGGTAGACCGTAATGGGTACGATATAGTTATAGTCCTAGTTAACCGTTTTGGTAAACGCCCTTTTTTAATTCCCTATTATAAGAATATTAATACTAAAGAGGCGGCCTAACTATATATCTACTATATCTACTAAATTTACGGACTACTAGATACTATTATATTAGACTATAGGCCGTAGTTTATATCGGCTTTTTAGAACGAGTTTACCCGGATCCTAGGGATTAGGCTAAAGCTTTTTACGGCGTATTACCCCTAGATAGGCGGCTAGACGGAGATTGTAAATTAATACTTAGACTAGAGACTTCGGCCCTTTATTAACTGCTTTTAAAATAACTAGGGTAAACTGCTACCCCTAATAGACTACGCCTAGGTAACCCTACTTTATAACTCTATAGGATTTACACCTATCTAACTAGAAATAGGGTATTTACCCTAAATAAGCTTTGACTGGGATAGGCCCGAAGGACTATAGACTATACGTAAGAAACTGTCTTATAAGGAAGCCTGGCAGTATACCAAGCGCTTAAAGGAAGCCTAGATAGTAGCCTATATTAATCTAGAAAAGGCCTAAAGATTAATAGAATAATAGGCAAATAAGTATAAGCGCGAGCCCGACTTTACCGTAGGAGATATAGTTTAGGTTATAATAAGGAACTAGAAGATAGAACGGCCTAGCTATAAGCTAGACTATTAAATAGCAGGACTATATAAGGTCCTTAAGAAGATAGGTAACTTATATAAAGTAAAGCTCCTAGATTTAATTAAGGTTTACCCTATTTTCTTACTAGATAAGCTACGGAAGGCTGTAAACGACCTATTACCTAGATAAAAGAACAAACCTCCCCTACTAATTTAAGTTAATGGCGACAATAAATAGGAAATTAAAGAAGTACTAGCCTATAAACTAGTAAGGAAAACGCTAAAGTACTACGTTAGTTAGAAAGGCTATAACCTAGATCCTACCTAGTACCCTATATAGAACTTTATTAGTAATCCCTATAAGCTTTAAGAGTTTTATAGCCGTTACCCTAATAAACTAGGACCTTTAAAGTGCCTAGATAAGTAGATAGAGTGCTAGTATAGTAAAGACGATAAGCTACTAGAAGAATATAAAGATAAGAACGCCCTATAGGTATAAAATGGATATATAAAGCCTAAGGGCAGGCTTTTGTGGAGGGGGGGGGTAATATTACGGCACTAGTAGAAAACGGCAGAACTTGGTACTGGCAAATTACCATAGATTGCTGGCAAACTGCCGTTATATAACTGGATAATTGTATATAACTTTAAGCGGTGTTCCCGTTCTTCCCCTTTTCTTTTTTTAGCTTTAGATCCTCGTTTATAGACAATTTAATCGTATAGGCTTGCATGCGTCCTTCTTGCTGTGCTTATGCCTTAATTGACTAAGTCGCTAACACCTTAGAAAATTTAACGGAATTCTTGTATATTAACTACTAGCTTAATATCTAGAGTATACACTCTAATTAGAGTAAGTAAAGTATTTATATTTAAGCTATAGCCGCTGCCTATAGTTAAAGCTTAGGTATTTAAACATGCCTATAGGATTAGACAGCTAGAAGATAAAGTTATAGATATTAGGGCTGTATCTAGTAAGGTTAATATAAAGGTATATATTTAGTAATAGGCTAAGAAATATAAGATCTTTATACTAGGCGCTTTCTCTAAAGCGCTAAAGTATTATACTAAAAAGAAGCGTCTTTCTAATACTTTATTATTTAAGATTGCTTAATATATATTAAAACTGGGTTCTACTAGCAAGGTTATATAGTAGGGTATAGACGGTTTTTTCTATATACTTAACTAGCTTAATTAGTACCACTAGCTAAGTAGGCACTGCCTCTATAATATACTAATTATAATATATTTTATAATACCTAGTTTTAAGTATTTATAATAAAGATATTATGATTATTGTATATATATAAATATTATAAGAGAGGTAATAAATATAATATTTACTAATATAATATATTGCAAATATTATAAATAATTGGTAGATATACCTATTTAGGTTTAGCCGCTATATAACTCCTTTTCCTTTACACTAACCCCTACTTAATTATAATAACTACCACGAACTACCTAATAACAATTAATAGCACTATACTAGGTATTTACGCGCAAATAGAATAACAATCCGAACCTATATTGCTTTCTTTAGTATATAAGGCCCACGCGATAAAGAACTAACTAGTAAAGTTTATCTACCTAGGCCTAAAAATTAATAAAATATTATATAGTAATATTTATTTTACTATAGAATAGGGACTTATAAACATTTAAATGCTTAGTTTATAACTAAATAAGGTTAAGAACCGGTTAAGACTTAATTAGGTGTTTTACAGTATAATTAAAACACTCCCTACTATTTTTATAGCCATACTAGAACCTTAGTGGAGTAGGTGTCTATCTATAATCGCCTAAAAATATAATAACAATTAAAAGCGTTAAGTATTAGATAGAGTAACAACCTTAGTATAAATTAAGTCCGTTATATATTATCTTAAATTAACTAATACACGCTAACTAAGTAAAAAAGACCTAGAGTTAGTTACTTAGAATAGCCTTATACTTAGGACGGTATAAACTAAAGTAGTCTATAAAGGAGATAGCTGGGAAATACTATATAGTTATAGATACTTTATAGCTAGTAGTATACTAGATAATAAAATTACGTCAACCGATCTAGACTTTAGTCTATTTACTAGCGTACTCTTAAAAGATATTAGCTTTAATCCTATAAAATATTGAATTTTCCATTATAATAGCCGGGGGAAGGAGATAAAAGTTCTTACTAAATAAACCTAAAGGGCTATTATGTATGAAATATATACCGAAGGACTTAATTAGTTTTATTTTATAGTAAGATATAAAGACTAAAGTAAGATAGATTATATAAGCAATATTAGCAATATTAGAAATATTTTAACGCATTTAAATAGGTATACTATACCCGGCTACTGCGCCTATATATATTAAAACTATTACACTATAAGCCGTTATAAGCAATTTATTATTAAAGCTACCAGGAATATAACTAGAGTTAAAAAGGAATTATTCTAGGCCTAGGGGTTTAAGGGTATCCGTATAGGAAATTAGTGGTATACTTAGACTAACGGTTTCTATATATAAAGTAGAATTAGTAAGTAATAAATTAAAGCAAAAACAGGAGACCTTTATCTAGCCTAAAAAAAACCAAGGGCCTAATATTATACCCACATTATACCAACCATCTTACGCACTATACTACATTTTATATAACTAATATTTCTAATATAGTGTTAATATATACACGGTTGTGCATATTATACTAGCTCGGCTAAATATGCTAGATAGCTTAACCTAAGTAAGTAGGGCTTAAAATTAAAGAACCCCTTCGCAATTTTTACTTTTCTCCTCTCTCTTATTAATAATCTATATTAGTACTCTTTTTATAAGGCATTAAATATATTTTTAATACTAATATATTAAACTAACACTATTCTTAATTATGGCTAAATTATCTAATATATAAGTTATTGCAACGTCTAACAGCCAGGTGCGACTTATATCTACTTTATAATAGTAGTATATAGCTAATAAGGTAGAGCCTATAGTTTTAGTAAGACTTGCGTATATTTAAGGATAAATCTAATAGTAATAAGATTCTACTATATCCCTATTACCCTTAAGACACTTATTGCTATAGGACTAATATAACTTAATATAAGCTTAAATCTGCTACTTATTCTAAGTTATTAGTTTAAAAAATAGTAAGGCCTACACACCTAGTATATAGATTAACTATTTACCTATATATATAGGGTTATTATAATATATTGCCTAATAAACGCCATTATTAATTAAGCACTACTAAGGACGGAAGCACTAACGGTATAAAACAATTAAGATATAAATTAGAACTACTCTAGTAGGGAGTATAACAGCGGGCTAAGTTTAACTCTATACCTATATATATACCTATACTAGCCCACGCTAGGCTACTTATATAAACTATAGTTATAATAGGCTACTTTAATCCTTTCTATAGACTCTCTCTATAGCTAGAAAGATAGAAGTTAGGCGTTAACGTACTAATTATTAATGCTTAGCGAAAGGCTAGTTTAAATAATTAGGGGCGTATATTTAATAATATTTGGCCTCTACCTAAACTAAAAGAAGCTTATAGGGCAAGTCTCTAAAATCTTTACCTCCTACTAGTAATATTTAAAGTACTACTAATATAGTATATATCGTAAAACTATAGTAATTTAACTGTATCGGCGACTTTAGATCCTATATTCTAAGTAATGTTCGTATAGTTATATATATACATTATCCGTTCCTTAATACACTAAATACCTAAGCTTTAGTCTTTTAACTACTTAAAGATAATATATTTGTATGCGCATATCTAAAGCTTATAAGCCCTACTATACACTCTTAGAGTTTACCTACTAATAATAAAAAGGGAAATAACAATTTGCAGCACCCGTAATTATTAAGTGTATTACTTAATGCTTTTTTAACCTAAACTTAAATAGCCTAGCTTTATATCCCCAGACATCTAAGTATTTTTACCCACTTTCGGCTTACACTATTGTACTAATTACTATTTATATTTAATATGCACTTACTAAATATAAAGAGGGAGGTCTGCGGTAAATAGTTAAAGTAGATATAATAGGAGAACTAAACGGTATAAGTAATACTCTAATCTACCTATATATTATAAGATACTAATTTATAAAGTAACGTACTATTAAATCTGGAAGATATAGAACGCGTAAGCTTCTAATAGAAAAGTTAAACTACTATAGGTAATAGCTGGTCTTATTTAGAAGCAGATATATAAGATTGGCAACCTAGTTAAAAATATATATATAGTATATAATCTATATATAGATAACACTAATAATCTAAATAAGCTTAAGCTATATATAACCTAGTACAAGTTTAAGTTCTTAATAATAGATGGCTTTCCTATCTCTAGTAATAATAACTTAAGGCCTACTAGTTTTTCCTCTTTTACTTATATAGATAAGGTAACGCTAGTAAGAAGTAAAGATTTGGTTTTAGATTAAAGAGTAAGTAAAAGCGCATTTCTAAGTATTATATTAATAACTTAACTAGGGCACTTTACGCTTAACCCCAATCTCTTCGCCACTAATAACTATAAATAGCCCACTTATCCAAAACTATAAGGCTTCTCGCTTTAGGGTTACCCGGTACTATAACTTGGATAATAAACTATATATACTTAATATACTATATATAATAACACCAAATAGACTACAAAACTTGCTAGGTATTAAAGAAGAAGATTTTCTTTAGTATACTCTTAAAATAAGGGAAAAGCTACTAGATAATAGTAAATTTAATATATTTTTAGAGTCTATATAGTAAAAGGGAAATAGTAATATTAAAATAAAGCCAGGATCGCCTAAAGATAATAACCTAGATATATAGTTACTTCCTTTAAGGTATATAGATAATATTTCACTTTCTAAAATATTATAATTATTACAGTTATAAAAAATATTGCGATTATTGCAGTTATAGAAAATATCGCGAATATTATGGTCGCGGTAAATATTATAACTATTGCAGTTATAAGAAATATTGCGACTATTATAGCTATAGGAAATATTGCGACTAGTGTAATTACGGGAATTATTATAAATATTATAACTATTGCAGTTATGGGAAATATTACACTTATTATAGTCGTAGGAAATATTATAACTATTGCAGTTATAGGAAATATTGCGACTATTGCAGTCGCGGGAAATATTATAAATATTACGGTCATAGGAAATATTATAACTATTACAGTCATAGGAAATATTGCGACTATTGCATTTACGGGAAATATTATAAATATTGCAGTTATAGGAAATATTATAACTATTGCAGTTGTAGGAAATATTGCAACTATTATAGTTATAGGAAATATTATAATTTTAAAATATAAGGTTGCTAAAGTGGCCCTAGGCTAGCGTAAAGAAGTATATATAAACAGATTAGTGGATCTAGTTAAAATAACCTATTATAGGACGTGGGTAGTGGCTATGAAGCGTATATATTTAAGGAGTCTATAAAATGTTACGCGATTAATTATAAGGGTTAAGGGCGTAAGGAGGTAATATACCTACGTGTAGCTAATATAAGCTATACGTAAGGTGTATATAAGAGCACGGGGCTCTCCTATAGAGGCCCCTGCGGTGGGGTTCCGTAATACTACCCCCCTTTTTATAAAGGCAGAGCTCTAGCGACGCTATAGTTACTATATATATATAGAAGGGACACTTAAGGTATAGAAAAGAAGAAAAGGGGGGTATTGCTAAAGGCTTAAAACAACGTTATATAATAGGGCTTAGTATCTAAAAATCTAACTAATTAGATAACTTTAACCGCCAGTTAAAGTTCCTAAATATCTTAATAATATTCCAGTTACATAATCGCACTTTACCGCAATCTAACGGTAATTTAATAGTAATTTACCCTTACGTAGCAATATATAACGGTTTAACTCTATAAAGGC
>Ga0307515_10008450_pt1 | contig 20069 bp, 30 predicted proteins | sample 17_EM_MG_FD_194513 | JGI IMG/M metagenome (GOLD analysis project Ga0307515, IMG submission 194513) | Populus trichocarpa ectomycorrhiza microbial communities from riparian zone in the Pacific Northwest, United States - 17_EM | ecosystem: Host-associated > Plants > Roots > Unclassified | place... | reverse complement strand
CTCCGGATCTCAGTCAATGGGAGGTGGAGTTTCCCCGTGCGCCGGATCCGCCGAAAGGTCACCCTGAGCGGTACTGATCGGTAGCGGGACTTTTGAGTTTGTACGAGTACGTACGCGGCATGATTGTGCAATGCTTTCCTTTCCTTTCCGTTTCTCTTATACGGTTTATGCAGCCCAGGAGGTCTGCGCCTAAAGAGGGGGATAATGTAACGGCGGCACGTGACCCAGGCCGGGTAACGGCCGTTCTATATAGTCGGCTCGCCACGAGCCTTAGATCTCTAGCGATAATCTTACCTATACATCTACATCTACTATCACTCGCATCCACGTTTGCAACCGTATTCCAATAAATACCTTACGTATACCTACGAGGCCGAACGCAGGCATACGTGCCCTTACAGGTGGACACCTTGGTACCGGAAGAGTTTCCAGGCTGGTCAGTCTTCATTCAACAAGCACGGGGAAAATGACTGTACGGGACACACAACATATAGAGAACCAGTTTGTGGATCCGTGATCCATAGTATCTTTCATGTGCGGCACTATGAGGTTCTATGGACCTGCACATTCACTAGATCACTATGACATGCATGCAATTATGTGCACTTGACACTATACATCATGCTGCATTCAAAAAACTTGAAACCAAACTGACAAATGAACTTCTCTGGACGCACCCCAGCATACTCTGCAGTACACTCCTGATTGCGCTCGGCTTAACAGTCCTAGTCTACTTGACTTACGCTGTCAAGACGCTCCAAAATCAACTCCAAGTACACTCCCAAATGCTCCTGCAAGTACTTTCTCAAGTCCGTTTGCGAGCACACTCCCAGGCATGATCTCCAGTACGCTCCCAATTTTACTCCATGGCACATTCCCAGCCTGCTGCACTGTACACTCCAAACAATGCTCTCATGATGCTCTCAAGCACACTCCCGAGCCGGCTCCCCAGTACACTCTCAATTCCACTCGATGGCACAATCCCAGCCTACGTTACTATACGCTCCCAGTATGCTCTCAAGATGCTCTCAAGTACACACCCAGATGTAGTCGATGACACAGTCCCAGCCTGCTTCACTAAACTCTCCGATGTATACTCTCAAGGCTGCCTCAATCACACTCCCGAGCATGCTCTGATGTTCACCCCCAATGGCACTTGATGTCACACTCCCTGCCGGCTTGATATATTCTCCCAAGCACAATCGAAATACACTCCCAAGTACACCTCCGAGTACATTCTCAAGTATGGTTACAGGCATGCCCTGAAGGACTCTCCATAATTCAATGGATGGCAAACTCCGAGCCTGCTTGATATAACCTCCCAGGCACACTCGAAATAAACTCCCAAGCACACCTCCCAGTGGGTTGTCAAGTATACTCCTGGGCCTGCTTTCCAGGACGCTTCCAATTGCACTGGATGGCACACTTTCAGCCTGATGGACTGTACGCTCCCAATTAATCACTCAAGACACGTCTAAGTATACCTCTGAGTCACTGTTAAGTACTCTTTCAAATCCTCTGGTTGGTACACTCCTAGTGTACTTGGCTCTACTCTCCCAACTACACTCTCATCAGGGAAGGCACTCCCAATCTCAGTGGACTATATGCTCCCATGTACACCCCTGCATGTTCGATCCAGAGACTTGCTGAGTGGCAGACACCAGCCACGGGGAGATGTCAGAGGCAGGTGCCAGACACCAGGTGGAGTCATGCAGGTGGCGTATGGTTGTTGATGTTGTTACAGGGAGCCCTATGGTTCATGATCCTGAGTATCACATTAGACATCTCACAATCCTCGCCCTCATGGTGATTATCTTCATGACATACCTTTGTCCATCTCTCATTTACGTACAATCAAGCTACTCATTCACATCAACAGGTTATGAGCCTGGTGGTCGCTTCTGACTAAAATGACCTATTTCTTTTTCTTTCTCTCACTTCCATGACCTTCTAAAAACCTCGAAATCACCAAGACCTCTGAAACCTCGAAATCACCGTCCTCCCACTCTCACCAAGACCCTGGAAATTGCTCTCCCAGCACTATGAGCAAGACCCCAGAAACCTCCGTCCTCTTCACCCTCCCGCACAATGCCTACAGAAACTGAAAACAGCATTTAGTCCAACATCTCGAAGGTTACCAAGAAAAACTAGCCAATGGGGAGAGAGAGAGTGCGGCGAGTAATCATGGGAGCAGATGCTGAGGAGATGATGCCTAGAGAAGAGCCTGAGCCAGAATGCAATACCAGGGAGGGCCATACCAAACTGCGAAACTGGTGAAAACGACAATACAACGCCCAGACCAACATTGATATTGGACGCTCCGACCAAATCATCGAACTGATCAAACACCCCATCGATCCTGCCAAGATGTGCCATATCAACAAGATCGATTCCATCCCATGCATTCCTAACTTGCTTCAACAGAGATTGTGCAGAAATACCATGCTTGACACCTGGCAAACGACAATATAATGACTACCGACTTTGCTCCGCATATCTATCACTGCAATCAGCTCAGCGGCTCTGCCGAAGAGATCTCTGAAGACAGCATTGTCATTAATCTCCTTACCAACATATGGAAGTGATTTCCCATACAATCAACATGTTCGAGAGATAAGCTCCGCCTACCAGCTCACAATACATCGTGTATGCCCTTTGACTGCACATAGAGAATGGGGCCTTTGTGACAGAAATTGCTTACTCTTTAACTGTTGTCATCCTTTATCTTCAACGTGGATCTCATCATAGTCAAGGGAATGGTGGAAGTGGCAGGTTTGGATAACAAAAGACATACCGACGCACATACTGCAAGACCGACAATTACACCACCAAAGCTTCATGCAAGCGGAAACCTGCTCACAGTGGCAATTCTAATTCAGGGTGAAATGGATATTATTGTGGAAACAGCAATCCAGTGAAAATGACAGCGCTGGAGGAGACAATGCTGGAGGAAGTGACAAGAAAGCATGCTACCATTGCAGGATCCCAGGCAATAGTAGACTGGATTTAATTTACTACAAGCGAGCGAAGGAAACCCGAGACAGATTGTGCAAATGTACAGCTTCAATCGCCACCGCTGGAGATGAAGATCTCCTCAGACAGGCCGGAGGGACTCTCCCTGCCTCCACTGCCACCCATTCAACTTCGGTCAGTGGTTGTCTGGCCTTGCACAATATGTATAAAAATTGCAGCTCTTTCAAGTCGTTCAAGCAACTATGCCAACTGTTGCTCATTCAACTTGCCAAGTATCACACGGTAAGTGTAACTGATCATGGACTGGTTGATGCCACTGAGCACTATGTGATCCATGCTCTTTACACACCTACATTCCATCAGTCACTCTTCTCCATCGATCAATTAGACTCTGCCTGATCTAAGGCCCAGTTTGGCTGCGGCAAATGCTTATGATCCTCGCAACATTCACTAATTACGAACATCACCCATCGTGTGAATGGTCGCAAGTTCTGATCCCCCAACGATTAGTGTTAGCAACGGGTCCGGGTAACCAGCCAGCGGTCCGGGTTCGGACCGGAAAAACTGTTCAGTTCGGTTCCAGACCCGTCCAAAAACCCGACCCGCAGCGGCTTGGCGGGCCAAACCCGCACCTGAACACGTCAACCCGCGGGTTTTGCCGGTTTTGGCTAGACCCGTCGGTTCCAATCTCCGGTTCTGTGTTTCGGTTTGTTCTATTGATGGTCGCATTTAGATACCCTACTGTTAATCGCAAAATATTGACTTTTGCACATCATTGACCTTTTCAGATGAATCGGCCGCCTTTCTAACTAAAAACAAGAGAGACACGCTCCTTGCCCTATCCTGCACATGATAGTCAACGGCGTGTCAATGATTTTTGGTCTGGCATTATGAGTAATCTAGATGGCGATTGGATGCAAACGATCATAAATGAGGTATTGGCTGTTTTTCAACCCAAAAGAGAAAGAAACACGCTCGCTGCCCCATTCTGAAAATGAGCGTCAACGGAGCGTCAACGATTTTTCGTCCTGTTAGTCAGGTTATTAAAATGTGAATTAATCATCGTTATCTATAATCATTGTATTGGCAGCCTTTTTAGGCAAAAGAGAATGCTACACTCTCCCTGCCCCATCTTGACAATGAGCGTCAACAGAGCGACAATGATTTTTGGTCTTGAATCTTGGGTAATCTTGGTGGTAAATGATCGCAGACATCTATAAACCAGGTTTTAGCAGCCTTTCTAGCCTAATAAGCAAGAGGTCGTCCCGCAACAGCCTCCCGGACAATCGCAACTTAATTCATTTTTAATACTGCAACTCAGTGATCCTAAACGTTTTAGCCCATAAAACCAGTCAAAACTCCATATATAGACATTGGTGGCTATCTCGCGCTTTGATTAACCATTCTGCAAGGCCAAAAATGGTTGACACTCCGTTGACGCTCATTTTGCCACAGGCGTATCCGCATTATGGAACCAGTTACTTTGGTATAGATTATCAAGTACAGTGTTTTGACAGTCGTTCGATCCGTTTCATGTATGTCTTCATTATCCCTACATTGTTCTTTAATTGTGCATATAAATATATCCTTTAAATATACAGTAATGCGTCCCACCCGTTACTTTCAATCAATTCTGATCCCGACCCTCAGATTCACCCAACAGGCTGTTGTCGTCTGCAAAATCAATGTCAGCGGTATTTCCACGCAGCAGATAGTGTACTCAGCAAATCTGGAATAAAATCTTTATTGCGCTTGCTTTCATTGGCAAATGCATTATGATTAAAACATTGAGTGTTTGGAAGTGGAGAATGCATATACACACACCTGGATGGCATACCTTCTATTTCATCTCTTTCGTTTCCCTCAGCGTCACCTGATGGCGCAGGTGGCGTTCCGGGCGGATGTGCCGCCGGTTCTGGAGTAGGTGCGGTGGGTCCTTTGCGCCTTTAGTGGGTCACCGGATTCTTTGTTGTACCATTTTGGCATGGAAGGCAGCCGGCCGTATGATTTTTGTAAACCATTGCAGGGTGTCTTTCCATCGGAGCCTTTACCATCTGATGCCCAGGAAACTCAACTCCTCGCTTCTTCTCTTCTCGGACTTCGGTGCGAGGTTTCTTAATCAGTTGCTGTGTTTCCTATATTGCAGCACGCGAAAAGCCGCCATTAGCTATTTTCGCCATATTCAAGGCCAGGCGCATGTCGGACTGTTCCCGCTGTACCCAACCTCCTTGCCTCGCCATAGTCGCAGACATGTTGAAAACCAACAAGAAATTTGTTGCTTCTTCTAAATCGAAGCTTCGGCTATTACCTCAACCATATACGACCCCATAGCCTGCTCTAGAGTCTTTAAAGCCTGTGTAGTCCACTCCCGGGGACCTTTATGACAAAATTCGTCCGCGACAATCCCAGAGCTGATGACATCATGATGTTCCATTTGGCGGACCCTGCGGATAAATGCCTGTGTGGACCATGGAGGTTTGCCATCGCGGGCAGCGACAAATTGGTCACGGAGCTCTCTACGTATACCAGCTCTACACTATGTTGTGAGTTGACTGCCGTCTATATTGATATGGAGCGACTCACATCCGATAGCATGCTGCTGCCTATTATTGCTGCATCCGGTTTTAGGTACTTTTTTCAAATGTGCGTCCTGGGCCACATTATCGGTGACTGCAATTGCAGCGTCTCGGTGGACTAACTGGTGTCTGCGTTGCGGCTGTGTGTCAGCCAGGGGTGCATTGAATGAAGCGCCCGCTGTTCGGCTCGATTCGGATTGAATCACACTGGGCTGAGGTGTTTGTGGAGCCACGACTTGCCGTTGTGGAAAAGGTGAGGAAGATGATAACAAAAAGTGGAAAGTCCTGAGGCATATATAGTAAGCACAAGTCACAAGGGAATGAATGACTGTCAACTTGCACGTTCTACTCAAGGTACATCCTGCTGAGTATCGCTACAAGTTGGAAGTGATTCCAAAGGTCCCGCGATTTGCAATAAGTCGGTCCGATGATGTTTGTTTGTTTGTTTGTGTGCAGGGATATATTGAAGTGCACGACAGCTGATATCCAGTGTTTGATAGATATAAAAATGACTTTCCGCGACGGAAAGGTCGTCTGGTGATGTTTGTCTCAACACCTAGCCAGCATCTAACATGAAACATACGGTAACTATCATGTCATATCGTACGCTTAGCGTCACTTTTCCAACTGAAATGAAGGTTAAAACGCAGATTTTGCTTTGTTCGAGTTGATCAAACGTACGAACCTTGACATCAATGACTCGGCCTGCCTCCATGTGGTCCATATCTTGCAACATCCAACATCACGCCCAACAACAAGGTCAACACACGATACAATGGTCCATGCTCCCAAAAAGAACTTTTCTCCACTTCCGGTGGGCAAATAAGGCAAATCGACAAAGCATTCCACACGTCGACGTCATCAAGCGAATGAAGGCAAGTGCGGCTTGGTAGCAGAAAGGGTCCGAGCATTGGGAGCATTGCGCAGCTTGCGATCTACAAAGAAGCTTGCGGCAGAGAAAAGACAGGAAACGCACTTTTTAAGCAATTATGAGAAAGAGAAATGGATCGACGATTTTGTGGAGAGAGAGACCGCTGTGGCAAGAAAGCGAGCTCAAGACGCAGAGACAGCGCTTATGCGAGATATGACGACTGCTGAAAACGAATGCGCCACAACCGGAAAGCCCGAAACAACGTTTGAAGAGATGGTGAATCCTATCGGTGACAGTCTGAGTGATCTTGCCAGTTCCGATGATGAGCAGGATGGGGAAGACGAGGAAGATGATGAAAAAGATACAGAGCTCGGTAAAGTCAGTGATGATGATGAACCTGGCCGGGTGATGGGCACAATCACTAAAATAGTACAGCACCGCATAGAGAGCTTTCGGCAGACGCAGATGAGACTTGATGAATTTACCCAACCGGGATGGGGGGATGCAGCCAACTACTTTCGTCAGAGATGAATGAAGTATGGGACTGCCGAATTGATGGTTCCGGCGGTTGTCAAGCCTCAAATAGACTCGACTTCAGCCACACCATCCCCGATAACAGTTGGAGAGCATATGTAGACTCCTGAGATCGACCGAGGACTATCAGAAATGCCAGCAGTGACTTCTCGACCAGGAAGTAGTCAAATGAGGCTGGGTTCGGACAAACCACAGTCACATGAATTCACACTGTGTCTGTCACCCGGCATGGCCACCAATTCGATCCCGATTCAGGATGTAAATCCTGTTGAACCCGTAAGCTTTTACCTCTGCATGAAGCATTCCAAGGTAATTCCCATATAGAAATCGGATACGAACGAAGATATGGTGACAGCTCCCGCGTCGCCGCATGTTTTGATTGCCAAATAGGGACTTTCAAAGACCTGTCTTGCGGAAAAGCAATTTGTGTACGTACTTTGCTACATGTCAGCTTTTTCCTGATTTCAGTGACCAAATCGTGAGACATGATATTTCATCAGAGTGTGTTCACGGGTCGAACTGGCCATGTGAATGTTCTAGACTCAAAATCTGGTTGATAGACGGCCAGCAAACATGAGATCGACCTGCCAATTACAGTTACATTAGAAAGCAAAACTTAAAATAGAGACAAAATATACTAACAAAATTTAATTCAATGATGTCATACGAGTCATAGGACGAGCGGTCAGTGCGCAGTCTGAACCCGGATCAATGACAGCCGCAATGCAGGATTAGTTCATGCAGCTAACTGCATAACTGTCCGCTCAGACCTGCTGCACATGGTCGAGATTTTAAAAATTTCATATGGTACGTCATGGAAATCGAGGAAAATGACCTGGAAAAAGAGAGGTCAGGAAGTCCAGCTCTATATGTCTAAAATCAGTTGATGGATCTGTATGTTGTAATTTACCAGCTGAAAGCGCAAAAATGCGAAGGAACCACGTTATTGATCGGACTGATGACGTGAATAGTGGTGCAGAGGGTGCGGTGAGAGCGGTTGCGTTGTCGGCCAGTCAGATTAGGTCACGATCCCCGGCTAGTGTCCCAGCCCCGAACTGGATGGTAAAAACTTATTGACGGTCAATAATGAGGTTATGACGGTCATGCAAAATCATTCGCACCCAATCACTGTTGGTACGTCTCTAAAGTGAGCGTCAACGGAGCGTCAACGGAGCGTCAACGATTTTAGTTTGATCTTTTCGGCAATGAAAGGGTTGCATCGTCACATAAATCTAAAGACGAGTAATTGGCCGGCTTTCGATGTGCAATGGCAAGCGACATGCTCGTTGCCCCATCCGAGAAATGAGCGTCAACGGAGCGTCACCGATTTCTGGTCTTGGATTTTGGATAATGACTAGGCTGCATGACAGCGTTAAGCCATCATGGCAGTATTGGCCGCCTTTATGGGCAAAAATGCCTAGTACCGTATCGCCACCACCTCCTAAAACTGAGCGTCAACGGAGCGTCAACGAATTTTGGTCTTGCATCATAGACAATTCAAGGGCTGTGCAATGGCATACTCCCATTATCATAATATTGGCCGCCTTTCTAGGCAAAAATGCGAGAAAGGATATCGCTACTACCTCCTAAAAATGAGCGTCAACGGAGCGTCAACGATTTTTGTGCTTGCATCTTGGATTATCAGACAGCAATGCAGCGGCGATGAGACAAAATCGGACTATCGGCTGCGTTTATGGGCAAAACTGCTAGCAATGATATCGCAACCGTCTCATCTTTGTACGCTCTTGTATTCAATTTCACCAATATGCATGCGATGTCTCACAGTTCTGACTTTTTTCTTGCTAGAAGCTCTAAAGTGAATATTTAAGAACCTGCGTTCTACCTAACCATAAAGTATCCATTGACAGTCACCCAGATCACATTACTCAGAGTTCAATTTCCTACCGCGATGTCAGATACGAAATCTCTAAATACCTGGTTGTTAGAGGTTATGATATCTTCCAAAAACGAAGGTGTCTTTATGCGGGATTTAAGCGACCTTACTTTACAAATTGTCTTCGATGCTTGGTTGGCTTCAATGAATGTAGGCTCGAAGAGGACCGTTGCTTGGTAAAACTCTAGACATGCGCCTTCGTGGCGATTCTATTTACATTGCGGAATTCAAGAGACTGACCGCCCCGGAATCATATGTATCGTTTGTCATCAAGTTCTGCTCCTTCCATCAGAACATGGGACCAGCTCAATTGGCAAACACTTGTTGGCACAAGCGGATATCGCAAAGTTAAACAAATTTACAGTGTCAGAGGTAACCGAATTGACTAGTTCAACTGTCGATGAAGCAGCTTGGCCATAGTGGTGCGGCAAGGAAGTCGAGGAATTCCAATTGTAAGTTCGCAAAGGAAAATCAAATTGACCATTCAGGTTTCAATTATACTTACTGAATTGACAGACAAAACACTCTAAACTGACAGCAAAGGACTTTCAAACTGCTGAATTTCACCAAGACACCTGGAATCGGTACCTCATGTTAGGTATTGTTTCAGCACAAAGTCCATGGAACGCAATATCAAATCTTGAGCTACGATGGGCAGACAATGCATTACGAACTGAGTTGGTGTTACCGTCAGCCAGTACCCTGAGTAATATTTGCTGGATGGAATACACACTGACAGTGGATGCAAATAAGAAGCAATTGCCGTCAACAAATAAAGTTAGTTTAGCTTTGGACGGATGGACATCAACGAACAAATTAGCAATAACGTCGGTCATTGCTTACTATATGTATCGAAGTTGGGCTTTGCGAGAAGTACAACTAGCATTCGATGAGGTAGATAGCCCAATCTTTTCCCATTTCGAAAGCTCATTAAGGATTACAGGTCAAGGGTCAGCATAAGGGAGCACGTCTAGTCGGACATTTCAAAGAAGTTCTTGATCGTTTCGAACTGACTACCGGCCGTTTAGTTGGAATTACAACCGACAACGCTTCCTCAAATTACTAGATGACTCGCGAACTACAAACTACCCTTGAGGCCTCCGGAATCGAGTGGCCTGCGTTGAGAAACCATATACCATGCATGGCGCACGTCATTCAGCTGTCTTTGGGCGCATTCATGAGCACTCTGGGTGTAAAAGGCTGCACCAAGTCTTGGGAAGCCTATGAGCGCGATCAGCAATTTGGAGAGAATGAAAGCACAGACATTGGGAAGAGTCAAAGACTTTCAAAAAGAGGGAAATGCTAGAATCAACAAGGTGTCGGTCGTGAGACCAGGTTTAGCAAAGATAATTGAGAAAGTACGTATTTCAACATATTATGAAAGTGCTGAAACTGACCTTCATATAGCAGAGTATGCTTGCTGTTTTGATTACGCTGACACCTGGACGTCGAAACGAGTTTATTGACTGTCAAAAAGCCAAAGTCCGGATCGCAGTACTGGCCATTATGGATGTGAAGACACGTTGGAACTCGACACTGGAGTTGCTTGAGGGCGCCTACCGATTGCATGCGTTCACCCGGGAGTGGCTTAGAAACCCAAAGTATAGCGACTACCGGCCGCTCTTCACGACTCAGGATGAGTGGACAATTGTCAAGTATGTGATGGAGGTTTTACGGCCATTCCGGTACTGGACCCTTTGCATGTCGAAACGGCATACCGTTACACTGCATCACGTCATCACTGTCTACAATGACATGTTTCATCACATGGATGGCGTGATGCGATCGTTGGCCAAGAAAAAGACACAATGGAAGGAGGACTTATTCTTCGCTGTGATGTGTGCGTGGCAGAAGGTATCTAAATATTATACTGAAGTCACTCCAACGACTGGTATGCTCCTCATTACGGCACATATGCTTGATCCATTATGGATGTTGCGGTCTTTTACGAAGTGGGACAAGGGCATGGATATCCATCCTGAGGATGAGACTTCTTATACTACTCAATATCAGGAGGCCTTTCTGAAGTATGTGGAGAACGAATACTGCGCGAAACATAGACGATTGCAGGTCCTTAAGTCTGATAACACACTGAACAACAATCTCAGCTCCTTCGAAATGGCTCCTAGATCTGGTCAATCTTCTTATGATCCATACGATTTGTCCAGCAATGACAACAAATACTTAATGCCTACCAATCTGGCTGAAACGACACCCGGACGAAGCGATCATGCAGCACGTTTATTCACTGCAGCGAGGCTCTATTTGAATGCAACTCCTGAATTACCACAGAACTGGGGGCAAATTAATCCGAATCTTGATGATTACCACTCCAACACAATGGAGATTCGCAGTACATTTTGGTTGCCCGATATCACCGACTGGTGGCGGCAGCATGAAGAAACACACGCAAAGTACGCCGATCTCTCCAATGTGGCCCGCAACATATTCCCTATCATACCTCACGGTGTCGGCGTGGAGGCCAGTTTTTCCCATGGGCGATATGTGATAGGGTGGTGGCAGTCGAAAACCACTGGCAAGACTCTTCGCGAAAAACTGGTTGTGAGGCAGTTTGCTCGAGCCAATAGCGGATTACTGGCTGGCGACAACCCAGTATTGGATCCAGACAGCAGTGATAACGACATGGAGATGAAGAGAGAGGCGGAGGAAAAGAAGTTACACAGCATGGCCAAGGTCCACGACTTTTTGGAGAGGTGGCAGGGTAGCCAAACCCTACGAGCCACACAGAAGGAATCTCGCGCTCAAAACAAATAAATGACTGCCGTAGGTTCTATTTCAGATACCGAAGAGATCGTCAAAGCATCCTGGTCACACTTTCATCATGATAGTGCGGCTGCATTCAAATTGTCGGAAAAATCACCTCTGCCACCAGCTTTGTCTGCATAGGACCTCCCTGGAGGACGAACTCAAGTATTGGATGCCCGCCGAATCAAACGAATCGACTGCCATCCTGCCGAAAGTGTTGAGGATAGTTCACCTGAACGCATTTCAGACACCGAAAATTGGCTTAACTGGAATGCGGACTTGGATAATCCAAATGACAGCGAAGATGACTGGGAGGCGGACAATGAATCAGATACGGAACAGGACAATGGCAGTGAGGTTTCACAAACCCTGGAGGTGCGGAATGTGAGTGATGCACTACGTGTTCCTGGACTGATTCGGTCTATACAACAATGAAAAAAGATGGTTGGAAAGGCGTTAGTGACGGTCAACATAATGGAAACGGGGACGAATAGGGGGATCAAAAAAAAGTTGGACAGAATGTGTCAATGTATTATCACCAAGTTCATTATGTAATTTGACAGCGAATTTTTTTTAGAGAATTATTCCGGAAGCATATTGACCAGTCGCGAGAGAATATTCGTTTACAAACAAACCTGTAGCAGGCAATTTGCACCATTGGGCATAACATGTAAATTTTAACCGGATGAGAGCGACCACTGCTGGAATATTCCTGGGCTCGGCATTGCCATTGATCCAAGTCCTAATCATACTGAAAGGCATCCACGAAGTTCAAATATTTCAGATTGCATTTATTAATTGCAGCAGATCTTGACTTCACCGTAGATTCAAATGAGTGTCAACCGAGCGTCAACGATTTTCAGTCTTGTAAGTACGGTCATTGAATGGTGACGTGGTCAGAACTATCCATCACGTGCATACTGACGGCCTGTCTTGGCAAAAGAGTAAAGAACACGATCACTGCCCCCATCTGAAAATGAGCTTCCACGGAACATCAACGATGTTTGGCTGTGCATCTTGGGTAACCTAACTGCCGATTGCTTGCAGTCATTCATAAACAAAGTATTGCCTGCCTTCCAAATCAAAAATAATGGTATCAGGCTCCCTGCCCCATCCTCAAAATGAGCGTCAACGGAGCGTCAACGATTTTTAGTCTTGTAAGTACGGTAATTGAAGAGTGACCTGGTCACTGCTATTGATAACCGATGTAATGGCTGCCTTCCTTGGCAAAACAAAGTGACGTTTGGTTGCAGCCATTCATAAACGAGGTATTGTCCCATCCTGAAAATGAGTGTCATTGGAGTTTCAAGGATTATTGGTGCTGGATCTTGGGTAATCCAAGTGTAACAATGTGGTAACAATTCATAGACGAAGTTGTGGGAGCCTTTTCAATTGAAAAAACGCATGACACATACGTTACCCCTTCATGAAACTGAGCGTCAACGGAGTGTCAATAATATTTGATCTTGCATATTGGGTAATCAAGGCTTTCTCCGCATAGGTGCGCCCATAACAAAACTATTGACTACCTCTCTAGCTAAAAATGCAACGGGTAGAAGGCAAAACACGCATTCCAAAATAATCAATGTTGCAGATTGCAAAACATCCAAAAAGAGATCATTGGCTGTCAAATACCTAATTTTAATAATGTTCAATTATCCAACTGCAAAAACGAGAACATAATATCCATCTACAGATGGACCCGCTGGGCGACCCGCTGACAACCCGCCCAATCCAGACTGGTTGGGAGATTTGCATCGAACCGTACCTGAATTGACAGTTCGGGTGTGTTGACAACCCGGACCGCCATTTTGGCACCGGTTTGGTTTTGACCCAAACCCGGACCCGAAGTGACGGTCCGGAACCGTGGCTAACACTACCAACGATGCAAGTGCAGACACATGAACCTCGTATCCACTTCCACGCACACCTTTGAATATCAATTCAAGCACAATCTCCATGTATCACTGCCAGCCCACACAGAGGAGAAGAACAAGAACAACTCTCACCACTGAATCGACAATTCCATCTCCAACTAGGCCTCAGCCCGCTGCTCAGTATTCATCACCTACCATACCTGCCATCTCATATCCGAGTGTACCTCCCTGTGCACCTATAGCTACCTCTGCCAACCCACCAATGGCTGCCAGAATGTCAACGTCCACTCGAAACACTCCAACCATCTAACACTCGAGACTATGGCATCGGAACTTTGCTCACATGAATCCTGCCCACGTAAGATCACTAATTCCCAAATACACTGACGATTAATTGATCTTCGCGGTGTGCATCCAAGCCAAACACAAGTATGTGTTCATTGGCATGAAGATTGGTGTTCACTATGGGTCCGGCTAACCACCCAGCCGTCCAGGTATGAACAGTATCAATGGTTCAATGCGGTTCATGACCCATCCAACAAGCCCGACCGACATGTCTTGACGGATTTGGTATCCCGACTGCACAAGATCCCGAGGTCTTTTGGCTAGGTTCATCACACTGCAGAGTCTCATTATCGGAAACCCAAACCCTTGGTTCCAATTACTTATTTCAGTTCGGATCGTATCACGATATGATATATCTGTAAAACTTCAGGTATAGATACTCTTTCACCTTCCATTCACCGCATTACGATCCGTTCACAATTCGTGGACTTACTCTGAAAATCCCATCCCAAATGATGCCTTGTTCGAAGGGACTCAACAAATAGTGATAGGATCGCAACTCAGATAATCCGCGGTGAATTAGCATATACAATTGCATATTTGAGGTACATATCACGCTGTGATACAATCACAACTGAAATATTTCATTGCAGCGAAAGATCTGAGGTTGCCAAAATGGGGAACCACCCAAAAAACAATGCCTTCAGTTGAGTTCGGTTTGTTGTGTGAGCAAAACCCATTGCATTTGTCCTAGTTCGGTTCAAACCCAGACCTGGCACTGAAACGTCAATTTGGAACTGTTGCTAACACTAGTTAAGGTGATGTGCACTACCAATCCTTTTGGGCTGGTGCACTCGGATGTATGCAGCACATACTCCACTCCCACCTGTGGCTGCAACAAGCTTTGAATGCAATACATTGACGCCTATACCAGCTTCTCATTCATTTGGATGCTCCCAGATAAGAAGTCGCAACCTTGCACCACAGCCAGCCATGCCGTTCAGGACTGAGTCACCCCTTTGCGTTATCCAATCCGATGATTTCAGTATCACAATGGCTGAGGAGAGTATGACACTAAGACAGTGCACGTGGTGCTCACCGTCAGCAGCACATCATTTGAACGGTGCCCGCCTTACTCTTACCATAAGAATGGTGTGGTTGAGGACATAATCTGTACTATCAGCGAGATGCATCAGCAACAACCCTGGTTTCCGTCTGAAACACACAGGTGTTGCTGACGGCACTGACAGCTCTGAAGGAACCTCGTACCGTCTGACAGAGAGTTACACGCTTCCCGTCGCACAGGCGATGGGTCGCGTTGCATACTGACCTCCATCTCTTTGCGCCTGGTATACATACCATCAGCACGACATGTGTGTCACACTCGTTGCAGGGGCTGCAGTTATGCTGTAGCCGATCACACAACGCCTGGCGATGATTATGCCTTTCTTCCGCCGATAGCCACATTATACCTCTCCGTTATTGCTATATATCGGATGCCGCACTAGCCCCATATATGTCTAGCTTTGAGATTTTGTCACGTATTGCAATACAGTCTTCGATTGGGATACCTCGCTTGCTGTTGCATTTGCTTCGCAATTATCGTATTTTGCTTCTCTGTTATTGTATTTTATAGGTCTGCAATATACAGTCCAATCTTCACACTCTCAAGTACTATGCCCTGAGTCCTCCACATTCTGCGTTGATCCATCATGGGCTTGCGATCCTTCTTCGTGCTCATCCGCATCTGCATCATCGTTATCTTCGCCCTCATGCCCGTCGACATCACTGGTTCCCAGTTGAAACCTCTCGAGTTCAGTCGCCAGCCGTCATCGCTGGCTGTCGGTCGGGATGGCATCACGCATGTCGATTTCATCACTTTCATCTTCGTAATCCCCCGTGCCCCCTGGCATCCCGAGCTGAAGTTCGTCATCCGTGCGATTGTTGTCTATCGGGATGTTGTCGGTCAGTGCTTCCAATCTCAGGCTCCTCAAGCGCCACTTCGGAGTCCAAACAATCAAGAAGTATACCATTGTCAACACCCGCTGCTTCCACGCTGATTACCATGGCAGGCGTTGGGTTCTCCGCCTGTTAGATCAGTCGCTTGGCTGTAGCATGACTGTTGGTATACACCCTCTGTTCGTAGCTCTCCGGTAGCATGTTCCAGGTATTCATCAAGAATGTATATGTGGCTCCAACGCCAGGCGAGGTTAACAACTTGCGACCCGTTGGAGGGCAGCAGGATGTGTTTTTACCACCATCATTCTTGTGATTGAAGTAGTTCGAGTGATCAGGTCTGTCAGCTTTCAACTCTGACCTGGAAGCTTCCGGATGAATGCCTTTGTTCTTTTGCCACTCCAGGAGAGCATGGCCCCACGCGGTGCCGGTAAACATGATCAGTAGCGAGGGTATATGACCGTCCTTGTCGTCAATCATGGGATTATAAAATTGATCAGCATACTTAACGGGGTTATTCATCTGGAGATAAAATTTGATGTAGATCAACCGCGGGATTTCTTCCCTCATCAAGTGAAGTGGACGCTAGCCATTCATTAGCAGCTTTCGACTCTCTCTGCGTTGGATTTGGACCGCGTACACCACCTTCCACATGCTCTGCTATATGAAACAGATACTTATTGTCTGCCTGAAGGGAATCAATCAATACCAAACACTCTGCGGCGGATTCAACGCGGTGGAGTTCATAAAGCTCTGCTATGTTGACCCTTGCTGATTGAATGAAATGGGATTTAACCTTATCGACTTGTGAGCGAACCTGGTACCGGTTTGAGCGTGTATCATCCGACGTGGGCCGTTGCTTCCGCATACCTCTTTCAAGATCTTCTTTGTGCGTTCCTCAAATGCTATGGACCAAATGTTATTTTACTGAATTGTGGTGTTCCAGAACATCGCGATTATCTACCAGTATTGGGCTTCTGCTAATGCTTTCATAACGCATTGCATTGCACAACATACCGTCTCCAAGTCGCTTGCACTTATAAACGGCCGTCTTTTCCACATGTAAAGCTCCAGGAGCATGCACGTAGCAAATACATGACGTTTCATGTCTGAGTGACCAAGTTGATGGAAGCCGCGACTGCCGGAAACAACTGATCGAGGTGTAGACACCGCCTGCGGTTGCAATTGGCATTGCCTCAGTCGCTGATTCCTTTCTGCAGCTGGCTTTCGCGGTGGATTTGTAATGATCGTGCGGGCTTTTGGATTAGGGATGGGGGTAGGCAGGTTTTCAAGACCGCTGAGAGGAGTGGGAGTGCGAGCAATGACGGATGCAGGGCTGGATACAACATGATGCGTTGAGTCTGTCTGTGTGATTGCGGTGGGTGTTGGTGTGTTACGACTGCTTCTACCTGGCGTGGCAGTTGGCGTAATTATTGAGTGTCGCTGTGTAGCACACAGGGTGGAAGTCACAGATTGAGTGATATCTGCAACGCGAGCGTCGTTCAGCAAAGATGACAGGGTGGAGTTCTGGCCTCGGTTTGTAGAGGCTATGGAACACCCTCCATGAGAGGAATCCGTCTCCCCAGCCAGTATGGAAACATGTTTCTTAGCAGGGGGAAGATGAGAATTCCCCGAAGACCCACGCTTTGTTGATTCTGACAATTAGCAAGACCTCGAACATTTGGTACGACTGGAGAGGTGACAGGGTGAGGGCTTTAGAAAGGCATCATCCGATATGGATGTTCGACGTTAGGACTGTACGAATAATTTCCTCTTTATGCGTATGCAACTGCAGGCGAGGTAGACTCCTATTTGAGCGACCCTGGAAGGATTCGACAGAACAGGGAGGCGCAGTGTAGACCGCGCCAGACTGAAAACCGTGACAATACTCGGGGACGAGATCCCTTCAAAAGCTTCCAACTATAGGGTTTACTGCCACCAGATTAAACTCAGATTAAACTAATCATTGATATTCACTGTTACAGCAACATCTGAAGGTCCATTTGCACCGCTTGAAGGATCATCAGCAAAAAACAATTCCGTCCGGGCGGAATGGCTCCGTCAGAGTGGACGCGCTCCGTCAGAGCTGTCAGAGACACCCCGGTTGCAGATTACTCCGCGCCCGGCGCCAATACGACGCATCGCGTTGCACATCGCCCTCCGATCGCAGTTTCGCCGTTTCTTCTCGCTCTGTCCGTATCCTATTGTAAACGAACACTGTGGCATTGTGGCCACCTGTGTTCGTCTATCATATTTGTCTTTGTTACAGTCACAAGATTCGCTACCTCATAATATGGTATGAATTATTTAATTATCACTATATATTTACATACGGTCAATCTGGCCACAGATGGTAGTCGAGAATAATCGGAGGAGCATCTGGAGACGCCCATTGAGAGCACAAACGGAATTCGTGAGAAAGAACGCTTCTAGCTCGAGGCGCCTAGGAAGAAAGTCAGAAGATATGATACTACCTGGCCGTGAGAATCCACGCAATTGCGTGGATCCAGATGAGATGAAAATGAGATGATGTCTATCTACCCCAGGGTCTCCCGAATATGTACTCCCCGTCGCTCCATCCACCTCCGTTACCACTGTATCCCCGTACACCCGCCGTCGCTCATTCACGATGTACTTGCAGGCCGTGATCGAGCGAGTTGAGAGATGCACTTGGAGGCCAAGATAGACTGAACTCAGAGATGCAATTGGAGGCCAGGATCGAGTGAACTCAGAGATACACTCCGAGGCCGAGATCGAGCGAGTTTGGACATGCACTTTGAGGCCGTGATCGAGCGAGGTTAGAGATGCAATTGGAGACCGGGATTGAGTGAACTCAGAGATGCACTGGGAGGCCGTGATTGAGCGAGTTTGGAGATGCACTTGCAGGCTATGATCGAGCGAGATTGGAAGAGTACTTGGAAGTGGTCGATTTGGAGGGAGGCCCGACGGCAGCTGAGACTCTGGCTGGGAGCGGGAAACTGGCTGGGAGCGGGAGACGGTCGATCTTGGGATGATGCTGTACTTGATGTATGCTGTACTCGGTGTTAAGTCTTGATCATGGCATGGAGAGATAGAGAGGGATGACTTAACTTCGTGTTCTTAGGTGATGGTTGAGTTGAGCACAAGAAAGAGAGAGATCAGAGGAGATGTGGAAATCATCATGAGAAACTGGGACTTATGAGAATTTCGTGTGCAAGTCAATTTACCATCCCCGATACGGCAGGTACGAGTCCCGATCCGGCGGGTAATAACACCGATACGAGGTCTTCTAAACCCAATCAAGTAAGTTGTACCCCTGATTTCTCAGGTCCGCTCGTATCCTCCATATCGTTCTCATCTTCATCCCCCATCTCTTTCTCGTCCACAACTCTACCATCATTGCATGAACAAAAAGTTAAGTCATCCCTCTCTATCTCTCCATGCCATCATCATGAGTTAACACCGAGTGCAGGATACGCCGAGTGGAGCATACACCGAGTACAGCATACACCTGAGATTGTCTGTCGTCCCTTCATTCTCACGATTTCATAATAGCCCATTCCCACGGTTTCGAGTTAACTAACCGATGAATAGAGTCTCAGCACCTGGCGCGCCTCCCATCGACCGCCTCTAGATCGACTACCTCCAAGTACTCCTCTAATCTCGCTCGATCATAGCCTGCTGCAAGTGCATCTATAAACTCGCTCGATCACAGCTCGGAGTGCATCTGTGAGTTCACTCGATCTCGGCCTCCAAGTTCATGTCCAAACTCGCTCGATCACGGCCTCCCAGTGCATCTCTGAGTTCACTCAATCTCGGTCTCCAAGTGCATGTCCAAAATCGCCCGATCACGGCCTCCCAGTGCATCTCTGAGTTCACCCAATCTCGGTCTCCAAGTGCATCTCCAAACTCGCTCGATCACGGCCGAGGAGTGTATCTCTGAGTTCACTCGATCCTGGCCTCCAAGTGCATCTCTGAGTCCACTTGATCTCGGCCTCCAAGTGCATCTCTCAACTCGCTCGATCACGGCCTCCAAGTACATCGTTAATGAGTGACGGCGGGTGTACGGAGATACAGGGGTAACGGAGGTGGACTGAGCGACATATTCGTCGTCATCTTCAGGCGCACCTCGAACCGCTGACAATCACCGCGTGCTGCCAGTCCAGATATACCGTGTGTAGATAGGTAGCTATATAGATACATAGATACATAGATGAGAATACAAACTGAATACATAAGTTTTGAAAATCATTGAATGATTAGTAGCTATGATTTAACATCGCCAGGCGTTGTGTAAACGGCTTCAGCATAACTGCAGCCCCTGCGAAGAGTGTAACACACGTGTCCTTCTGATGGTG
>Ga0307515_10008449_pt1 | contig 20072 bp, 14 predicted proteins | sample 17_EM_MG_FD_194513 | JGI IMG/M metagenome (GOLD analysis project Ga0307515, IMG submission 194513) | Populus trichocarpa ectomycorrhiza microbial communities from riparian zone in the Pacific Northwest, United States - 17_EM | ecosystem: Host-associated > Plants > Roots > Unclassified | place... | reverse complement strand
ATCCAAATTGCCTTTAGACCTATTAAGTTGATTAGGTCATATTGGGGCAACTCACATATGATTTAATTTGAAGCTTGAACTAGACGAGGAGTTAGGTCGGGAGATTTCAAGGTTGACCTATTGAGCCGCGTTTAATGATACTATCAAAGTGCTTCCTATGACCTGATCATTTTTTTTACGTTAAAAAATAACATTGTTTAACATTTTTTTTAATAAATAAGTTTGAATAGCATCATCTTAATTTTTTTTAGTCAGATCAGATTTGACTATGTTAACTTGGTATTTTAAGAATATATACATGTTATTAAAAAATTATCAATGATATTTCAAATCCGTTCTCACAATGGAGCGCGTGCAATGAAACTAGTAATGATTAATATCATTACTTATACATCTAAAACAACTAAGAAATGATCTGGTGATGAAAAGTGAAGCACGTCCTTTTTTTTCCCCAATTACATACTTTTTCAGCCTAATGAGATTAAATTAGGTGTGGAATTATGGTAAAAGTATCAAATTACAAGTTAAAGGACTAAAAAGTAAAATGTAAAGCCACAAATTTGCAACAATTTTTATTTTGGTACGAAAGCTCATTTTATTTATTTTTTAGTTTTTATGTTAGAAAGAGGAGAGATAAACTTACCAAAAAAATGGGTAGAAAAATAGAGTTGTCTATTTAGCCACTTGTTTGCTATGAAACTCATTGTTATCAGTGTCAATGAGTTCCATTTGATAAAGGAAGTTTGATGGCGGTAGTTTTTGCCTTCAAACATCCCTATAAAAAGATATCAGACTTTATTTAGATATTTTTATTTGGTTGATTTTTTGTTTTTTGGGTGATTTTGGATTTGGGGTTGTTAGGTGGTTTAAGGAGGTTTTTATGATGTTTAAGAGGTGTTTTCGGGTTAAAATAAGTTGGAAAATGGATTTGTAATTCAAAAACCCCCTCCCCTGGTATTTCAGCTATCATAATCGTGGTCGGAATCTGAATTGTAGCTCACCAAATGAAGCATTGTCTAATACTTATTTTGTTATTATTTTCTTAAAATAAAGGGTGAATAACTTGTCATATAACCCTTAAGCAAGAAGAAAAATATCTGGCCCAACCGAGCAAGCCTACCTCAGGCCCACACGCCTGGTCACTCGGGCCCTATGAGTTCTTTTTTATTTTGAAATGATTTTTTTTATTATATAGTAAAATAAAATAAAAGATCGATGGAATGAAATGGAGTCCATGAAACAAGCAGATGTTTGTTAAATTAATCCATATTAACTTGTGCTATTTTTTTTATCTTTAGACCTGCTAAATTAATAAAATTATACGGGAATAATTTTTACGCAATTTAATTTTAAATCCCTATAAAGTGTTGGGACATTAACTTTCATTCAATTTTATATCATATGGCCGAGATATCATGTTCTTACATTCAATTTTTTTTATCCAACCCCGCAAAGTATGATGAGAAGAAAGCTAGTAGTATCATATAGTGGTAATAATTGATTGTTTCGATCAAGAGTGTCATGAAAGTTTGTTTGACTGAATCCGAGGTGGCACCATGTACCCCACCTTCCTTTTCCTTTGACTCTCAAACGTAGTTCGCTTCAGAGTAAATTATAGGCTGGTCCCTCTATTTCTTATGATTTTGTAAGATGGCTTGTTTTGTCATGAAAACTATATATTAGTCCCTCAGAGTGAACTAGAGTTTACCGTCAATCTTCTTAAAATCTCCGAGCTACCCTTTTCTAAATGTAAATGACTTGTTTGTAGTGGGTGGGATTGGAAAATTTGATAAAAATGAAGGACATTTTAAGAAAAAAAATAGTGAAATAAAACCAAGTCACAGACACATATAAGATTAGAGAGATTCAATATTGGATCCCTTAGAATAAAGTAATTAACGAAAAAAAAATAGGAATTAAATAATACTTTACTCTTTTACCTTTTGCACTTCCTCCTTGCCATTTGCATGCTTTGACTGGGACCCAAGTTGTCGCTGCACCACTGCACGCCACCTTCTCTCTCCCTCTCCGTAAAAAGCTTGACAAAAAAAATAAAAAATAAAAAAAATACCCCAATACAAATCCATTTTCTCTGGCCAAAAAGTACAGTAAAGTTGAAGCATTTATTTGAAAAGAAGATTTTCAAGGATCTTCTTTCATCACATTAACAAAAGAAAAACCTCTCTACTTAATGAAACCACTTTTTTGACATGAAGGCTACTAGACTTACTTTTGAAAACTACCCTTTTGTTAGTCTTCGTTAATGATGGTCTTTTGGGGGGGTAGTGGAGGGTTATGAGTGTGAAATTTTACTTCTTTATGTGTTTTTAAAATGAGGTGCTAAGGTTTGGGCTTTGGGTTTGTGTCAGTGTTCATTTTGTCAATTTTAATGGAGAGAGAAACTGGGGTTTCTGTGATTACTCTGTGGATGATCCTGGTGGTATTCATACTCCCCTTTTCAAGGATCTCTGCCAACATGGAAGGTTCTTGCTGGTTTCTTATTTTCTTGAATATTTTATTTGTTACTTATCAATAGATTGTTGTGGCCCTTTGTAAGTCTGTGGAATTATGGATTTTGTTTGTTAAGTTGTTGTGTTATTGAATGCTGGCTTTATAGAGTTATTTTGAACAGTGATGGATGGAATTAATGCTTTATTGTTGTGTTTATGGAGCTGGATTGGTCTGGTCAGTTATTTTTAAGGTGTTTTATTGATAGGATGTGCAATTAAGAAACTTTCTTGTATTAGATAATGACAGGCTCTATATAATAAATTTGACTCTCAGAACTTGTTATGGTAGTGTCTTATTAAATTAAGGTGTCATTTTCCTATCAGATCAAAGAGAGTGTTAATTACTGTCATTTTTTGATGTTAAGTTATTGCACGAGAAGGATGTGGTAGCTCATTTTCTTTTTGTGGGCTGAATGTTTTAAAATTTCAATTAGTTCTTGCCTGAGTTCAATTTTTGTTTGCTTCAAAGTGCTATGCTAGGTTCTTTTGCTTTGACTTAGATAAGAAAGAGGGGTTTCAATGCAGCGGGAGATGGGCTTATAGCATATGGAGATTTGATTGAGACATTAAGATTAGACAACACAAACACAAGATTTGGCTTGTAATTCATATCTTTGAAAGCAATCCTTTTCTCATGTCATTAAGCTGGTTGAAAGAGCACATCTTCCCAAACTTGTAGGACAGAGTCAGGTGTAATGGGTCATTTAATGCTTGTTAGAGAATATCAGAGATGGTAAAATCTAGTGCTGATGCGAAGTTGAGTAACTTTACCTGCAAGCTTTAGAAATCTGCTTTATCTTCTTGCCTTTTTCTTCCTTTGATTGACCTTCACATCTCAATATTGCGGTTGAAGCAGGTGATGCGTTGCGTAATCTACGGGTAAATTTACAAGATCCAAACAATGTCCTGCAGAGCTGGGATCCTACCCTTGTTAACCCCTGTACATGGTTTCATGTTACATGCAACAATGACAATAGTGTTATTAGAGTGTAAGCAACCTTATTTAATCAATCACTTTGTTAAGTAAACCATGCTTGTTTTATGATCTTCTATATGCTAAAAGCACCATTTCTTGTCTCCTACAGTGACCTTGGCAATGCAGCCTTATCTGGTCAATTGGTCCCACAGGTTGGCCAGCTTAAGAATTTACAGTACCTGTAAGTCATCATGAAGAATGTTTATTAGAAGCACTCTGTTTGCGTGTATTTTTTTGTGGCTAACTGCTACTCCTCTCTATGCTTCTATTAACAACTGCATTTTTTTTTGTGCATTCTTGATTGACAATTTTTATGTTCAATGTTCGCTACCTCTCCAATCATCCTTCTCTCATGAAAAGGATTCTTTTACGTGAATTGTAGGCATGCATTTATTGGTGATGCCTGACAATATCCAGTTGCTGTCATATCAATTATTACTTTTCTTTCCTGTTCTCAAAAGAGGGGAGGGCAGCTTGAACATGGATAAATACAGATTGAAGTCTTAGGAAACTTAGTTAACCTTCCTGATTAAAATTTGTTGAGTGGAAGTTTTTTATATTGTATATACTATACACAAGTACATCTTTCTTGTAAAGTTATTTTAGCTAATTATTTTAACATGCTACTGAGTTATCACACAACAAATCTGTAGTGTTTAATTGGATTAATGACTGGGTGAGTTCCCAATTAAGTTTGCTATTGTTTTATAGGAGAAATGGATTTTGTTAATGCAATGAATCAACTAGTTCACTCAGAGCATAATGATCGCCCATTATTTAATGTTCTTTTCTGTGTTTGTTTAAATTTGGAGGTCATCACAATGCACAGCATTTAGAATCAAAATTTGAATGATTGCTATATTAATAACAACATTAAAGAGGATACAAGTTCAGTACAACAGAGATGAGCACACAGTAGTTTCGTTTTATTATTGTTGCGTGTGGACACATGCTCTTAGTGGTACTCTTTTATTGAACTATGTTATTAGTTTGTAGTGTTTTACCATCATAAATGTTTTCTTTTAAGTTTTAATGTCTTATGATTAATTTTTAACATGCAGAGAACTCTATGGTAACAACATAAGTGGACCAATTCCTAGTGATCTTGGGAATCTGACAAACTTGGTGAGCTTGGATCTTTACCTGAACAGTTTCAGTGGTCCTATTCCAGACGCATTGGGCAAACTGACGAAACTTCGCTTTCTGTATGAATGAACACCCTTTTCCTTGCCTTCTATAATTTTTGCTCTTTGGGATTCATTGCTGCTTATTAGAACTTCATTTAGTTTGTTTATTGGAAAAGACTGCTTAGCACAAAGCTCGTTTTTTTGAGCCACAAAGCTTAATTTGTCAAGGAACGGCTAGCATCATAATTGCCTTACTATGCAGCATTTTATCCATGAACAATAGTACAAGGGTCCGATATTGCTTAGCACCAAGGAATTCATAACTACTTTCTTTCTCTGTTTGTTTTTTTCATCACATTCAATTTCCTTTCCTTTCCTTTTCCTTTTATTTTCTTTTTCTGCTTGATATGAGGAAGTCAATGTAAAAGCAGCAGTGTAAACTCAAATAGTATCATGTTGCCTTCCATTTTGAGACTGTTCTGCAGATTGAACTAAATTATCCTTGATACTGGAGCACTCTCCCTTACAATCATGAAAAGTTAATTGAAGGTTGTTTATGTTTAAGGAAAGTAGCATGATATTCCATTTATTAATTTTTAACAAGGGAACTTTGTGTGCTTCATTTGCTGCAAGCTAGCATGTAAGTAATTGCAAATGGACTTCTTGACTGGTGTAGTTCTCAAGGTGTCCTTGAGGTGATTTCATGATTCTATTTTCTGCTTGAATGGAGTAGAACTTAAGTGCTGAACCATTCCTTTTTCTTTCCTAATTTTATTAATTTCTAACTTCTCAATTGTTTGTGCGCTTGAGTGCTTGTGGGCACGTGTTGGTTCCAGCAGGATTTTAATAATACATGCTAAAGTGGTAGAGGGGAAACTTATCATTTTTTTTGGTATGTCTCTGCAAGGATAGCCGACTCAACAACAATAGCTTGTCAGGTTCCATACCTTTGTCCTTGACAAACATCACTGCCCTTCAAGTCTTGTAAGTGCTTCTTCTCTTTTTCAGCCATCAGTACTGTCTTGGTTGTAATGATGTGATATGAACTTTTTGCAAATTTGGTTGTAGAGACTTGTCAAATAATCGTCTCTCGGGACCTGTACCAGACAATGGCTCGTTTTCACTATTTACCCCCATCAGGTTTGCCATCTTACAATTGGAACTTTCTATACCTGAAATTCTGGATGTCCAAAACGGAACCATTAGCTAATTGGAATCGCCTTTAACAGCTTCGTGAATAACTTGGACCTCTGTGGCCCAGTTACGGGGAAGCCTTGCCCTGGATCTCCACCATTTGCACCACCACCTCCATTTATTCCACCATCAACTGATTCTTATCCTGGTAATCTCCTGCACTAATAGTGAAAATACAATTATTTCATACTGTCATCTTTTCTCATCTTCAGCTTGATAATCTTCATATTGTTTCTTACGAGGGCATAGTTGGTGTTTGATTTACTTATTCTGTCCACTACAATCATTCCTATAACTGCACATGCATTTCAAGATTTGTTTTTATTTAATTTTGCAGCTGCCACTTGTTGCACTAATAGCCTTATTTAATTACCAAATTCTCAAAAAGAAGTCCTTTTTAAGCGTATTCATATCATCAGAAGGTGGAAATTACTGTTGAAATCACTGTTTTGGAAGTTAGTTTTGTTCCAACAAATTTGCATTAGGAGACTGAACTAAATTATCATTTCAGGAGAAAATAACCCCACTGGAGCAATTGCTGGCGGAGTGGCTGCTGGTGCTGCTTTACTGTTTGCAGCCCCAGCCTTTTGGTTTGCATATTGGAGGCGAAGGAGACCGATAGAGCTTTTTTTTGATGTACCTGGTTTGTGTTTCACCTTCAAAATAGACTAGTTTTAATGATTGGGCCTTGAATGTTCTTTTAACTCTGTTGTTTCTCCAGCTGAAGAAGATCCAGAAGTCCATTTGGGACAGCTCAAAAGGTATTCTTTGCGAGAACTACTGGTTGCAACAGATAGTTTTAGCAACAAGAACATTCTTGGCCGAGGTGGATTTGGTAAGGTGTACAAGGGACGCCTGGCTGATGGCACATTGGTGGCAGTAAAAAGACTGAAAGAGGAGCGGACACCTGGAGGGGAATTGCAGTTCCAAACAGAGGTAGAAATGATCAGCATGGCTGTGCATCGGAATCTCCTGCGGTTGCGTGGGTTTTGCATGACTCCAACGGAACGGCTGCTTGTTTATCCATACATGGCTAATGGAAGTGTTGCATCCTGTCTAAGAGGTACTACTTGTTGGTCCTTTCTGGTGCTTTTAGGTCATGGAGGTCATGTCTGCTACCCTTATGCTACAAACCTCATCCAACCACTTTGGTTTAGTCTCATCTGTGGTTTTTATACTGGAGTTAAATGCTCATTCTAGTTTCTGCTGCTTTCATGCTCCCATCACCTCACTAATTCATTTATATCAAATAGGAATTTTAACTTGAACACCTTTTATGTGAGTAATTGGTACTCATGATCCTTTTTTATGTATTCTTGTAGAACGCCCCCCATCAGAAGCCCCTCTTGATTGGGCAACTAGGAAGAGAATTGCATTGGGGTCTGCAAGGGGTCTTTCTTATTTGCATGATCACTGTGACCCAAAGATCATTCATCGTGATGTGAAAGCTGCAAATATATTATTGGATGAGGAGTTTGAGGCAGTTGTTGGTGACTTTGGGTTGGCTAAACTTATGGACTACAAAGATACCCATGTCACAACTGCTGTGCGTGGAACCATTGGACATATAGCCCCTGAATATCTTTCCACGGGAAAATCATCTGAGAAGACTGATGTTTTTGGTTATGGGATCATGCTCTTAGAGCTTATCACTGGACAGCGCGCATTTGATCTTGCCAGGCTTGCCAATGATGATGATGTTATGCTACTTGATTGGGTAATAAACTCACTGCCTTCCTGCTTGTTATTTGCCAGATTCTTCCGTTATGTGTTAAGATGCAAAAGTTTATTTTGTGATGTTATAATCTTGCTTCAACAGTTTGACTCTGGATATATATATATATATATATATATATATATATATATATATATATATAGTATATCTGGAATTGTTTTGTTCAGGGATGCACTCCATAACGCTCATGGCTCTGGTCAGTTGAATCCGTGTTTCAACCTGCTTCACTTTTTCTGCTTGTTTACTTCTCTTTTTCCATACAAACCATGCCCTTTTTTGTAACTCCATGTTTTCGTTGATTCCTTGTTACTCCCACGTGTTTCTAAAAGAATTTTAGCCTTCCGAGATTTATTGGGACGATAGATAGGAAATGGTATTTTGTTCCTTACGACCTTTTATCTCTTAGCTTAATTTCTTTATTGTCTTTGGCTTAGGAGAAGCATCATAGTTCTGGCCTTAATATTCTATTCTTGAAATACTAGGGATCTTTGGTTATCCCATGGAATTCATCTTTAAATAGCATCTAGGGTATAATTTTACTATTAAATGGCTGACTCAAAGGTAGTTGCTGCTATCATCATATGGTGATTTGTGATTAATGAAAACTGTCAACCTAGAATACCTCTTATTTCTGAATCTCTCTTCTTTCCTCTCCAATGACGGCTGGTACTCTTGAACTGATCTATCATACTGATTACTGAGGGATTTGTTCATATATTTATGAAGAGAGAACAGAATGAATTTAACTTTCTTGAAACATCCGGATGGGCTTCAACTACAGCTCATCTTGATATTAAATAATTTCAGTTTTGTTTACTCTTCATATAAGTTGCTGAAAGGTCGTGCCTTTAGTAATTATGTTGGCTCATTAGGCACAGCATGGACAGTGCATATCTTTTCACAGATGTAAACTTCCTGCTTGCAGCTGGGTTTAGTCATACGCTTCTCTGATATTTTTCTCATTCTTACTGCTGGACTTGTCTATGCCACATTTGTTCATTCACTAATCAAAGCTTCTGCAAGTTCTGCAGGTTAAAGCACTCCTAAAAGAGAGGAAATTGGAAATGCTGGTTGATCCGGACCTGCAGAACAATTATGTCGACTCTGAGGTAGAACAACTAATCCAAGTAGCATTGCTCTGCACCCAAAGCTCCCCAATGGACCGGCCTAAGATGTCCGAGGTGGTGAGAATGCTTGAAGGTGATGGATTGGCAGAGAGATGGGAGGAGTGGCAGAAGGTAGAGGTGGTCCGCCAGGATCTTGATTTGGCTCCATGTCAAAATTCTGAGTGGCTCCTTGACTCCACTGAGAACCTTCATGCTGTAGAATTGTCCGGTCCGAGATGACCATACCTTTTCAACAGATAAGAAAATCCATGATTTACTTTCACTTTTTGTTTTTGTTTTTGCAATGCCCCCTTCTGCAATCTTGTCTCTAATATTCAAGTTAACCCAATGTAGTCCCCCTAGGAATATATATTAAAAATCTGTGCATATGAATCTTTCTGGGTTACATTTTGGATCTTACAAGGCAAACTGCAGGACACTATGAATATACCCAATGCCTTGTGCTCTCTTTTATTCTTGTAACATTAATATAGTTCAATTGCAAAAGTTGGTTTGATGATTCTCGGACCCCCATTTTTATTTTTTTGCACATGGATCTTTTCTTCTTTTATTTGAGGAAAATTTTCAATTCGTCTAAAGTTTCATAGTGGTGTTTTAAATCATTGAAAGTTGTGCAATCAAACCTATTTTCTAGTATTGGGGTCTTAAAAATGTATTAAAATAATATTTTAAAAAAATATTTTTGATATTAACATTTTAAAACACGATTAAAAAACATAGAAAAAGTAAAAAAGTAAAATTTTTGTGAAACATTTGTTTGTCTGCTTTCCTTAAAAAACATCTTAACTCATAAAGTTGAATGCTGTGGTGCTGACAGGTGCCAATAAATGCTCGATGGTTCGATTTAGTAATTACCCAATCATCTAATTTTGAAGCTGAACTGGGTTTGGTTTTATTTTGAATTAATTTTTTTAATTAAAATACAAAAAATTCAATTAACTAGGCCATGTTATGAGGTTATCAGCACATTAAAATAAAAAAATTTGATATAAATAAAACATTTTATTTTTAAAAAAAATACGGTGTTGCTGCATAACAAATGCTGCCTTAAACTTTTCAAAAACAACCCAAAATCATGGTTACAAGCATTCGTGTCTAGAGACCTTGCAATAAGTGTTTTGCTGCTGGTTTCATTCACCAAACCAAGTTGAATACCATAAATAAAAAGAATAAAGAAAAAAAACAGATCATCTTGCACCCAAAATGGTGAAAGGGTGACATTTTCTTTGGAAGGAAAAAGGAAAACACACGAAAAAAAAAAAAGGGCAAAAGCATATATATTTTTTTTTTTGGATTCGAGGAAACTCTATTTTCCGGAAAGCATATTTTATGGGTCTAGGTGAGCGAGTAAAATCCCAACTGTTTTAAGTTCTTATAAGAGATACACACCCTGACTCGAACTCAAGATCTATTATATAGATCTCAATCCCTTTACCATTACGCTATAACTTAGGGACAGCAAAAGCATATCATCCACGAACTTGACCCGAATTGGGACCGGCAAATAAAAATACCTAGATTATTTCTTGTCAAATAAAAATAATAAAAATCCTTAACGAAAGACACGTAGGCCGAAACGAGTCCAAAAAACACCTCCAAAGCCAAAATTATCCTTTTGTGGCTCTCTCACCCAATAAGAACCGCGCTATCTCCCAACTCTCATCTTCCTGCTTGCCACGTGTCCTCCCCTCCTCCACCCCTTTCCCTCCCTCCCTCCCTCCCTGTCTTTTACACGACTTCCTAATTTCATGGAAAACTATAAAACCGCCATCTAACTACACAGATACTTTCAATTAGGTCTTCAAAGTCCAGGATTATTCAGAAAACTCCTCTCTAAAATCATAAACTCCACTATTTAATATATTTACACGTGATATTTTCCGATTCTACTAGCAATCATATAAGAATTTCTTATAATTAATTGGTTCTAATTAATTAAATTTAATTTTTTTTATCACTTATAGTTGCTGCTGCTTTTATATGGTATCATATTTCCATCACCATACCTTAAATAAAATGCTCCTAATTCAAACACACACATCAACCCTAATAACGGATTTTGTTAATTATAGCATTTCGTTTTAGGACAATGTCTCTCAATTTTAGGATACAATTGAACTATATGAAGAGTTGAGAGACTGATATGTAGTTTCTCAAATTAAGAGTACCACTACAATAATTTTTTTTTTTCCTATTAAAAACACACTCCATCCATGTCTTGTTCTTCTCCTTGTCCAGACTCCCCTCTGCTTCATTCTCATACCACAAATCTCTTGAGCACAAACACGCTCTATACAAGAAAAGAATAAAAAAATAAATGAAGATTGGGGTTTTGATTTGAAATAATAAAATCAAAATCTCCATTGATGGCTTCTTCTTTACCCCTGCCAGAGCTCACTTTCATCTCTCCACAAACCAGAACTCGGAAACATCACCACCACCTACTTCCTCTCTCTAGACACTCTCTTTCTAAACTAAATGTTTCTAGTAAAAAACTTAAATTCAATATTCCTCTTCGGACTCCAGTGGTTCGAGCTTTGAGTGAGGATACTGCAGTGATCGATGAGAGAGAGCGAGAAATTTTGAAAGAACTGAATGGAAATGGGAACGGAAGAGTGAATGGATCAGTGGAGAGGTATGTAAATGGTAGAGTTGTGAGTGTGGAGGAGGGAGAGAGTAGTAGTAATGGGAGTTTGATGAAGTATGCGAATGGAAATGGTGTGGCAGCCACGGCGACGGCGAAGATTGTGGGGGAGGAGGAAAAGGAAGGGTTGAAGGAGGATGGAAGGAAGAAGAGGATAGAGGAAATTGGGAAAGAAGAGGCTTGGTTTAAGCGTGCTGGTCAACAAGTTGAGGTTTTATTTCTTTTATTTTCATCATTTAAAGAAGTTTTGCTTGATTGTTTTGTTTCATAGGAAATAAATGGGTCTTAGAATTTACGTGCTTGATTTGAATTTAGTTAAAGAAAGAACAGATTTTCGCTAACTAACTAGTTTAACTTCTTACTTTGTGTTGTGCTAAGCAATCTTGATTAAAGTTTTGCTCGTACCTGGACTGAGAGGGTCAAGGGAAGGAAGAGCAAGCACCAATGATCTCTCAATCTAAAGGAAAAAAAAGGGGGAATACCATCATTTTGGTTTATAAATAGTAATCTTGCATGCATCGTCACTTGTTAGTAATACTTGTACGCTTAGTCCATAGTTTCCCTTTGTATCATAGATATAACATGACACAAGTATGAGTGGATTCCTGGAGAACTTGAGATTAATGTCCATTTTAGGAAATGTGCCCTACCAGTTGGCTGTTTATCAGCAGATTATCTTTCTTAGGATGGTAATTCAAGCATCGGAGAATAAAGTTGAGCCAGTAGCAACTCTGACGGAAGGGATCTGGTTTGTTGTTAAGCAAGACATGAGGCTTTGTGATAGGAGAATGACTGAGAAACTTTAGTTGAGCAAGATTGCAAGCTTTTCATTTCTGGATATGTTGTCTTTGCAAGTTTCTAGTCCTGTATGGTCTTACCAGAGGTCATGGAGATAGAATTACCTCAATAGTATATCCCGCTATTTAATTCAGGCTTCATCGTGCTACCACCTCATGGCTGAGCACAATTGCATTTCCCATGAAATCTGGGTTCTGAAACACTGTTTGTTTGGGATGACAATTCATGGTCTTGCAGGTTTCTGTTGCACCTGGAGGGCGTTGGAGTAGATTCAAGACCTACTCAACAATACAAAGGACTTTGGAAATATGGGGATTTGTTTTAACATTTATCTTCAAGGCTTGGCTGAACAGCCAAAAATTCTCTTACCGGGGTAAGTGATTTCTAGTTGATTGGTATTGGTTTAGTGGTAAGAAAATATAATTTAAATTTTGAATCATCATCGTGTAGTTTTTGCATTTTTTTGCTCTTGTATTTGTACTTCATGTCTGATTTGTGTGACTGGAGCTCTCAATAACCCATGAGTTTTACGGAAATTGTTAATTTATCAGGATGATCAGCCTCTAGACTTATCTTGCTAAGTTTTCCCTTTTTTTTTTCCTCTGCTGGTCGGTCTGATTATACAAATGAAAATATGCAGGAGGAATGACAAAGGAGAAAAAAGTTGCAAGGAGGAAGGCCCTTGCCAAGTGGTTAAAGGAAAGCATATTAAGATTAGGTCCAACATTCATAAAAATTGGTCAGCAGTTCTCTACAAGAGTGGATATTCTTGCTCAAGAATATGTTGATCAATTGTCTGAGCTTCAGGTCAAGACTTTTCTTTTGATATTGGGTGTTTGACATTGAGTTTCAACCTGCTTTTCATCAAAATTTGATTTTATTTTTGCTTTAAATTAATATTTTTTAGTGTTTTTGGATCGTTTTGAAATGCTGATGTCAAAAATGAATTTTAAAAAATGAAAAAACATTATTTTGATGCATTTCTGAGTGAAAAACACTTTGAAAAACAACCGTTACCACACTCCTAAAAACCTTCTTAGCAAAAAAGGCTTCTCATTGTATGTATTTTTCAGTTGGTTCAATTTTCTTCTATTGTCCATTTTTTTGGAGTTCGTGATTTATTTGGGATGGTCTAAATTGATGTATTCTTTCAGGATCAAGTTCCTCCATTTCCATCAGAGACTGCTGTTTCTATTGTTGAGGAAGAGCTTGGAGCTCCAGTGGATGATATCTTTGATCAATTTGACTACGAACCCATAGCTGCCGCAAGTCTTGGTAATTGTTATTTCATTTTGGTTGTTTTTTGATGGGGAAACTTTTGCAATTTGCCGTTTGACATTTGTTTTCTGTGATGCAATTGATGATAAGAAAGAAATATCTAACGTTGCAATTTCTTTCTTGTTCTTCCCTTTCCCCCCCTGTTTCTTAATGGAGGTCAAGTTCACCGTGCAAGATTGAAAGGACAGGAAGTTGTGATTAAAGTCCAAAGACCTGGTCTCAAGGATCTTTTTGATATTGACCTAAAAAACCTGAGGGTTAGTTTCCTTTGTACTTTAGAAATTCCTTGCATCACTTTTGGTGGGGTCATGAGGGTTTAAAAGTCTGAGATATATGAAGCATCGCCTAGTTGCTGATTGTTTCCAGGTAATAGCTGAATATCTTCAAAAGATTGACCCAAAGTCAGATGGTGCAAAGAGGGACTGGGTTGCAATATATGATGAATGTGCAAGTGTCTTGTATCAGGTAGCAGTGTTCCCTTTATGACCTCATCTTCCTGATTGCTCAGAAAAAAACAAGTGGCATCTATTCTTTTACTCCAATTTCCCAAGTCAAAGTTTTTCTGTTTGCAATAATTAATGTTTTTTCCTTAAGTTGGTGTTGTAAGTTAAGCATTGAGGTTTTTGATAAATTTGAAATGAATTGAGCACTAGGATGGTCATGCTTCTTGAAACAACATTCTCACTATCTTAGTCAAATTGAAATCAGGATGTGGGACATAGATGAGTAGGAGGACAGAAGGGAAGCCCCTCATTTAATGTTGGTTTTTGTTGCAATCAAACACATGCCTGGGATAGAGTTGCAAATTAAATGAACATTAGGATGGTCATGCTTCAAGAAACAAGATTTTCACAATCTTTAGTCTACTTAAAGTCAGGATAAGTGACATGGATGAGTAGGGAGATAAAAGGGAAGACCTCAAGAAATGAGTGATCAAATACATGCAGCCTATGATTTAACCATATAAATGAGCTCTAACAGCATGCAACCAAGTACAAAATGACTAGTAATGCCTTTTTAGATTAATTTTCTCTACTTCAAAGAAATTCAATAAAATTGTAAATTTAAGTTTTTAAATTTAATTATGGTTTAACTTGCAGGTCTTGTGCCTAGGGGTCATTAACATAATTTATTATGGAGCTGCATTACAGTTCAGTTTTCTGATTGCAACGGCTAATAGTATTTGACATTTTCAGGAGATTGATTATACTAAGGAAGCTGCTAATGCAGAACTGTTTGCAAGTAATTTCAAAAAGATGGAATATGTAAAAGTCCCAACAATAAATTGGGAATACACCACTCCACAGGTTCTAATTATGAACTTGAGCACTATTTTTTTCTTATAAAACACTATTTCTAAAGTTATTTGTAACCTCTTGCTCCTTTATTTATTCATCTGAATGTAGATTCTGACAATGGAGTATGTCCCAGGGATCAAAATAAACAAAATTCAAGCTTTAGATCAATTGGGTGTTGATCGCAAAAGGTTAAGATAATCTCCTGCTATTAAGGGAGTGTTTGGAAACGTGGGTCGTGTTTCTAAAAAATTCAAATTTTTTTTTTGCAAAAAATTAATTTTTTTGGGTATGTTTTGGATCATTTTGATGCACTGATCTCAAAAATAATTTTTAAAAAATAAAAAAACATCATTTTGATGCATTTCGGCATGAAAAACACTTTGAAAAGCAGCTGCAACTACACTCCCAAACATGCCTAAGCTTGGTGAAATCATATTAACATTGTACCTTTAACTCTTGTCCTTTCGGTGCTTGTACTTGTGTGATTTAGTATAGTCAAAAAATTACTTTATTGTCAGCTAAAAATCTTCATCTTTATCATGCTTTGCAGATTGGGACGATATGCGGTTGAATCTTATTTGGAACAAATTCTATCTCATGGATTCTTCCATGCTGACCCTGTGAGTTTACTGCCATTTTCAGTTTTTATTGGTAATTGAAATATTTGCTATTTAGGATTCTCAGTATGACAAAATTATTTGAGAAAGTGAACCTGAATTCTGAGCTTACTGTACTTTCATATGAGGATACACACAAATTATTTCAAGGGCATGTAAGGTCTTTATTGAAAGGCTTACCTCCTAAGTAAAAAAAAGAAAAAAAAAACAGAGATCTAGAAAATTCTGCTGGAGATGCTGAAGGTGCAAGGTTTTTAGATTCCTTGGATGAAAAGCTTGATTAACCGTATGCCTTGCATCTTGAGGTGTGATCGACATGCATTGACCTGAAATCTCAATTTTCATGAGAAAATGTTCTTAGAAGTCTTATTTATTGTTGTTTCAAAATTTCAGCAGGTGATGCTCGATAGTCATCTGAAGAGGGGTTTTTAATTTTCTGACTGCAGTGTATCATAGGTTACCTTACTTGATGCTGATAGGATTTAGAGTTTCTTTGACATGCTTTTGTTTCCCTTAATTCAAAATAATAGCATCATTAATTTTTAAAATGATGTTGCATGAATATGGATAGTGTCTTGAGTTGAATCATGAAACAGATATGATTTTAATTTAGTGCTTGCATGTGAAGACGATTCTGCATTTGAAATATGGAGGGATGTCAGAGACATCTAGAATTAGAAATTGATTTCACACTCATCACAGAGAAAGTGGGACATGGAGAGGTCATTGAACTTCATCTGAAACCTCATAGAAGAGAGAGGTAAATTAGACCAAAAGCAGATGTAGTCACTGTATTTGACACGTGCATCCTAAACACGTTGAAGCTACATTCCATGGTGGCTGTGCCAATAAATTTCTGGTCCAATCAAATGGAAAAAGAATGTCCTTTTGAACAATAAAGGAAAGTTTGGATACAATCTAACAGCTTTGACATGTGTTGATAATCAGAGTTCTCAAAGCCTTCCTAAAATTGTTTTATGATTATTTCTCATTTTAAAGATGAGGGATATGTGATCCTTCTATTTCATGATTCCTTGAAGGCATCTGAAGTTCGTTGAGTATGTGACTAGATCTCATTTATTTCTCTGCAGCATCCAGGAAATATTGCTGTTGATGATGTCAATGGGGGAAGGTTGATCTTTTATGATTTTGGAATGATGGGAAGGTACTCTTTGGTCCTCTTCTGGCTACCTTCAATTAGTATACCAACCAAGTCCATTATCGAATTTCAAATGATGACTGTCCTTTGCCTTTGCATATTGCAGTATCAGTCCAAACATTCGAGAAGGGTTGCTGGAAACATTCTATGGGGTTTATGAAAAGGATCCAGATAAGGTGATTGTGTGTCTTAAGTATGGTGGTCCATGGGGCCAGGTTTCCCTTTTCTTATTTGACAAACTTAGCATGCCACAGTTCACATGGTCTGATGGATTTCTATGCTAGTGCAGGTCCTTGAGGCAATGGTACAAATGGGTGTCCTTGTGCCTACTGGAGACATGACAGCTGTCAGACGAACTGCACAATTCTTCCTCAACAGGTGCTTTGAAAGAAAAGGATAACTGGTTGGGTTATCTTTCATTTATTGTTATCACTATCTTTATTATTTATTCAAAATACGACATTGGGTAGTTTTGACTAATTCCTCATCTGCTGATTTGGGTAGCATTTGGAACAATCTCAAAGACAAAAATAAATATTATGAGGGAGGATAAGGCTATTGGTAATTGTAGACACTTTCGGATGCTAAATTAGAACACATAGGGATCATCTAAAAGTTTTTCTTGATAGGAAGAAAATTCTGCTCAAAGTTGTCTGTGCCATTCTATTCCTATAATAATGAATAATAATTCAACTCCAACGAATTTACAAAATCTTCCAAGGTGGGAAGTTCAAGGATAGGTTAGAGGCTCGGCTGATCAACAGAAGAAGGAACCTAGGCTGATGGCTTAGATAGATTAAGGGTTGAGTCTCTAGCCCAGATTGAACAAGGAGAGAGGATCTTGACTGAAGTATTGCTCCTGTCTTTACTGTTATTAAGGTTTAGCTGCTCAGCTGGTATGAGAAATATCAGAGATCAAGTGTAAATGACAGATGATTGTCTCATTTGGTGGAAGAAGGCATAACTTTTCCATCATGCCCTTGTTTCAAGGTCCCAAGGTGGATATTGAATTGAAAAATTGAGAGGGAGGTTCTTAAGATTGTGGCATTCTCTGATGAAGTGGAACTCGGGACAGTCATTACAAGAGACCAAGAAGAGAAGCTGGGCATTCATTTTGAATCACATATACTGTGATGCCAAAAAGCCTGTCAATTTACTGACACTTTGATAGGTTGCACAGTGAAGCAAAGTGGGAATGTTGAAACTACCTTAGGATAATCTAATAAGTGATGTATTGATGCTTCTTTGTTCAACCTCTAAACACAAAATTCTAACCTCAAAGTTTGGCAGTTTTGAAGAGCGTCTTGCTGCTCAAAGAAGAGAGAGAGAAATGGCAACAACAGAACTTGGATTTAAAAAACAATTGACCAAGGAGGAAAAGATGGAGAAAAAGAAGCAACGTCTGGCTGCAATAGGTAATTTCTATAGTGTTGTTCTATATTTGAGTTTCCAAATTCTTTGACTGAAGTCATGGAAATGCCCATTACATATATTGGTATCTAATATTAGTAAAATATATTTCCAAATAGGAAGGTGGTGATAGCTTCTCACTTTCTGTTGGCATCTGCACAAAAGCAACTGTTGTTAATATATACATACAATTAATAGGTGTCTATTAGTTTAACACTTATCATTCAAGTTTTCTTTGTTTTAATTTCCTTTCTTTGTTCTCAATCTTAGGATATGGATCCCCAACTAGTTTTGGATAGAGGTTTAGATGAGTTGAAGTTGTTTCTCAATCTGGGATACTTAAATTCAAGTCTTAGTAGAGGATACACCTGCTCTTCCATTGAACTTCGTTGTCCAATTGATTGTGCAAATTATCTAGTTTGGATAAGATATTGCACTTCGTAGCTTTCAACTCATTTCCACAAACATTTAGAAAACTGCAGCTCATAATGCTACACTCTCTTAACAGGGGAAGATTTATTATCCATTGCAGCAGATCAACCTTTCCGTTTTCCTGCCACTTTCACATTTGTTGTGAGAGCATTTTCAGGTGAAGTACTGTAATTTGGTGGGATCATTGTTATGCAATGCTATGCGCAACATTGACAGTAGACAAGAAATTATTTTCTCTGCAGTATTGGATGGCATTGGGAAAGGCCTTGACCCTCGGTTTGATATTACTGAGATTGCCAAACCGTGAGTGATGCAGCTACTGCTGCAATTTTCTAAATGTTCTTAGGAGATTTCTAAAATTAGGTCGGGTATGTAAATTATATGCCTAACATATCCTGCATGCCTTATCTTTCAGCTATGCACTCGAGCTGCTAAGATTTCGTGAAGCTGGAGTTGAAGTTCTCTTGAAGGTAGAGATTTTATTTTTCTGTTTAGTTCTCTTGAAGTAGGACCATCTTACTGTAGTCTAACCCTGTGCATTGAACATAATATGTGGTCTTATTTTCATAACCAATCCAGTAAATGTTTCAGGACTTCAGAAAGAGGTGGGACAGGCAGTCTCGTGCATTCCACAACTTATTTAGACAGGCTGATAGAGTTCAAAAGCTTGCTGAAACTATCCAACGACTGGTAGGATTCAGGAGTCCCTTGTGTATTTTTAATTTGAGTATTTTAATGATTCTACTGCTTCATAGCAAGCCTGTGGATTCCACTCTTCCATACTTGTTACTTAGCAATCAACCCTACATTGCAGGAGCAAGGTGATTTGAAGCTTCGAGTTCGAACTCTGGAGGCTGAGAGGGCATTCCAGCGTGTTGCAGCTGTTCAGAAGACAGTAGGGAGTGTGAGTTAATCTGTCTTATGACTTTGGGGAAATCATGCTCATCGAATTCTTGTTTATCTTTCATTTAGGTTTCATTGAACGCAATGTTAATATTTCCTCATTTATCATTGAATGCACTATTCATGGTTTAACATATTTGAACTATGCTTCTGTTGAAAATTTGCATGTTAGTTGCTTCAGGACATGACACATGTTTCCAATCATGCCAAGAACTTGTATAAATAGTGATAGAGGAATTTACCTTGGTTGTGATTTTTTGTCAAGAAGCTTGAACAAGATTGTTATCTTTAACATTTTCACCATCAATGCTGTTTCTGCATTTAAAAAATACTGAATTTGCATGTATAGCAAAGAAAATTCAATCAGTGAACTCGTGCATTTATGGCATTTTAGCTTGTCTAGAATTATAGTTGGCTTGCCTGCCACTTCATTGGTTAAGTTGAAACACAAGAACCATGCTTGTATGTATTTTTTTTTGTTAGTTTTACAGAAAAATAAATATTTTATGGAGTTGATACTGAAACATAAATATTTTATGTAATATGTTGCGATGTGTCTGGATCTGAATTTGTAATTGTTGGTAACATCCTTTTTAACCAATCAACAGGCTGTAGCTGCTGGAAGTCTAATTAACCTTGCAACGATTTTATTTCTCAACTCCATTCGAGTAAGCCATAAGCAGTAATTTGTGTTTGCTATGGCATTATTTTGCATCTTTCTTCTTGATCTTGAATAATCATTTGTTTAAATGTGTCATCTTTCCTAGGTACCAGCCACTGCAGCATCCATCCTTTGTGCATTTTTCAGTTTCCAAGTTCTCTTTGGCATTATAAAGGTGAAAAGGTTAGATCAACAGGAAAGGT
>Ga0307515_10008448_pt1 | contig 20073 bp, 17 predicted proteins | sample 17_EM_MG_FD_194513 | JGI IMG/M metagenome (GOLD analysis project Ga0307515, IMG submission 194513) | Populus trichocarpa ectomycorrhiza microbial communities from riparian zone in the Pacific Northwest, United States - 17_EM | ecosystem: Host-associated > Plants > Roots > Unclassified | place... | reverse complement strand
TAAGTTTTGAAAATCGTTGAACGATAAGTAGTTGCTATGATTTAACATCGCCAGGCGTTGGTTAAACGGCTTCAGCATAACTGCAGCCCCTGCGAAGAGTGTAACACACGTGTCCTTCTGATGGTGCGTAAACGTCACCACAATGTACAGGAGTACGTGTGCAACACGACCTGTCGCCTGGGCGACGGGCAGCGTGTAATTCTCCGTCAGAGGGTACGAGGTTCCGTCAGAGCCGTCAGAGCCGTCCGGAACACCCGGGTGTTTCTGACGGAAATTAGAGTTGTTGCTGATGTTTGGCCAAGGGACTAGATTTGCTGCCAAAAGTAGAGTATTTGTTAGTGAAAGCATATATTCTAGTGTGAATTTTATCATGCAGTAGCTTCCTTCCCACCACTGGAAGTTTATCATCATCATGCCATAGCTCTACTGGAAATCATACCATAGCTCTTGTAGACTACTGTAACTCTGTGACCATCGTAAAATAGCTCCACTGGAAATAGTTCTATACCTCTCGTAGACAACTGCAACTCAGTGATCATCATACCTTAGCCCCACTGGAAATTCTACCAAAACCCTCGTCAACTCCCACAACTCTTTGATCATCATGCCATATCGCCAGTAGAACTCCATTGACCATTGTACATAGTTCATGCAGAAATTCAGTGAATATACCGATAGCAGCATATGATACTCATTCAGAACATTCATTACTTTAGTGTGGACTCAACTTGTAGTTGCCACCCGCCCATTGTGATATCACAAAATATCCCTCCTTCTGGCGGCATAATCCAACCCTACAGATTTAGCGTGGACTTGACTTAGAGTTGCTGTGCACTCACTGTGCAATCATAGAATATACACCCACTATCTATTAGCACTGCAGCATTCTCTATACCCATAGCGGCTGAATACAAGTAGTCAGATTGGAATATAGAGGGCTTGGTGCATCCCGTGGATATCCGGATATCGGTTCTACCTATGTACAGAGCCTGTGGGCATGCACAGGACACGATCAGTCTGATGGTAGTCCACTTGTAGACTAACCAGTCATAAATGCTTCCATAGGCCCATGTACAGATGTCTATAGACTGACTATGGATGACTATAGGCTGCGCATCGTCCAGGGGTCCACGGGAAGCTTGCCAAGAGCTGCGCGTAGTGCAGTCTATAGTCAATTTGGACTTTTGCCGATGGTCCAAGATTATCAGGTCGGGTGAGATTGAGTGACTGAATGTCATCATCAATCACTCAGCAGTGTTTCCATGGTATCACATGTCACCGATACTAATGAATACAAGCAAAGGCCTGATGATAAGGCACAAGAGATCCAATTCTATCAGGCGAGATATTTACTCTTCTCTCCGTACTATTGTCAACAGACAAGCACATGGTTCCCTCGACATTCCAACATGCCATTTTACTTGTGTCAATTAACAAGTTCAAGGTACAAGTTTCGTAGGAGTTCTCTGCAATTACTATCTTATCTAAGGTACCCTAAATATCCCGGGCAAGATACAACCTGCCTGTCCAAAATTTCTACAAGTTCGCACACCACCCTTTGTCCACCTCCTCTGGTGCCATCACCACAACATCACCACATTTCTCCTCCACCAAGGCCTCCACCACTTCCCCCGTGGCCCCCATTAGCCCCGACAACCCGGGCATCCAGCTCAGCCACATCACCATCGCATATCTAGTATGCCTGCGTATCCATGCCATTTCCTCCTCCATGGGGCGCAACGCATTCCCCACCTCTTCTGGCAGCACTCCTTCGGTAATCATATAAATCAGCCATTCATCTTCCTTTATTTCATCTCCCACCAGCATCTCATTAATCCCTAATACGATTGCTGTGACTAGCTCAAAGCCCTTGCTTTCCAATGTTCCCCTCATACGTCGCGTGATCTCGATCAACAGTCTCTTCCATAACACCTTAGCCCGAGTCTCAACCGGTATTTCCGTGAGCTGCAGCATGAGCCTAAATCCCAGTATTGGATATTGCCATACCATACTGTCCTGGTCCCTTTTGGGTTCTGCGACTACTTTCTGGATCCATTCCCCCACAAACCCTTCGTGACCATCCCCGTTAATGTGTACTTGAGTCAAGATTTTGTTTTTCGTCCACAATAGTGCGTTGTGGCGTTGCTCGTTCTCTTCCGAACCATCCAGTCGCGCCCAACTCTTTGCTGCAAGAGTTTCTTCCACAACACCAAGGAAAACCAGCGGAAGCAGCTGCCGCGAGAAGTTACCGTAATGACCAAACCCCTTGCGGAGATCATCGGCCCAGCGCTCAACATTGGAGGTATATGGGATGAGCGAAAATGCCCCCGTCGCTTTCTCCCGGATCGGAGTATTCCCTTGCTCAATGACGTAGAACGAGCAGTTGTCGCAGCACATAAAGGCAGAGATGATGTCATTTTCGGGAAGGGCACCGAGTGCGAAAGGCCATGGGATGGTGGAGTTGTACACCGGTTGGGAATCGACGGACTGTTTAAGGAGAAAGACGAGTTGCGAGTCTTCTTCGCAACATAGTTGGCATTCACCTCGGAAGCTGTCATTGGCATCGAACATAGGTTCCTCCGGTACAGAGGTCGGGGGTGCATTATTGATGTTACTTTGTGGTCTTATGGATTGTGAGCGGCGGTATTCTGGTGAATCGTGAAGCTGTCTGCTATTCCGCCTGTGCTCGGTTCGAAGCTCAAGCTGTAATCTCGATAGCGCAGTATTGTCTCTTGTGGGCGAAGTTAGAAGTTGAGAAATACGGCGGACCCGATTTGCAGCGCGTGAGTCGGCAGTGACCGATTCTACCTGGGGAACTCTCAAAGCTTGCAATTCCCAAGGAATACGCCCACGCTCACGAGCCCGTTCAGTGGACACATCTGCCATTAGACTTCGCGACGCGCTCGCAATCTGTGTGGAGGCGGTAGGGCTGCGTGTCAGTACTAGGCGCTCCAAAGCAGCAGCCGGGTCCAGCTCCGGGAGATCTCGCCATTCGACGAGACTATTGATACTCCTCCCATTGAACTTGCCACGAGGTCGCAGGGTCTGAAGACACCCATCGATATGAATGATCTGGCATGGTCCAAGGGAGTCACGTCCGGACGTAGATTGATACAGGACAGCAATATGTTCTAAATTAGTGAAATGATGTGCAGCAGCGAAAGCATCCCTAGGCGAAGGCTTATTTGTATTTTCATTGACCATGACAAGAATATGTGGAACAGTTTGCAGCTCGTCTGACGTAAACCTTTCTAGTCCCAATAGCGACCGTTGTGATAAGGCCGCAGAGCTTCTGGTCGTGAAAATGATTATCAAGTCTGCTTCTCGTTGAACTGACAGTAGACGCGGGAAGTCACGAACAGAACCAACATCGGCAACGCAGAGTGTGAGATTGCCGTCAGCAACTGTTATCTCCTGCACAATATATTGCTTAAAGGTTTCGTTCCAGAAAATCATCCGAGTGACCTCTGGTGTTGCAGGAGATCTGCGGTTAAGGAGTAATTGATGTGCGAAGTTCTTGAAACCGCGGTGAAGGGGAGACCCGCCATTCACCATAAATAACACATTGCACTCCGCAAAGGATTTATATGTGCTTTCGCCAGGCGGTACAGGGGCCTCTAGCTGGTCTAGTTGCTGCCTCAACTCAGAGAACTCGAGAGATGAACGTGGTGTCGTTTCTTCCGTGTTTGAGAAGTCACTCGGTAGCCACCCACGGAGGTGTGGAGATGGCATTGAGGGATGGTGCGCATGACGGCGATTTTGTAATCGACCTGTGGAGGTTGGTGGTGGTGGAGACGGAGGGAACCGGAACGCACTCAAGTCCGCGCGAGTGGAGCGGCGATTGGTGAGAACGTTGTGTCGCTGAAATGTGACAGATAAGTAAGCACTCTCAACTTATTCCATATCGCAAACAATGAATCGACAAGACAATACGTACCAGCATTTCCTCACCAACACGATCTCCCTGAAGTGCAAGACTGCTAGTCGTAACAGTCCATTCCTCATCTGATTCCATATCGTCCGTCGTAACCACCAGGATGACTTCTGTCCCGTTCCCGAAATGGCGCGGTTGCTGAGCTATCCTTGAGCCCGACAAGCGCGCAGGATACTCAACGACCCGAAATAATTCAATTTGATTATAAGGTTGATTGGTACGCACGCGTCTGGTCGGAGATGATGTGGGAAGTCGGTTACAAGATGTCGCTAAACTGCGAAGCTGTTGAGTAGAGTAAGCAGTTCAGCTCACAGCAAAATATGCACGATGAGGCTGAGCCCTGGATCGTCGCATGATATGTTCGTTCCGTTCCTGTCGAGTAACATTTCTGTCGCACCTGCGTAGTCCTTCATTTCGTTGTAGAACCAGTAACAGCACCTGAGAAACAGTTGTATGGAGACGGACAGAAAGGACTAGCTAATGGAGTGAAGTGAAGCGATTCTGAACTTTCCTTTTGGTCCCCTCTGAGGAGAGTTCTACACTTAAGGTTGAGACTAACCCAGAGAGACGATCTTTGACATCACCAGGCATCCCTGACGATCCCCATCGCCGATTTAAGCTGGCCTCGTACCCCGGCCCTTGATCTCACGTGATTTTACACTAACCGAAATGGTGAGTTCTGATCCAAATTGAGATTGTGAAAAAAAGTATGGTGAAAGTGGTTTCCAATCAGACTCTCAATGTGTATATGTACTAAGATGGAAGTAAAAGTGATAAAAAGGAAATAGTATGGTAGGGGTAAAGAAGGTGTGAGAGACAGGAGACATTACTCTATATAAGGGTTTATAGGTTAATCAAATCAAAATCTTGTTAATCCAGAGAAAATCTCAATACTGCAGATTTGTTTTAGATTTCAAGAGAAAGTAAAGTTTAAAATAAGGGAAAAAGAGTTTGTATGGGATTGAAAGTAAGTTAGACAAAACTAGATATGGAAAGTTAAATAGAGTAACTCGGTTAAGCTGATTATAATCTTATATAAGTTAAGATTAACACTTTATTAAATTTATGTATACTGTATTGTTTAAAAGAAACTTAGTATTAACTCAGATAGTTGTAAATCTATATCCATCAAAAGCTCAACTCGTTCAAGGTAATTTGAATTGTTAGTTAAGTGATGTCATCAGACTATTTTACTTTACTTTTCTCATTGTTACAATTGAAATTAACCCCATATTGTTTATTGATGTACAATTATGTGAGATTAAGAATAGGAGTATAAGAGTCAAATGACTGTGTCTATCAATTTCACTGTAATAACAATTCAAATTACATTCACAAAGCTAAACATTTGAAAAGTAGTTGTTTATATCTATTTTAGTAAATATTAAGTATTTTTTAAAGTATTTTACTATATGAATAGTTATTGAAATTTTGATCTAAAGTTGATCCAGATTAATGCTAGCTTCATCTGGTTACTTTACATTATAAATTTTGTCTAACTCATGCTGTACCCTATATAAGTAGTATTTTCTTTATCCTAAACTCTTCCTTCTGTACAAAACCCAGCTCAAACTTATGGTATTTCAATTTTCACTATATTTGACTTTTGAAACTTTGTATAGAGCAATATCTTTGGGCACTCTCTTATAACTTCATCTCATTATAATACTCTTTTTCTTTTTTGATTTCTATTTTCTTTTCAATACAATAACGACTCCAATTCATGTGTTACAGGGGTTCTTAATCCCAATAATCAATACAACATTTAGTAGAACTAAGTGCAGCCACCTATTCACTAATTGTTCTGCTCTTTTTTCCTCAACTTATCCCAAGACTCAACTTCGTGAAATCCTTTCCAAGAACAAACTAATAACCACAATCATCATATAATGCATCCAAAGGATTACAAGGATCATCAAATTCTTTGAACAGGAGTAGTCCCATATGGAGGTACCTCCTGACTTGATGCTGGATGTTAGAGAAATAAGTAAGATGAAGAACAAATGCCGATAGTACACTTTGTTGTTGTTCTTGGTCATATAGGTATAGGTCTCCAAAAGTGTGGACCGTGTTGTCCTGTATTGCTTCCAAAACTGATGGTCCATGAGTAGACATATAAAGATAGTGTAAGTGAAGGGGCTGGTGCTATTTTCTTCGGGAGGTTTGCAGATAGAAATCTTTCTCACAGTGGTGAGAGTTGATGAAGTAATAGTGAATAGAATTCTTGAAAATATTTTTAGATGTTCTTCACTGCTAATGTCTGACTGTGGATTGCTGCTAGAACTTGGATCTTCTCATTGCCGGAACAATGTGAAATGTTTATAGTCAATTCTTCAGGATAAAGCTGTCAGAAATCTTGCTGTGACACCATGATTGCCGGATAGCTTCATCAGCACAATGTATTTTAGTTGCTGGGAGCCTCCAGGAGTGTCTGAGAGGATGTGGAGTGAAAACTTAGAAGCGTCAATTTCAGGAGAGTATCAGACCCTAGGAGGGCATTCCGGCTGGCCTTCAGAGTGACTGGGATCTCTGATGACTGGTACGGGAGCACCATGGGAGCAGTTATGATAAGGTTGGGAACACCTGGGACTGTCGCCCAACTAGTGTTAGCAACGGGTCAGGGTAACCTGCCAGCGGTCCGGGTTTGGACCGGAAAAACAGTTCGGTTCGGTTCCAGAACCGGGCAAAAACACGACCCCCTGCTGCATGGTAGTCCAACCCCGGCCCCATACCCGTCAACCTGCGCGTTTCGCCGGGTTTGGCTAATTCCGTAGGGTCAAATCTCCAGTTTTGCATCTCGGGTTGTTCTATTTATGATCGCATTCAGATATCCTACTGTCAATCGTAAAATCTTAACAATTGTACGTCGTTGTTTTCTTTGGATGCATTGGCCGCCTTTGTGATCAAAAGATGTGGACAAACGCTCCCTGACCGATCCTGGAAACGTGCGTCAATGGAGCAGCAACGATTTTAGGTCTTGCATCCTGAGTAATCAGAGCAGGCATTGGTTACAGAGAGTCATAACTGAGGTATTGGCCTCCTTTATAGGCAAAAGCAGAAACGACACGCTCCCTGCCCCATCTTGAAAATGAGCGTCAACGATTTAAGATCCCCGCAGCTTGGGTAATCTACGTGGCGCATGATTGCAAACCTCTATTACGGAGGAATCGGCAGCCTCTCTACGCAGATATGCAAGTGACGTTCCCACAACAGCCTCCTGGACAGTAACAACTGATTTCATTTACAATGATGCAACGAAGAGTTCCTGAACGTTGTAGCCTAGAAAAACTGTCAGAACATTGTATATACACAATAACCGATGCATCGCGCTTTGATTACCCATGATGAGAGGCCAAAAATCATTGAAGCTCCGTTTGCGCCCATCTTCATGATGGGGCAGGGTGTGTGCCTCTATCTCTTTTCCCAATAAAGCCGGCCAATACTATAATTATACATAGTAACAACCAAATCGCTTCTGAATTACCTGACTTACAAGACCAAAAAACATTAACTCTCCGTTAACGCTCATATTCACAATGGGGCAGGGAGGGTGTGGCTCTCTCTTTGGCCTAAAAAGCCAGCCAATACAAGATGTATGAATGGCCGCAACCGATAGCCACTCAGATTACCAATGATGCAAGACCAAAAATTGTTGACGCTCCGTTGACGCTCATATTCAGAATGGGGCAGGGAGCATATGGCTCTCTCTTTTGCCTAAAAAGCCAGCCAATACCACAATTGTGAATGGCCGCAAAGGATCGCCACGCAGATTACCAATGATGCAAGAACAAAAATCGTTGACGCTCTGTTGACGCTCATTTTGCCATGGGCATATCCGCAATATGTTATCATTTAAGTTGGCCTAGTATATTATTAATGGTGTTTTGGCTGCCTTCGTACTGTCTTCATGTACTTTCTCCTTCATCACTACATTGTTCTTTAATAATACATATAAATATATCAATTAAAATATACTTTAAAGTGTCTGCTAATTGTAGATAATAATAGACTCAAAAATCCCGTTCCATTCGATCAATGCTCATCTTGACTGCCAGGTTCGCTCAATTGGCTGCTGTCGTATGCAAAATGGATGTCAGCTGCATTCCCATGCAGCAGATAGTGTACTAACCAGTGGATGTTCCTTCATCAGTCAGCAAATCAGGATTAAAAGCTGAATCATGCTTGCGATCTTTGCCATATGCATCAAGATTGAAAAATTGAGCACTGGGAAGAGGGGTATGTATATACACATATCCAGGTGGCACACCTTCGATTTCGGATAAGTGCGCTGCCTCATTGTCACTGGATGGAACAGCTGGCTCTTCGGGTGGATGTGGCGTCAGTTCTGGTGTCGGCTGTCTGAGTCGTTCTGGTGGAGGTGCACCCGTGTCTTTGCGTCTCCAGCGTGTCTGGGGATTCTGTGCAGTGCCATTTTGGCACGGAAGGCAGCCTGCCGTCTGATTTTCCCAAAGCATAGCTGGGTGCCTTTCCATCGCAGCCTTCACATTTTCATGCCCAGGAGACTCATCTCCCCGCATCTTCTCTTCTCAGACTTCTGCGCGAGGTTTTTTGATTAGAAATTGCTTTTCCTCTATTGCGGCGCGCAAAAACCCTCCGTTGGCCATTTTGGCCATATTCAAGGCCAGACGCATGTCAGACAGTTCTAGCTGTACCCGACCTCCTTGCCTTGCCATAGTTGCAGACATGTTGAAAACCTACAAGAAATTAGTTGCTGCATCTACAAATTAGATTCGGCTATTACCTCCACCATATAAACACTTTCGTAGCATCCTCTAATGTGGTTAAAGCCTGTTTGGTCCACTCTTGTGGATTCTTATAACTAAATTCGTCTGCAAAAATCCTAGAGCTGACAACATTATGATGATCGATTTCGAGGACTGTGCGGACGAATACCTTGGTCGACCATGGAGGTTTCCCATTACTGGCGGCTATAAACTGGTCACGCAGCTTTCTACGTACTCCAGCTGTATATTATATCATTAGTTGACGGCCGTGTACCTCGATACGACTACACTTACATCAGGTTGCATGCTGTTTCCTATTCTTGCTTCTTCCGGTTTTAAGGACAATTTTTAACTGTGCCTCCAGTGTCATGTTCCCGGTGGCTGCATATGCAGCGTCGCGGTGAACTGAATGGTATCTGCGTTGTGGTTGGGTCTCACCGGGTGGCGTATCGGATGACAAGACCATCATTCTGCTCAATTCCGTTCCATTCTTACCTTGTTGCGGTGCTTGTGGAGCCATGATTTGCTGCTGTGGAAGTGAAGAGATGATAATAATGAAACAAAGTGGGAAGTCCTGAGGAAGAAGATAACGAAAGAAGTGGGAAGTCCTGAGGAATATATAGTTAGCTTCAAGTCAAAATGGCATGGGTAACAGCCAGCTTGCTTGTTCTACACAAGATGAATCCTGTTGCACATAGCTGCGCGTTCCACAGGTTGCCGACCATCCTGTGATTTGCCCCAAGTTGGCCGGATGTTGTGTGAGTGTTTACAGGGATAAATCTCGGTGAACGATAGCGGAAATCTCATCTTTGCGACATATTAACGGTACATTCTTCGACGGAAAGAACGTCTGCTGATGTTTGTCTCAAGAAATCCCTCGGATCCTACATGCAACAGACGCTAAATATCATGTCATGATGTACAGTTAGCATTGCTATTCCGAATGTAGTGACGGTCAAAACGCAGATTTTGCTTTGTTCAAATCGATCAAGCGTACCAACCTCGACATAAAAGACTCAGCTTGCATCTATGTGGTCCATATCTTGCAACATCCAACATCTCGTCCATCAACAAAGTCAATACAAAATACAATGGTCAATGCTCTGAAAAAGAACCTTTCGCCACTACCCGCAGGCAGATACAACAAATCAAAAAAGCGCTCCACACGACGACGTTATCAAGCGAATAAAGGCAAGAGCGGCTTCGAAGCGGAATGGGTCCGAGCCCTTGGAGTGTTGCGCAGCTTGCGATCCAAAAAGAAGGTTGCGGCAGGGAGATGACGAGAAACTCACTTCTTAAGCAACAATGAGAAGGAGAAATGGATTGAGGATTATGTTAAAAGAGAGACCGCGGTGGCAAGAAAGCGAGTTGAAGACGCCGAGACAGCAATTAAACAGGGGCAGGATGATATGAGAAATGCTGAAAAGGCGGGATTGACAACCACCAAGCCTGAAACAACATTTGAGGAGATGTTGAACGCCATCGGCGATAGTCTGAGCGATCTTGCACGTTCCGACGATGAGGACGATGGGGAAGACGAGGATGACAAGGAAGAAGATCCTGCGGGGGGCAAGCTCAGGGAAGATGACGAACCCGGCTGGGTGATGGGCACAATTTCTAAAACGGTACAGTATCGCATGGAGTGTTTTCGGCGGAAGCAGATGAAGCTTGACAAATTGACACAATGTGGCTGGGGAGACGCGGCCGACTACTTCCGTGAGAGGGATTAGAAGTACTGGACGACTGAATGGAAGGTTCCGGCTGTCGCTCAACCTCAAACGCCAGATAATGCAGCGTCATCAGCGCCGACGACATTTGGTGAGCCTATGGAGACTCTGGATAGCGTCCCCAGGGAACTGCAAATGCTGCAAGTGACTTCTTGACAAGAAAGTACTCATATAAGGCTAGGTGCATGGAAATCGCGGACACTCGAACCGATTCCTTCCCTCCCGCCCACCTTGATGCCTGCTTCATCTCTGATTCAGAAATCAAAGCATGTCGAACCCGTAAGCTTTCACCCCGGCATATCACGTCCAAAGCTAATTACCATATAGAAATCAGATTCCAACAATGAAATGGTGACGGCTCCCGCGTTGCTGGAGGAATGAATAGGCAAATTGGTATTTGTGACGATGTATCAATTTGAAATGTAATATCTGTACCTATTTTGCTACGTGTCAGCTTTTACTTGATTTCTGTGACCAAATTGTGAGACATGATAATTCGTCTATGCATGTGCAAGGGTCAAATAAGCCATGCCAATGCTCTCGACTTCAAATCTCATTGACTGACAACCAATGAACGTGATATCGTCCTGCCCGTTACTGGTAAGTCAGACAATTGATACTAAATTAGAGATGAAACTCACTAGCAAAATATCAGTCAGTGATGTCATATGAGTCATAGATGCACCGGTCAAAGCGCAATGTGAAGCTGAATGAATGACGACCATCATGGTGCATACGGTCATGCATCCAACTGCATAACTCTCTGCGCAGACCTGGTGCACATGGTCGAGATGTTGAAAATCGCTTATGGCAGGTCATGGAAATCGCGGAGAATGAGCTGGATGAGAAAAGGTGAGGAAGTCGGGCTAAATAAATCCAAAACTAGTGTACGGATATATATGCAGGTAATTGCCAGCCGAAAGCGCTGGAACGTGATAAGCCAGTGTCATTTATCACTCAGATAACATGTCTAGTGATGGATCAGAAATTGAGAGGCTTGGAAGGTTTTGGATTCAAATGTTTATACATAGAAACGATTTATTGGCTGCCAATAATGACTATATGCATTTTTACATACAATTGTTGAGCATCCACTGACTGTTAGTATGTCATTAAGTTGGGCGTCAACGGAGCGTCAACGATTTTTGGTCTCACATTTTTGGCAAACAAAAGGCTGCACAGTCAGATTCTTCCAAAGTGATTAGATTGGCAGTTTTTATAAGTAAAAAGGATAGTGACACGCTCATTGAACCATCTTGGAAATGAGTGTCAACAATGCGTCAATGATTTTTGGTCTGGTGAGTCTGATACTTAAACAAAAGACATGGTCGCTGTGACACAGAATTAAAGTATTGGCCTCCTGTAATGCCAAAAATGTGTAAGGCCGTATATCCATATATGGCCGCGTATGAGAGTATGTGAGAAGATACGGTTGCACACGTGGATGTGGTAATATAATAGAGTAGTTGATAGGTAAGATTATCGCTAGCGATCTCAGAGAGATCGCGAGTCGTCTATATAATGTTGAGGTTACCCGGCCCTGGACACGTCTCGTGCCATTGCCGAGAACCTAATCATGACTGCCATTACAAAATTCTAGTGTTGACATCGCTACTATCTCTTAAAAATAAGCGTCAAAGGAGTGTTAACGATTTTTGTTCTTGCATCCTGGATAATCAAACAACTGTGCGACTACATTATGCTATAATGGAAGTGTTGGCTGCCGTTATGTGTAAAAATGGCAGCGACGATATCGGTACCACCTCCTGAAAATGAGTGTCAACGATGTTTGGTCTTGCATCATGGACACCCAAAGTGCTGTGCATCGGTGTTGAATCATAATCAATCCATCGGCCGCCTTTGTTGGCAAAGATTCTACAGACAATATCACTACCAGCTAAAATTGAGCATCCACGGAGCATCAACGATTTTTGGCAATGCATCTTGGCTAATCGAAACGCTATGCAACTGTGTCAACTTATCAGCTGTTTTTACAAGCAAAAATGCTAGTGACTTTATCGCATCAGCCTCCTACAATTGAGCACCCACCGAACGTCAACAATTATCGTGGGGGCTCAGGAAGCTACACAGCAATGAACTGCATCGCATTGTGACTGAATTGTGTCTTATGCGGTCAGTCTTTTCAATATGTCCTTGTATACAACTTCACAAATATGCATGCATTGTCTCACAGCTCTGATTTTTTTGCATGTAGCTGTTGAGTCAATATTGAAGAACCCGCAGTCTGGTGTACTGCATCGTTACTTTCGGCAGTCATTCGAGTCGGATTACCCAGCATTGTAATTCTTACCGCCATGTCGGATTCAAAATCTTTGAACACCTCATTGCTCGAGGTATTGATCTCTTCCAAAAACGAATGTGTGTTTATTCGTGATTTGAGCGACCTTACTTTGCAAATCATCTTTGATGCTTGGTGGGCTTCAATGAATGTAGGGTCAAAGCGGCCTATTGTTAGGAATAATTCTAGACATGCGCCTTCGTGGCAAGTCTATTTACATTGCGGAATTGAGGAGACCGGCAGCCCTGGCATCATATGTATCCTTTGTCATCAAGTTCTTCGCCATCCATCAGAACATGGGACCAGCTCAATGGGGGAACACTTGGTGGCAAAAGCATACATCGCAAAGTCAAACGAATTAACAGAGTCAGAGGTTACTGAATTGACTTGTTCGACGGTTGATGAAACAGCTTTGGCCATCCGGAAGAGGCAAGCAAGTCGACGAATCACAATAGGAAGTTCACAGAGGAAGATCGTATTTGACATCCAGCAGGATCCATATTGACCGAAATGACAGACAAAACGTTCCAAACTGGCAGATAAGGACTTTGAAACTTCCCAATTTCACCAAGACACGTGGAATCGCTACCTCATGTTACGATTGGTTTCGGCTCACATTCCATGGAACGCTATATCATGTCGAGAGCTACGAGGGTCATATAAGGCATTACGTGATGACCTAGTGCTGCTGTCCGCTACGACACTTAGCAATATTTTCCGGAGGGAATCTACACTGACCGTGGATGCAATTCAGAAGCAATTGCCTTCACGAAATGAAGTATGTTTAGGTTTGGACGGATGGACATCACCGAACAAACTTGCCATAACGTTGGTCATTGCTTACACTATGAATCAAAATTGGGCATTGCGTGAAACTCAACTCACATTTGATGAGGTTGATCACCTGTTCCTTTCCCATTTTGAAAGCTAATGAAGAATGATAGGTCAAGGGCCAACATACTGGAGCTAGGCTAGCCATACATTTGAAGGACGTGCTTGATCGTTTTGAGTTTACTGACCGCCGTTTGCTTGGTATTACGACTGAAAATGCTTCGTCAAATTACTCGATGACACGCGAGCTGCAATCAACACTTGAGGCCTCTGCAATCAAGTGGCCTGCTTTGAGGAACCACATGCCATGCATGGCGCACGTCATACAGCTGGCTGTAGGTGCATTCATGATCATTCTCGGTGTAAAAGGCCGCACCAAGTCTTGGGAAGCCCATGAGCGCGATCAGCAGTTTGGAGAGAATAAGAGCATAGACATTGGGAACAGTCAAAGACCTTGGAAAGAGGGCAACGCTAGAATCAATCAGGTGTCGGCCATGAAACCAGGTTTAGCAAAGATTATTGAGAAAGTACGTATTTCATGATATTTTGAAAGTCCTGAAATTGACCTTCATATAGCAGAGAATACTTGCAGTAGTGATTACACTGACACCTGGTCGTCGAAACAAGTTCATTGAGTGTCAAAAAGCCAAAGTTCGCATCACTGTACTACCGATTATGAATCTGAAGACACGTTGGAACTCAAAACTGGAGTTGCTCGAGCGCGCCTACCGATTATGGGAATTCACACGCCAGTGGCCCCAAAATCCAAAATATACTGATTCTGGTGACTTTTCACAACTCAAGATGAATGGACCATTGTGAAATATGTCATGGAAGTATTGAGGCCATTTCAATATTGGACCCTTTGGATGTCGAACAGGCATACCGTCACATTGCATCACGTCATCACAGTATACAATGACATGTTCGATCACATGGACAGCGTGTTGCGAGCTTTGGCCAAGAATAAGACTCCATGGAAGGAAGACTTGTTCTTCGCTGTGAAGTTAGCTCGACAGAAGCTGTCCAAATGCTACGCTGAAGTAAGTCCAACAACTGGCATGCTTCTCATTTCTGCACATATTCTTGATCCTTTTCGGAAGTTGAGATCGTTTAGAAAGTGGCACAAGGGAACGGATATTTATCCTGAAGACGAGACATCCTATACTACCCAATACCAAGATGCCTTTCTGAAGAATGTGGAGAATGAATACTGCGCCAAACTTCGACGTGTGCTGGTCAAGAAGCAGAAAAGCTTTCCGAGTAGCTATCTCATCCACTCTGCAACGGCTTCAGGGTCCTGTCAATCATCCTTCAATCCATATGATTTGTCCAGCAATGATGAAGAATACTTAATGCCTAACAATGTGGCTGAGACGACACCCGGACGATGCGATCACGCAGCTCGTCTATTGACTGCCACCAGGCTCTATTTCAATTCGCCGTCTGAAGCACCACAGAACTGGGGGCAAAGTAATCCAAATCTCAATGATTACCACTCCGACCCAATGGAGATTTGTGGTACATTTTGGTTGCCTGATATAACCGACTGGTGGTGTCAACAGGAGGAAATGCACTCAAAGTACGCCGATCTTTCCAATGTGGTGCACAACATATTCTCTCTCATACCAGATGGTGTCAGAGTGGAGGCCAGTTTTTCCTTTGGCTGAGATGTTATTGGCTGGAGGCAGTCAAAAACCACAGGCAAGACCCTTCGCGAAAAAGTCGTTGTAAGGCAGGTTGCTCGAGCCAATAATGGGATTGTGGGCGGCGCAAACCCATCATTGGATACAACGAATACAGAAAACGCCTGGGAAATAAAGTAAGAGGTGGAGGAAAGGAAATCGCACAGAATGGCCAACGTTCACGACTTTTTCGAGATGTGGCAAGGCAGCCAAATCCTACGTGCTACCCAGAAGGAATCTCACGCTCAAAACTAGCAGATGACTGCCGTGGGATACATCTCGGACACGGAAGAGATCGTCAAAGCATTGTGGTCACTCTTTCAACATCATGGTGCGGCTGCATTCAAATTGTCAGACAGATATCCTTTGCCACCACCTTTGTCTGCAAAAGACCTCCCTGGAGGACGAACCCAAATATTGAATGTCCGCCGAATCCGACGAATCAACGGTCATCCAGTCAAAAGTGATGAGGATTGCGCATCTGAAAGCATTTCAGACACTGAAGATTGGCTTAACTGGAATGGGGACTTAGACAATCGAATGGATAGCGAAGACGATTGCGCGGTGGATGTCGAATCTGATATAGAGCAAGACAACAGGGTCGAGGATCCAGAATGCCAAGAACAGTGGGATGTGAGCATTGCGCCAAATGTTCCCAGATTGATTCGGCCAACACGGAAGTCAAAGAGACAGGCTGAAAAGGTGTTGATGACGGCCAATGCAATTGAAATGAGGAGGTATAAGGGAGTGAAGAAAAAGTAGGACAGAATGCGACAATATTTCTCGAGCTTCTTTATGTATCTTGACCGAGAGTTTTAGATAGAGATGTATTATAGGCGAATAGTGTGCAGTAGCTTGTGAGTATCGGTTAATAAACAGATCTATAGCAGGTGGAATGAAGCGTTTGGCAAGATACCTAAATTTTAGTCTTATGAGAGCAAACAGTGCCAGAATGCTACAGTGCTCGGCTTTGCCACAGGGCCAAATCTCGATCTGTCAGAAAGACTTCCAATACGTTCAAATCATGATGAAAACTATTATCGATGGCAGCAGATGTTGAATGGACAATATATTGAAATGAGTGTCAATGGAGCATCAACGATTTGTGGTTTTGTAAGTACGGTAATTACACATTGATTTGGTTGCTCTTATGCGTAACCGATGTATTGGCCACTTTGATAGGCAAAAGAGACCGCAACACGGTCACCGCCCCATTCTGAGAATGAGCATCAACGGAGCGTTCACGATTGTTAGCTTCGCATCTTGGATCATTTACATTCCGATTGGTTGCAGACATCCATTTATCTGATAATGGCAGCCTTTACTGCGCATAACTACAGCAAGATGCTTCTTGAAACATCGTGAGAATGAGCGTCAACGGAGCATTAAAAATTTGTGGTTTTGTAAGTCCGGTAATTACACAGTGATCTTGTTGCTCTTATGCATAACCGATGTATTGGCAGCATTTATAGGCAAAAGAGACAGCAACACGGTCACTGCCCCATTCTCAGAATGAGCGTCAACGGAGCGTCAAAGATTTGTGGTTTTGTAAGTCCAGTAATTACACAGTGATTTGGTCACTGTTATGCATAACCGATGTATTGGCAGCTTTCATATGCAAAAGAGAGAACACCGTCACCACCTCATTCTGAGAATGAGCATCAACGGAGCATCAACAATTTGTGGTTTTGTAGGTATGGTAATTACACAGTGATTTGGTCGCTGTTATGTGTAACCGATGTACTGGCAGCTCATATAGGCAAAAGATACAGCAACATGGTCACCACCCCATTCTGAGAATGAGCATCAACGGAGCGTCAATGATTTTTAGCTTCGCATCTTGGATAATTGATGTTCCGATTGGTCGCAGACATCCATTTAACCGATAATGGAAGCCTTTACCGGGAAAACAAAAGCGCCATGCTCCCTGTTGCATCCTGAGAATGAGCGTCAACGGAGCGTCAACAGTTTTAGTTGTTGCATATTTGGTAATCAAGGCATCGCGCGAATTTTTGCATTCATAATGGAATTATTGACCGCCCTGATAGGCAAAAATACAATCTATCAAACGTTAAACACCGATTTCAAAATAATCGATATTGCAAGCTGCAAAGCATGCAAAAACATATCCTTGGTTGTTGAAAATGCGATTTTGATAAGATACTATTAACATACTGCAAAAACAAGTGGCTTAATGGAATCTATGGATGGACCCACTGACAACGCGCCCAATTCAGAAGGGTTGGGAGTTTACCATCGAACCGTACCTGAGTCGAAGGTTCCGGTTGATTGCCAACCCAGCCCGCCATTTTGGCTGCGGTTCGGGTTGGACCTGGACCCGGACCCTAAGTGACGGCCTGGAACCGTTGCTAACATTACGCCCAACCAATGCGGGAATCCCAAACTAACTCTGAGAGATGTTGGGTTCTTATGGATATTCATTCAAAGGACTGCAGGCGTGATTGGAGATTCTCCGGATGTACACGAGTAATAAGAATACCGTCCACGTATGATCATGCATCTATTATTGTTCATTATCAACTTCTAAATCATACTATAGTACCCAGCATCTCAGCAACATTGAATTGTTTGCATTGCTACATTAAGGAGGAACCAATGAAAATCATGAGCAATTCAAACATGAAAGTAGGTGAAACCGAAAGAATAATCCGACTAAGCGATCGGAAAGATATCAATCGAACGTATACTCAATGTCATCCGCTGAATCCCCGATCTCATCAGGGCCAACACATGCAGGAACACACGATTCATCAATGGCGCAAGGAAGCTGGAGGCGCTTCTTGTATTTCTGAATGATTTGGGCCTGGCGAGTGGGTGAAATTGAATTCCACTGTCGTGTAGCTCGATTTGTGATATCTAGAAGGTTTGAAATTGAGGTTAGCTTGTGGTGAATCTAAATGGCGATTGAAAGGCCAATATGATGAATTCGGGGGAAGAAGAGGTGCGCCACCAGGAAAGGAGGAGTGCCTGATGTCGTGTGCGAGGTGAGCAAGGGGAGTGCTGATGGTAATGTAGGAGTGCAGAATGAAATTGAGGGGCACAAATCCAGGCCAAGGAGCGCCGACGGGGATTGAGGAGTGCATATGCAGTGGAGCAGCCCATCCAGGGTGAGCATCGCGGCAAGGTGAGAGAGGTAATGAGTCTCGAATGAAATTGAGGCGCTCCTAATCGAGGTTGAGGAGCATCCATCCTAGAGGAGGAGCGCAGACAGAAACGACAGGATGGAGAGCTGAATGAAATATCGAAGCACCAATCCAGACTGGAGAGCGCCGAGGGGATTGAGGAGCGCCGACGGGGATTGAGGAGCGCCTATTATTGCGGTGGAGCACCATTTGCGGAGGGGGTATGAAGCAGCCCCACCATGTGTAATTTGAATTTGATGTGTGCAATGGCTTCTGCGGTAATGCAATCTATCACCGTGGAAGGGCAAAATTTACCTCGATATTCATCTTGAGAAAACCTAACTGTAACCTCCTTTCCAGTGGCATACTCAGACAACACACAATGAATAGCTGCAGCCACAAGCGCTAATGTCTGCGTTGTTAGAGGTTGAAAGAACTGCGATGTGGTCAGTTGTCGCCCTAAGCTATTGGTGGTGAAGAAAAACTGATGGTAGATTAAGTCAAGCACTTCCATCTGCGTGAACCAGGACTTCTTATCATCAATGACCTTCGAGAGATAAGCATTATCAAACAGGAGCACTTTGATTTGGATTCGAAGCTCAGTCTCTGATCCTAAATCCAACCAGTAACTACGGACAATAGTTTGACGAGCTCCATCTGCCAAACGCCCTCGAATGGTACTAATCTTTAGTTTTAACTATGTATTTTTGGGGGTTTAGTATCATCATAAGTCCAATCAAGGAGCAGAAAACAGAATATACACCTACAGCTTCTCAGGTTTGCGGATCGATTTTAAGAGATGGATCACCGGGCAATAGACACACAGATGGTGTACGTACAGGAGCACCGGCTAATGCCCGCTGATGATCCTGGGCTTCAATGGCTAGTTTCCAAGCTTTGTCAACCATCGAGTACTTCTCATCAGAAATGATTGGCCAGGGAGTCTTTGTGAATACGATCGCCTCCATGAACCGTTTCGCCACCGCAAAAGTAGCCTTTGTTGTTGAGGAACATTGTGATCTCCACCAGCCTTTGGTTGAGGAACATTGTGGTCTCCACCGGCCATGGGAAGCGGGAGCGCCTGTACAACGACAGACTCACGTGATATGTGGATGGCTGACTTTTGGCATTTGAGCAATAGTGGTGCTATGGCCACGACTGGATGTCGTAGATTTGGAAGTGGAGTGTGGGCAATGACAGTATCAGCACGGCTCCATTTCGTTGGCAGCAGAACCCTCGTACTTCGTATTGTCTTATCACAGCGCACCTGGTCTGAATGTGGGACCACCTGGCGGATGTCCAAATCATCTTCTTCGATATTGGATGACAAAGTGAACTCTCCTGTGTCTTCACTTTCGTCATTGTTGATCTCCTGATCGGTATCGTCATCATCCTGGTTCATCTGAATTATAGCCCGGACATTAGCTATCTGCAACACTATACTCGAAAGCTGGGTTGGAAGTTCAAACATTTGATTAGCAATGAAGATTAGCTGTCTTCTGCAATGCACATGCAAGTGCTCTCTCAAGGTGTGTTTCTTGATTCTTCTGTGAATAGTGATTCCTCACCTGGCTAGCCGTAGGTTCATCAGCAAAAAATATTTCCGTCCGGGCGGAATGGCTCCGTCAGAGTGGACGCGCTCCGTCAGAGCCGTCAGAGACACCCCGGTGGCGGATTACTCCGCGCCCGGCGTCAATTCAACGCGTCGC
>Ga0307515_10008447_pt1 | contig 20075 bp, 23 predicted proteins | sample 17_EM_MG_FD_194513 | JGI IMG/M metagenome (GOLD analysis project Ga0307515, IMG submission 194513) | Populus trichocarpa ectomycorrhiza microbial communities from riparian zone in the Pacific Northwest, United States - 17_EM | ecosystem: Host-associated > Plants > Roots > Unclassified | place... | reverse complement strand
GTCCTCCCACCTTAGTCAAATTAGAGTTCAAGTTTCTGCACACCAAAACCCAATGCCAGCATAAACGACCCTCCAGCAAGGCTTCAAGAGGGGCTCAAGTAACCTTGACCAACTATAGGCGCGTTCGACCCCATTATAGTGGTACGAGGGAAGGGGAATGGGGAAGGGGAAGGCAATGGGGGGGGGATTGGGGGGTGAAAGGGGCGAGGAGAGGAGGGAAAGTAGACAAGCTGGATTATAGTCTGCTGCTAATATGTCCAATCTATCCACCTGCTCGCCTACTCGCCTGCTCGCCCTCGCCCTCGCCCAAGCTCTCATGACGGCAGGTTTCGACTAGACCTTCCTAGCATCCATCAATTTGTCCTTGAGCCCCTTGACGAACGCTAAGTGATCAGCAAGCTGCCAAGCCTTGACCGACGTACTCTTGGAGTTGGGATCCTTAACACGAAAGTGGAAGGCCGTACGATCGAAAACCAGCAGCTTGAGTGCTGCAGTGGGGTCCTTTTGGCCAGCACTGGCAGCAGTCAGCCAGGGCTGGGCGTCGTTCCAGAAGTTCTTGATGGCAGTCTTGGGCTGTTCGTTGCTAGATATGTGCTTGAAGAAGATGCGACGCAGCCGCTTGCAGTTGGCCAGGAGGTAGAACGAGGTGCGGGCGGTGCTGCCAACATAAGATTCGACATTCAAGTCCGTGAGATAGATGCGCCCATCACAAATCTGCAGGAGGAAGTGCATGAGGATAGAGGTGGATTCGAAACAGAACTTCCGGTCATACATTACCGGTAGGGCTTCCAGGCGAACCTCCGAACTCACTGCCAGAATTGCGGCGCGGTTATAGGTATTGTAGCCGGGAGCATACGGAAGCTTTTGCCCACCAGTCTTTGTCTTGATGCGGATGACCTTCTCTTCGGATTCGAACAAGAACTCATAGACGCGCTTGCGGATCTCCATATTAAGCTTCATGAACGCGAACGGGAAGGCTTGCTTCATAATCAAGGCCACATGCCCTTCGTACTCGCCATCCTTAAGAACGACCTGGTAGCCAGGTAAGTCGAGAAAGGAATTGTAGATCTGTAGATACTTACTGACTTAACCAGAGAGAATGGCTGTCGAGAACGCAATTTGAGCAAGTGGACATATTCATCATCCTTGTTCAGCTTCCGAGTCGTTAGCTTAGAATACAAATAAAATGGAGGACGTACTTGGGAGGTGCGACTGTCAGCGTTGTAGAAGCAGTCAATAACAACGTCCTCGGCGCTCTCGAGCTCTCGATCAATTTGTGCAGTGACCACAGCGAACTTTTTTTCCTGCTCAATTGGATTAGTCGCATCTCGTCATTAAGTGTTAGGGTTATACTGACCAAAGCTAAACGAGCCGTCCTAGCAATGCGCTTCGCAACTGATGTAGAAGAAGCTTGGGATGTAGCCGGGGAAGGGGAGCTCATCATATTTGCGGTGGGCCTAGTGCTAAAACAATTGTGGTACCTTTCGTGAATGAGGCGTCGGGATGGATAGAAGTCTCGAGGCACTGGAGCGTGATTGAGTGGCTTTTGTTGTTGAAGTGAAGAGAGTGATTTGGATCTGGGTGGAAGATGAAAGATAAATAAATGATATCAGAAAAACTGGCCGTGTGATTTGGACGAGTTTTGATGGAAGATTATTTGGTGAATACTTCTCGGGCTCTCAAATCGGGTAGGTGAATTGACCGACACTGCTTGGCGCTGCGATTTCGAAGGGGTGATGCAGCAGAAAGTTTTCTTGCGTTCAGTTGCAGTTCAGTGATATTTCTAGATAGCTGATTCTGGTCTTGATGAGGCAGGATCACCTTATGCGGTTTACTTAGTCTCTTCACCACGCAGCCAGCCTGGGTGACCTTACCTAGATATTTGTGTCTCACTAAGGTCTTCCTATTATGAAGTCATGAACAACTGATAAATATTTCGTATTGATGTTAGATATTTGAATTGATACTGCGAATTCCCAGGCAATGAATCCGTTCGGTGATAATCGTGGTTGGCAATTTTCTTAAACTAAGTGGCATGCTTTCGAGAAGAAATGGTGGTATATTTGAGAGCTAGACCAAAGATAGTCGATTTATTTTGACTAGCTATGGTTTCTTTAGCAATAGTCTGAAGCTGTGCTTGGATCCTTGTCCGGTCTTTCAATTTTTACTTCTCTTTTAGCTTGAATAAGAAGACTATTGATGTTGTTGTGGCGCAATAATTTCCAAGCCGGCTGCAGAATTGTTAGAGTCGCCCTAATCTTTGACATGCTTGGTCTGGGAATTTCGGTCTTCAGTCGACGCAAACTGCTCCAGCCTCTTAGGTTTTCTTCACGCCCTTTGCCGTAGCTTGCACTAGAAAAAAGAGCCCAAAAGATATTCACCCAGCTCAAAGGAAGGCACAAACGATTCATTACACTCTGTTCTGCAGACCTTCATAGGCTCAAATATAATGTACGTTTTTTGATAATAACTGCATGAACCCCGTCCGGAGGTGATAAGTTAGAATATGAGTTAGAAGCCTTCAGGCAATAGAAATAGAAGTCCTAATCACTAGATTTAGAGACTTCGGGATGTGAGCGTTGACTATTATGAAGTTCAAGATAAAAGCGAAAGTTGAAGTTGAGGTTGAGAGGTGGTGTTACGGAAATCAACTCGCCCGGAGCTCTTTGAGAGGAAACTGCCCCTCAACCATCCAACACCAGTTCCTCCGACATAACTTTTAAGCTCTTGAACTTCCTGGAGAACCTCCTTACCATAAACCACTAAGGTAGTGTATCGAAAATGGCCGACGCCTCTGCACCCTCTCCAACTCCGAACAATGTCGAACTGTCCTCCGCCGACCAAGAACCCACAGCAAACGGCACAGCAGCCATGGATGTTGAAATGAAAGAAGAACCAATTGCAGACGTAAAAGCTACTCTCAATTCATACTGTTCCTAGGTATATACTATACTAACTCTATCTAGTCTCATCCTATAACAGAACCTCCAACTCCTCAACCCACTACTCCTCTCCCTGTAGCGACGAACCCCTCCGGCACGACTCCCTCACATTCGGCAGCGCGAAGTTCTCCGCATCCGGGGCAGACCTCTACAGCTGCACCGCCCACACATCCCAATCCCCACGGAAGCCCAACGAGAGTGTATTTGAATCAGAATGTCACGCCGCATTTGTTGGAAGGGGTGAAGCATTTGGTCACGCAAGAGTAAGTAAACAAGTTTTCTGCTATCGCGAACGCTCTGCTTAGTGGATGAGGAATGGTTTCGGGGCGTGGTTGGGGAATTATACTAAGTTGCGGATATTAGGCCCGATAAACCTCTCAAGTGGCTTGCGGAGTTTTTGGCGGAGAAGAGCAAAGAGATTGAGGGGCCGTAAGAGGCACAAGGTCACATTGAAGTTTTGGTTTATTTAGCACGGGGGTGGCGGTAACGATGGTTAGGGCCGCAAATCTTCGCGACTCTTTGCATAGCGACGGCGTTCAAAGAATTGGTTTATGAGGGCGAGTATCGGTATACAGAGATATCCTTTCACGAGGTCAGGGGAGGACATGATTCAATAGCAGCCAACAGAGCGATTGCCGCGTAATTCGTGCAATACATCGTAGTCATTGGTCGATGCTGCAAAAAGTGGAACCTTGTGAACGCCAACTTGACACGCAATGAACCAGAAGCAAATGTGAGAGCCATAGAATTTTATAAGCTTCTCTACATCCTTTGGAGAAGCCAACCGAACCGAGTTTTCATCACAAATCCTGAACACCCTTCTTGCCTTCTATGCTTATGCAACCAAAGTGCTGGCAGTGGCGCTCTCATACCTCCAGGTCGGGGGTAGGGCACCGACGGTCTTGTAGTATCGCGACAAGCGGTGAATTCGAGACTCGATGAGAATGAGGCGAAACTTAGAGTCCTTGTCTTTGCGGTTGCGCTCGAGATGCTTGCGGACAGCGACGGCCTAAAGATACTGGAGTTAACGAATTGGATTCGATATTGGTCGAGGCTGAAATGATTAGGTATTTATGGAAGCAATTACTTGCCTTCTTGATCAACATGTACAGGTCCTCAGGGATTTCAGGAGCGAGACCTAATACGGAAAATCTCTCCGTCAGTCTTTAGACCAAACAGAGGCAGTTTTTATATAGCGCTACAAACACCTTGCCGAATGACAAAGGCATTGCCATCGACTTGCGCTTTCATACAGGATGAACCGTACCGCTGGACTTGAGGATTCGGAGAATCTTGTTACCTGGTAGATATTAGACAAGCGCACAAACTTTGCTCATCGACGAGTCGGCTTACCAGTAACAACCTTGACTTGAGCGATACCGTGTGAGTCCCTTAGGACAACACCAATCTGCGAGGGAGTAGCACCCTTTTTTGCGAGCTTGCAGATCTGGTCGACGACCTGCTCGGGGGTAGTCTTGAGCCAAGCCGGAGGGGTGCGAGAGTAGGGGATGGCGCTGGACGATATGCCCTTTCCGTTGCTGTGAAGTCGACCCATATTTGCGACTGTGTATTGTCGTCGACGAGAGAATTGTCAATGGTCGGGATGGGTTGTAAATGTTCAGTCGGTTTGGGTGAAGTCCAAGTTGGTTTGTGTGGGAGCCAAAATCGCGGCTCGCTTGCGAAACGCTTTGGCCATTTGGCGCGCAGAAAAAGCCGGGCTCAGATCACGACTCCTTCTCCTCAGAATTTTCCATCTCCAACCCTACTCACACGGCACTCATGATCCACTAGGAGTTCGAACTCGAAGTCACGAACTTTGCACTTCCAATATGCATCATTACACCTTTTGTGTGAAGCTTTTGAAGTTTTTCAGACGGCTGAAAGAACATATGACCGGACATAGTCTCAAATTTCTAGGTATGTTTAACACTACGTCTAGCTTTACCTCTCTCAGTTAAATGATGAACCACTCCATATTATAATTTTCTGGTACCTCTTAATTTAGGGCACTGTCCAATGATTGCAACGGACTTCTGACACCTCACTTGAATACCTTTCTACTTCAAAAACTTGTTGTCTGTATTGACGCTAACGATAGTTGAAGATAGGAACAACAGTGGCGTTGCTAAATTCAGGATCCTCATGCCCTATGATTAGCCTTCCCGAAACTCGCAAAGCCCAGAGAAAGAATCGTTTTCTGATCATCGATGCTCACGTCTTCTAGCTGTGCTATCCGTGAAAATATGTCATAGTAAGGTTTGGAACTCTGGGTTTTCAACTGGAAGGGGGTTGAAGAAACAATGGCCTTTCCGAATAGCATTCCTTTGCGACCCAAGAGGTTTAAGGACCTCAGTCTAAACCACTCACTGGCTATCCTAGGAGGTAATGCTTTCGCTTCACCGTATCTGTGAGAGGACTGATTTGTCTTATATACGTGAAATCGGGGTAGCAACATCAAATTGATGAAATTGGCCGGCTCTGAGGTTTACCCTTTTGAGTAGCATGTACTTATCAAGTCGGTATAATAGAATCATTCTCAAACAGTTACGAACTTCATACATGAAATGCTCTTGGAGAAGGCGCTAACATGATTCTCCCCCTTTCGCTCATGCCGTGTTCCCAATTCTAACGCCAAGATTTACCTTTCACGACCAGAAAGGGCAGTCACGGTCTGCCGCCGAACTGTAGCACCAATATATATTCTAAACTGAAACCCTCATTCCTCACAGAATCCTCAGCGCAGTAAGGATATCAACCATCAGCTGGCCTGATGTCTTTGCGCTGTTCATCCAAACCTCTGCCGAAGCTGTTTTTGGCTGCTGTCACTTCTCAAGTGGTGAGCAATACCTATGACGAAACATCGGCTACCGCCACTAATTTCAGTGATGCTGTAGCCATTGCATCCTTAACAGCGCCAAGCTGGGACCGAATCACATATTACAGTTCCGCCGGTCCCGCTCAAGCAGCCGGGTTAGCTTTCTTGAATAGCAAAGCAAATGATGCCGTCTCTAGGACTTTTGACACGTAGGGATCCATTAATAGGTTCCTCGACCAGACTCAGTCTAACTAATCATAATCAGAGCTTTCGGAAACTCTCTCCTACTCATCTAATAATGGCACTACATGCGCCAATCAAAGCACTCCTTTCAATGGAAACTTGTCAACTTCGGAGATAGAACTGATAGTGATGACTGATCAAGTGTGCAATGGAGATTATGACTATTATCGACCGAAATCTGTGGCACACCGTACAGATATATAAATTTTCTACGGAGAACCTCTCTTCTTAGATGGATGGGACCGCGAATCTAAGGCGTTTTTCATCGAGTTCCAAATGGACTATTACAACAATATAGAGGACGATCTGGGAGTCATCTCAGATGCGCCTGCATGGTGGTTCTTGAATGCTAATATCCCTCACATTCTCCAATACGGGAACGATAGGAATAGCAAGCCGTGCGCATGCTAATCTTATGGCTGTGGCGAGCTTGACGCTTTCGAGATCCTTGAATGGGAGAAGTGAGGGCGAAATCAACTATCCACCGCTAGGGAGATATTGAGGGTGGGAACTCCAACTACTTTCTGCGCCCTATTGGCAAGACAGCCAAGGTTGCAGTCGTCTTTTACGAATACAATATCACGGTTTCGATCCTCGATGATAGCTTCGACTTCGGTAATACCCTAGCAGGAAGCCAAATAGCTGACATCGTGGCTTACGACTCGAATAGCGACACCGACTCGTTCACAATTGGACCATAAGTGGGATCGAAGGAAAGTTGAGTTAAGCAGGTCTTGCGTGGTAATTCGTAAGAGTCATTTTTGAGCCAACCATCCGTTGGTTATAAAATGCGATTAGTGCGGGTGTCTGTCGTTGTTCTAGGAGTGCAATTATCTGCTTTCGAATGACAGCGTCTATTGAATCAATGGACCAGAGATTGGTGTGACTCTTTAATTCTTTAGTCTCTGTTTTTGGAGAGGTCACTGCCCTCTTGTGGGAAATTTTCGAACCCATTCTGGTGGATGAAAACTCAAATTCAGTGATGATGCAAAACTCATGCAAAGAGACGCAGGTCTTTTAATCACTACCCACAAGTTTTCCTATCCTTTGTAGTCACGCGGCCGTGAAAGGCTTCAGGCTGTCCAGCAGAACTCAAAAAGGATGGCAGCGAAGTTTCGAGAAAGGCCTGACATACCTCATAAGATTGTAAAAATTACTCTGCATATTGCAGCTTGAAGCCGTTCAAGAAACCCTCGAAACTACGGAGGTCGTTAACAAAAGTTCTTACACCTTCCTAATTAGGAAAGTATGCGACTGCGCACGCGAAATCACGGGTGCGCAGCTATCAGCCTACCCTACGTAAATTTAGACACGACCCCGCTACAAATGCGTAATTTTTAGCACTGCTACGTAAGCCGTTATACCAGCCGCGTAAATTATAGCACTAATAAATTTTAATAAATCTTAAGTTATAATAACTACTTTAATACCATTAATTATATAATAATTTTAATTTAGAATTTATATAAAGCTTGCAGATTTTTATATAAAAATATAAAAATATAAATTTATTAATATACTAAGAGAGTTAGTAAATTACTTTCCTAATTAGGAAGGTGCAAGAACTTTTGTTAACGACCTCCGTACAATCGGAAGGTATAGTTGATAGTTTGTGTTGATCAAAATCTATACAGCCTATACGCGTTGTTCTGATCCTGGTGTTCCGCACTGACCACTTGATTTACGAACGTTTGGCGGGTTGAGGGATACAGTAGTAGCGCAGCCCGCTGCCGTACACCAGCGGACACCAGGATATCCTTCGGCAAAAATTCTTGAGCATCAAGAAATCGTTTGGAAATAATCCAGCAACAAGAAACTGTTCTTACTTGTGTTTTGCATGCAAATGTTTCAGCCATGGTGATGTGTCTGTGGTGTTGTTCGCTGTGGCTAGTAGCTCCCCAGCCTCATCTTTCGCATCCGAAGCCCCAGCCCTCCAATTAAGCAGGGAGCACCCGACCACCAACCACCGCATACAAGAGCCTACATCTCGCCTTATAATTCCGATATGTTATTCCTTAACATACCACCACTCTCTTTATCATTCCACGGACGAGCGTCATGACCCTTGAGCCCCCTCTCACCCTCAAGCATACCAACGGTAAGCTCTGATTTCCCTTTACTTTGACCACAGCAGCTAATCAGGCTATCCCATGCAGTGAGCCGTCCCCAATTACTACACTCGGACTCCAAGCAGAGCATTACCGCCTCTGAGGACTATTATTCCTTCTCCGAGTACGCCTCGAGCGAAAGCGATGATCGATCGAAACTCACTGTCCTCCGATACCAAACACCACCGTCTCGATTCAGGTCTCCCGAACAGAGTCATGAGCATGTGCAGTCAGAAGCTACATTACCTTCGATGAGAGCAGAGAAGAATAGACAGCCATTACCTACTGTTCTTGCGACTCCACCTGTGCCTACGCCCGCGCTGGGAACCGTCACTTTCGACGACAAGCCGACAATTCGCAAGCCAGTGCCAGCATTTTCATCTTCAGGCGACGATAAACCCGAGCTGAGAGACAGCAAATTCTCCCACCTAAATCTGCCAATGGACTCAGAATCGCTTGCCACCACACCAGGAATGGACCAAACTCCTTATATTCGTTTTGCGATTGACCAGCTTACTCGGGATGAGGAGGTGCGAGGATCAAGACAATACGCGCTGGGTAATGATAATGATTACCCTGTGGAAAGGATAATATCAGATGAAGGATTAGGCTACACAGAGAGTGAACAAGAGCTACAACGCAGAATGTCTCAGAGACCTCCACCTCGGCACCCAAAGCATACTGCAAACCGTAAAAATCGATCTCCAGGTAAGAGACAGCAAATCCCTTCCTATGGACCTCAGATACTAACATTCCCAGTTCAACGAGATACCTTCGTACCATTCCATCCTCCCAGAGACTCCCTTCAACACCCTCCCCTCGACTTTACACCCGGCATTCTTCGATCGTTATGGCTCGGACTCTTCATCCTCCTCTGCGCCCTTATGCTCACTGGGCTCATTTTTTGCGCCGTATATTCCAACCAAAATCAAGGCCTTTGGAATTACATAGCATTCGGGGATAACCGATATTTCGTTTTTGAGTACTTACCAACCATCTTCGGCATTATAATCCTAATGTGGCTATTCCAAATCCAGATAGCCTTGCAACGAATCGTACCTTTTATCGGAATGGCGTCCAATTCGGCTCGTCCGCGTACAGAAGCCATCTTTCTTGAAATATACCCCACACAATTCCTCATTCCAAGACTTGAGTATTTCCGATCTGGGCAGCCACTCATCGGAGTATGCTACTTAATATTTTGGCTTTTTCTATGGACTGTCCCCCTACTTGCATCTTCCTTCAACGTGCGGTATGACCATGACACTGGCCACTGGAGATGGATTGCGGTTCAGGGTGTCATCTGGACCACGATCGTCCTCTACATACTTTTAATACTCGCATTAATTGCATTGGGCGTGTTCCTTTTCCGAAAGCAGACAGGGCTGAAGTGGGATCCCCGTTCACTAGCGGACATTGTCGCGCTGCTTGAGCGATCCAACGTTATGAATGACTATAATGGCTCGGAGACATTTATCGAGCCAGAATTTCGACAACGCCTTGCCAATCGCAGTGACAGACTTGGCTACTGGCACACCTCGAGACGACCAAATGACATCTTCTATGGAATTGGTGAGGAGGGCGGAGCAACCAGACGGTACTCGATCGAGCAGGGCCGAATCCGGGAAAAGGCTCCTGAGCGGCTCTATCCTGGCCCGTCAGGCAACATCGAGAGCGAGCGCGGCGCTGGGGATTTCTCTATCCGCATGGATATCCGGTCCCCGGGCGTGAGGCTAAGGTATCTACCATGGTATCTTAGAGACACCTTTGTTGTGGCATGGATTGTCATTGCTATCATCCTTCTCATCGCATTTTTCGTCGTCAGTTTTGTGAACAGCGCAGCTAAGGACGGCTTTCTGCCGCAGGTATCTGCTGCTGCAAATTCTGGTAAGTCTTTTAACGCACTCGAACCATTCTAAAACTCTTGCTAATAGTGAGCAGCCGGCTTCTCTCCATCCAACTTCCTCTTCTCCTTCGTCCCTGCTGTAATCGCACACTTCCTCTTCCTATCATTCCTATCCCTCGACTACACTTTCCGCGTCCTCCAACCTTATGCCGCGCTCTCTTCTCCCGGCGGTGCGACAGCCGAAACCTCACTCCTCGCGGACTACCCTTGCCGATTCCCGATCTCTGTCACCCTCTCTGCCCTCATCAACCGGCATTTCCGCGTCGCTTGCCTCTCCTTTATCTCCCTTGCGACAGCCACCCTCCCCATTCTCGCCGGCGGCTGCTTCTGGACGCAGTTCTATCCTGGCACAACTACCGTCCGCGTTTCCGCCCAACTCACAGGATACCATGCTCTTTGTTTCTTCCTTGCTCTATACGCCATATCGCTCTTTGCTCTTATTCCAGGCCGCCGGCGCTGCGCTCTGCCACACCGCTCTAGCAACTTGGCTGAAACAATCAGTTGGGTCTACCAGAGCCAAATCGTCGCCGACCGCGCCTTCGCGCGCCCCCAGACCAAGGCGGAATTAGTCACCCGCCTCATGGGCGCCGAGTACGCGGAGCGCCCGTGGACCCACAGCCTCACCGCCCTCGTCACACCCTCCCGCCGCAACTTGAACACCGATGACGCCGCCGGCTCTACCACCCAGGTCACAGAGAAAGGCAGAGGCAAGCAGCGCGTCCCCGTAGAAGCAGAAGTCAGCGCGGACAAGCGCATCTCGTTGCTAGACCCCGGCGCCATACGATACGGCTTCGGGATCCACGTTGGCCGAGACGGACTTGAGCATCTCGGAATCGATCGAGTCAAGCGCGGCGGTGAGAGGGTCGGGCGCGAAATGGTGATTTTCGAGGAGCAGAGGCGGAGCTGGCGCGCCAGCGTGTAGTCTGCCGCATCCCCGAGGGCGAGTTTCTCTTCATACCCTTTTCCATCATCTTCTTTTTCCATCTTGATCAGCATTTTAGCGTCATCGTTACGGTTCACGGGTTCACAGCATCTGAGCGTTACTACTCGATAGAAGAAAGTTTGAGCAATGGCGTTTACGAACTTGCCTGCGTAGCAGCGCCTGGCAGCTTTATGTATTTATTCATGGGTACGGGTATATGGGTATGGATATTGGTTGGGATGTCGGGCAGAGCTGCTTTTATAGGCTCTTGTAATGTATTTACGGAGAAGACGTCTGGGACATGACGGAACGTATGGAGCTACGCTTGAATGGAACCATGAAGTTGAACATCTAAACTATTTACACCGTCCTTAGTGATGTGAAAACGCACAATTGGAAGTTGTCAGTGTATTCGCTATTAACGCTCCCGATTTCCTTTGCGTGAGACGCGGATAAACCCAAAGTCAGACATATCTAGACTAAAAAAAAGTCCCCCCCAACCCGTGCGCCATGCAAAATATAAAATTTAGGCTTTCGAAGCATCTCTTCGCCTAATTTGGGGCGCCTGTGCAATGTGACGAAAAGGCGTAACTGCTGTCCCAATTGGCCGTAAAATAATAAATATTTACGACTGATAAGGAGGGAAATATTCCCTTAGTGCATTTGCAATAAGATACGATGACGTCATCCGTAAAGGTGAAGACTGAAGGCCAGATATTGAGGTTCCAGCAAACACAGTGATCACAGCGTGGCAAAACAAAGAGCAAAAGTCACAGAAGGAATCGAGATTGGGGTTCAAGATATCCTATTTGTAGTTTCTAATGTGAACAGCCGCTTAGACCCGGTCAGACAGAGTTGTACGGCGTAAGGTGGCTACTTAGAAGTAGTTCATCCATTCCCATGTCTCGAAAACAAGACAAGTGCCGTGTAACTGCAGTATTAGAAGCCCAAATGGAGAAGACCCGCCAGTACCTACCACCAAGAACTCCAGCCGATCCATCAAGAGAGAACATAATCCTTCTCGAGTTATCATACGCCAGTATGAACCAATGAAAATGGCATCGTCTCCGCTCCTTCATGGCTTGAATTTTGTAATAAGGAAAAAAGAGATCGCAGCCTTATAGGCTGGTAATGCAAAGACACAGAATTTAGGACCTCGGTCTCGAAGAAACCAACAGGTACAAGAGGAAGCGGATGTTTACCAATTCCCAGCTGTCTCAGCATCGGCAGAGAAACCGTCAGCTTCATCAATGGCAGTGAAAGTATAACCATCATTAGCGGCGTCAGGAACATTTTCCTTGTCAGCATTTAAGTCTTCGTTATCAGTGTCGTCGTCCCATGTAACAGTCTCCGGTACACGGTCTTCGAGAAAGTCAGGAATCTCCTGTTTCGATTCAACAAGTATCTTGACTAGGTCATCAGCTATGTCTTCGTTGCGTGAATTGTAGAATGATGTCGCAAGCCCTTCATTACCAATCCTAGCTGTACGTCCAATGCGATGGACATATTCATCGATACCACCATGCTGTCCGCTTGGCAGGTCGAAGTTGATCACATGCATGACGTTGTTGATATCAAGACCGCGAGCAGTGACGCCAGTAGCCACGAGGATGGGGCAAGTGGCAATCTTGAAGGAACGTCTATAGCCATTAGGAAAAGCGACATGTTTAGAAGGAGCAACTAAACTCACAATGCATCCTCGCGCTCACGCTGAGTACGATCAGCGTGAATAGAGGTGGATGGCAGGCCCGCGTTGTACAGGAAGTCGTCCACAAAATCTGCTTCGCGCTTGTTGTTAACGAAGACCAGAGTTCGAGCAGGCGACATGGAAAATATGAGGTCATAAAGAGCCTTCTTCTTCTCCGAGTCCTCAGTCCAGATGATACGCTGCTTGATATTTCCATGCGTGCTGCCAACTCTACCGACCCTAATGCGAACGTAATCCTGTGCCATATACTGGCGAGCAAGCTCACGGGCAGCTTTGGGGAAAGTGGCGGAGAACATCAGATACATGTGATCGGCGTCTTCATTTGCGTCTAAATAATAGTCAGCAAGTGTCTCAAGGGGATACTTTGGATGAAGGAGTGTTAACTTGCCTCCACCACCGAAGATTTTGGACATGGTCTCCTCCCAATCATCCTGGAGCATTTCATCAGCCTCATCGATGATGGTGAACCTGCCAGGGCGATTAGTGACTGCGATCAATTCCACAAAGCCAGGCGAGGCTCACTTCAAACGGGCAAGAGAAAGAAGATTGGTCTTGTTCATGAAATCACACAGTCGACCAGGCGTCGCAATGAGCACGTCACATCCTTTCTCTAGCTCTTCACGCTGGTTTCTCGAAGGAGCGCCACCGTAAACGACGCACGGACGAAGCATAGTACGATAGCACAGACGGCGAGCTTCATCAAATATCTGACAAGCCAACTCTCGAGTCGGGCAAACAATAAGCACCAGTGGTTCTGCCCGAACGCGATCGGTGATAGCATTATAAGTAAGCGGGTTTGGGCGGTTAGCGGCGACCTGGCGTGCTTTCCCCATGAGTTTTGACAGAATAGGAATCAAATAAGCAGCGGTCTTGCCAGACCCTGTAGATGAGACAATTAAAAGGTGAGACTCCAGGGAGATGAGACATCACAAACCAGTTTGTGCGCATGCAACAATGTCATGACCCAAAAGAATTGACGGGATGCAGTAGGCTTGAATAGGCGTAGGAGTTTCGTAGCGGCAAAGCCGGACGTTCTCACGCATCAACGGGTGGAGGCCCGCGTCGTCAAACTAGAATCGCATCAGTAAGAGTCAATCATAGTTTAACGAGAAAACTTACGTCGCGAACTGGATGAATATGAATTGGGCCTTCAAGAGTGACTTCGAATTCGTAGGCTTTAATCAGAGCTCCCGCTTTCACCAACTTCTCACTGTAGAAAAGTTTCTGCTCGAGATCGGGGTTGGCAGGCCCAACTTCACCATAGTCATCAGACCATTCATATCTGACAGCATCGGAAAGCCAGGCCGCTTCGGGATGGGAAAAGGCGTCCTCAGCAGCGTCCTGAGATCCAGTCGTGGAATAATTGTACGGCACAGGCTCAGTCCATCCTCTTTCCTTAGCATGGCGGAGAGCTGCTTCTTTGTCAAAACTAGAACTGTGAGGGTCAACGGTACTGAGAGATTGCTTGATATCGCCCATGGCCATGTTATCGCCTTTGTCAGACATGATGGTTATAATGAGTAAAGACGCGCTGCCGGTGTCGGGGTCAGGTGGATGACAGGGATATCCGGATGGCTTACGACAGCCTGGCGGAGGACTACCGTCTTGAGAAGAGTCGGAGCTATATTCACTGGATGCGTTTGAGTCCTCAGAAGCTGAGTCGCTGGGAGACTCTGAACTCTCTGAGCTTTCTTCACTAGAGGTATCCGGGTCCTATATTAGGCGAATCACAATTAGTGCAGCCTAACTTTACGACTGGGCAGCTAGGACTTGGGACGGATAAAGGTGAAAGCGAAAAGCTAGGGAAAGGGAATAGAGTTTCTGTGACACAAAAAGACGTGTTGTGTAAATGAAATTAACTAGATTCGGGCAAAAGCAGGCGAAGTGAAGGTGGAGGGCGAGTTTATAAGTCATTGATATACGTACCAACCGTCCAGTAGTAGGAACAGGTTGACCACTCGAATAAAGAAAGAAATGATGGTTAGCACAGAAAATGAGAGTGAGGTGAAGCGGAGTGGAAGAGGAAGGAGTAAAAGGGCAAGGCTCTATGCAAGCGCCAAGGCGCTAGTGAAATGGAAAAATTTACATTATCCCTAAGTGCTCAGCCCAGAGAGCGTGACAGACAGTACAAGCGTTCAGATAGCCCCCCGGGCCGGGGAAGTAGGCGCCCCCGTTGGGCTGCGTGCAGACATGGCAGTGTGTTCATGGCCTACATAATATGATAATTAGTAAATCTACACTTCTAAATGGGTAAAACTACGACAGTTGTGCAAGAGCTTTTGATCTGGGCTCCATAAGAGTCTCGAAGTAGGTAGGGATCCAACCCAGGTTCATCGGACAGACCAGGTGGGTTAGTATCTCAAGGGGGGTTCTATAGCCGAAATCACTGTACGTACATCCTTAGGATAGTTAAATAAACTAGACCAGAACAGGATGTCCAGAGTATCCAAAAGTTACAGGCCTTGGCGCCAATGGTATCCGAAAATACCATTCCAGAGAAGCTGTTAAGTGACTGGTAATATCGAACATAAGATGTCTGGGCTCGTGAAGATCCTAGGAGGAAAGCCAGGGGAGGTCGTCCTGAAGGTCCATGAGCGACACCGCAGATTAGAAAGTTTTCAGGAAATCACCCAACGTGGCCTCGGAATAGATCTTCGACCCCGAAGAGCTAGCCAAGAAGCATGAATAAAAGTGAGTTAAGAAACAGAAGTACAACAGAGATAAATAAATAGTGCAAAGCGGTATCAACTATCAATAGCCTCCACCGGCTGACATTGCATACATACGCGTTTGAATACGAATTCAGAATGGACTTGAAACATATAGCGCAGTGTGAATTTTCATGAATAGTTAGAGGGAATTGACCTAGGAGGAAGTCTACCATAGCGCGAAACGACAAGACCCAAGAGGGATAAAGGAAAACGTCGAGATATTACAAAAAAGATGTACACTATTATAAGGATATGTGTGTTAGGAGTTACGATGGAGTATGGAGAGCTCGAGTAGAATATACAAATTCAATCCCGGAGGTCGTTGACGTGATGAAGTTGTAACGAAGTCGTCCTTTGAAGGTGAAATTTTGGCCTGATCCAACTTCTGAGGTTCAACAGCAAGCCTAGCTCCCAAACTCTCATTGAGAGACATGACGCTACAGTGTGCGTATGAATGAATTCATGTTGGAGACAGAGAGCTTTATACTTACATGGTTGGTTTCGTGGTCGTTGTGGTGGTGGTAGTGGTGGTGGTAGTGGTGGCAGGAGAGGGAGGGAAGGGAGGAAGTTGAAGAGGAAGGTCAACCGCTGCCAAAATTTAAATAACTACTTGCCAAGCCCTGTGGGCTCCCCTTAAGTCCATGTGACACTCATAAATACGTGTTATTGTGCTCTTCATACTCTTTCGGAACGCTGAAAGCTCCCTGGAGAATTTGCAACAAAAACAACAATTTAGAACTCTTGAGTAACATCCCACGTTATGTACATAGGATCTATACCACGTTTGAATCCATTGCAGTTGTTTGTTATCATTGCAAACCCCCGCTTCAGTCACTGAGCTGGTTGAACATACCTATTCGCTTAGCTCTTTCAATTTCGGAACACCAAATACATTAACCGTCCTAGGGAGAGGGGAATCATCCGAGATTATTGCTATAGGGCTATAGGTCTCTGAGAAATTTTATATCAATCATTGCGCAGCAGCAGCGCGGGCTGAGGACATCCCCGTAGCATCCAACGAAACAACGCAGATAGCCGGGGCCGCTACAGTTCCAAAGAACCAGCACACTAAAACTATAGAGCTGGTGAACGCGATAGTGTGCCTGGTATCGCGCCATTGCACTCAATATCAGTTACGTTGATAGAAGTAATTTAAGGTCGGGTAAAAGAGACACCGTCAATTAGTCCCAGATCTGTTACAATATTTCTGCTTCAATCCGGAACAAAGACGTCCTCATTTAGGTAAAAGTTGTGTATCGTTTTAAGAGGCTGTATTCCGGAAAAGATTTTGTATATAGGGTCTTCAGGAGGCCTTTAAATTTAACCGGTGGTAGAAAATGGAGGGCAACCCTCGCATCAAAGTTCAGCATAGCGACATACAGAAATATATTCATAGATTATGATATAACGTAGTGATTTCAACCATATCCTTTGACCAGATGGAAAATAAATTAGAGGGATGAAGTCAAGACAAGAAAATTGCTAAGCGACTGTCTGTCTCGACTGCGCATATGCATGTGAGCGGCTCGGCAAGCGGCGGGGTCAAAGTGAGAAGCTAAATTCTAGGTCCCAAGCCAACAGCCACCCTCGCAGCTCACTGCGTCATTCCGCATGCTTCCCTGTTCTTTACGTTCCTGGAAAACGGACTTCAACATGACTATTTACCTTACGTCCACCTGCTCCTCTGCACTTCCCATCCACCGGTTCCCGCCATGAACGATCCAGGTGTTGACGGTCCCATTCAGGAGGCCGCCGAGGATATCGAACGCAACCCATATGAAGAGGTTCAAAAGCAAGAGGAAGAAGAGGAACAAGACTTCCTCGACCCAAGGTATATAAATACCTTAGTTTGATGGTGTTTTCTGACAGTACCAAGCCGATGGTGGTTCGCATCTACTGCATGCCCTCTCATAGCAGGTACTTTTGGTCCAATGGCGAATACTTTCAGTATTTGCGCTCTTGTACAGAACTGGAGAGTCTACCTTCCTCCAGGCGTTGCTAAAGCTGATGGAACCGACATCCAGGATCCTCGCTGGTATGAAACCCCTCGCCTATTCGTATGCTATTTACTCTGGTAGTGCCTAGCTTGTTGACTTGCTGGGCATTGTGCAGGCTCATCGCGATAAACTCAATCTCCCTCGTGTTTGCACTAATCGCAAACATGGCACTACTCTTGAACATGGCTAGACGGCTCTCTTTTGCAGTTGCACAACCAATCACCATCATCGGCTGGCTGCTATCTTCTGTCCTCCTTATTGCTCTAGTCGCCGTCGCTTCCTCGTCTGTTTTTCGCATATCTCCACCCGAAGCACACATTTTCACGCAAGCCTTCTACTACGCTATAATTGCGGCTGCTCTGTACTGGATAATCTCGCTTCTGATGGTCATCACAGTGCTAGGAGCATACCGGGACCATTACCCAAAGGAATTCCGGCTTACCATCAGCCAAAGAACCCTGATGTTGCAGACAATTAGCTTCATGGTCTACCTTCTCCTTGGCGCTCTAATATACACAAGAATTGAGGGCTGGAAATTTCTTGATGCAGTTTACTGGACGGACTTTACTCTGCTTACCGTCGGTATAGGAGGGGATTATGTTCCTAGAACGCATTTAGGACGTTCACTTCTGTTCCCGTATGCAATTGGGGGAATTGTTATGCTTGGTTTAGTCATCGGTTCGATACGGTCTTTAGTTTTGGAAAGGGGCAAGCACAAAATGGCAGCTCGGTTCATGGAAAAGAAGCGACAGAGCGTTTTGGCAAGTGTTGACCGGGATGAGTGCACCATCAAGATTGGACTATTCAAAAAGGTAAAATTTTCCCAGAAAGGCCTTTCCGAGCTTCAACGACGAGAACAGGAATTCAGTATCATGCGACGAATCCAGGCCAGTGCTGAAAACCGCAGGAGGTGGACTTCACTCGCATTGTCTGCTGCCGCTGCCTTGCTACTGTGGTTCCTCGGGGCTCTCGTTTTTACTTTTTCCGAGAAGCCACAGAATTGGAGTTACTTCGTCTCTCTTTACTTCTCTTACACCTCACTTCTCACTATTGGATATGGAGATTACACTCTAACAAGCAATTCTGGGAAGCCATTCTTTGTATTTTGGTCTCTATTAGCAGTCCCAACCCTTACAATTCTAATCAGCAACATGGGAGATACTGTAGTCAAAGCCTTTAGCGACTTCACCATATGGATTGGTTCTCTCACTGTCCTACCTGGAGAGCATGGCATTACAGCCACACTCAAATCAAGTGCTGGAAATTTCTTCCGCGGCGGGGGTTTCGGGACCGGGAAACCCCCTGGAATGCTTCCTGAAGGCGATAGATCTCATGAAAAAGGCGCATTCACGGACACCAGCCTAGATCGATTGGCGGAGCATATCGAAGAGGAAGAGCTTGGGGAGGCTGAGGAAGCTGGCGAGCGCGGTGACCCTATCGAACGCGACATTCATTTTTACCACTTCGTACTCGCCCGAGAACTCCGGCAGGTGATGAGAGATGTTGATGCAGCACCACCAAAGCAATACACCTATTCAGAATGGTCCTACTTTCTTCAGCTACTTGGCCAAAACGAGTCTGATGCCTCTCGGCATAGGAAGCCTCCTATCAAGGTCGACAGATCTAAGAATCACCCAGACTTAGGGAAAGCTGGTGATAAAGACAGTGAAAGCGGAGAGCCATACTTATGGAGTTGGTTAGGGACGCGCAGTCCACTTATGGGAAACAAAACTGAAGCACAATGGATAGTGGAGCGACTATCAGAAACCATTGAGCGTGAAATGAAGAAGATGAAATTGTCAGATCCCGAAGAACGGAAGCAGCCGCCACCTATATCGATGTCGGATCTCCAAAGGAGTCTTCGAGTTCAGGGTCGGCCACAGAAAAACCTACCGAGGAGTACAGCAATGCAGAAGTCCCGCGCAGGCGCCGAGACAGCCAAGGGTGAATGACTTGTGATCGAAATTCTTCCCAAGGCTATTGGGTCATCTAGCATTCTAGTTTATTATTGTCTTTGCATTTCAGCATGCTGTGATACTGGCATGCATATTTTTGAATCAAAGTCATTATACCCGGTCGTCGAACTTACGTAATCCACATCCTGGCATTCGATTGAATGTATGTACAATCAACTCTCTCTTTGCTAAATCGCCACGTTCATGGAATCTTCGTTCCAAATATGGTTTTTTCCCCTTCGATTTTCGCTCTCTAATACTCCCTTGAGTAGGATTTTGAAGGTATTACCACGGTTCTAGGTTTGCATTGACATGTGTGGATAGCATTGGACCCCCAAACGCTAAGGTTGTCTGGCTTTACGGCGGGTACTCCCGGGTATTGTTCATTCACCGTGTAGCCCGTCACCGCCAAATAATTACCGTCAGTTACCATTTCTCGTGCTGCATCTATCCGCTGTCCATTATACTTTGTCGGATTACTGTATCATAGTGAGCTCTTTTGGAGCCAGCGGCTTCATTGTGTGACACATCATTTGCTCAATACACGCGACTCCCTTAACTTCTTTACTTCCCCACGACGGCGACACTAGTCTCAATTAACCTTTCGTTCATATCAGACATAGGTCTTCCTAACTCCTCTGTGACAGCCAGCGTGGTTGTCAATAAGTCAATAACTCTTCAATCAATATTGATATTGATAGGTCAATATCAATCAATATTAACAATCTTGTCAATAATCGTACAAACAGCCAGTCTAGTCAATAATAA
>Ga0307515_10008446_pt1 | contig 20077 bp, 14 predicted proteins | sample 17_EM_MG_FD_194513 | JGI IMG/M metagenome (GOLD analysis project Ga0307515, IMG submission 194513) | Populus trichocarpa ectomycorrhiza microbial communities from riparian zone in the Pacific Northwest, United States - 17_EM | ecosystem: Host-associated > Plants > Roots > Unclassified | place... | reverse complement strand
CTTCATCGCTGCCCATCTTAGATCTTAGTACGGTGTACGATATCATTCGTACACCGTACGGAGAGAATGGAGTCCACCGTGATCCCGACGACCCCCGCCATCCGCGCCGAAGGGCTGACCAAGCGTTACGGCCCTAAGACGGCCCTGGACGGATTCGACCTCACCGTCCCGGCCGGAACGGTCCACGGCCTTCTCGGCCCCAACGGCGCCGGCAAGACCACCGCCGTGCGCATCCTCGCCACACTGCTCCGCTTCGACGGCGGCGGCGCCGAGGTCGCCGGAGCCGACCTCGGCCGCGACGCCCCCGGTGTCCGCCGCCGGATCGGCCTCGTCGGCCAGTACGCGGCCGTCGACGAGATCCTCAGCGCCCGCCAGAACCTCTTCCTCTTCGGCCGCCTCTACCACCTGTCCCGCGCCTCGGCCCGGCGGCGCGCGGCCGAGCTCCTCGAACGCTTCACCCTCACCGAGGCCGCCGACAAGCCGGTCGGCCAGTTCTCCGGGGGCATGCGCCGGCGCCTCGACATGGCGTGCAGCCTCATCCTCGCGCCGAAGGTCCTCTTCCTCGACGAACCCACCACCGGCCTCGACCCGCGCGGCCGCGGCGAGGTGTGGGACAGCATCCGCGACCTCGTCGCCGGCGGCACCTCGGTCCTGCTGACCACGCAGTACCTCGACGAGGCCGACCAGCTCGCCGACCGGATCTCGGTCCTCGACGAGGGCAGGGTCGTCGCCGAGGGCACACCCGCCGAGCTCAAGGCCAAGCTGGGCGGCGACCGGCTCGACGTCACCGTCCACGACGCCGCCGACCTCGACCGGACCGCCGGGATCATGGCCGAGGTCGCCGGCGGCGAACCCCACCGCCACGACGACGGCCGGACCGTGAGCGTCGCCGTCGCCGACCGGGTGGGCGCGCTGACCGAGGTCGTGCGCCGGCTCGACACCGCGGGCATCGCCGCCGAGGACCTCGCCCTGCGCCGCCCCACCCTCGACGAGGTCTTCCTCCACCTGACCAGCTGACCCCACCGACATCGAGAGGCCCGCCATGACCACGCTCCTCCAGCCCGCGCCCGACACCGGAGTGCTCCCACGCGTCCGGTGGACGATCACCGACGCGTGGACCCTGACCGCCCGCGAGACCTCGCACTGGCTGCGCCAGCCCTTCGAGGTCGCCGTCGGGCTCCTGTTCCCGATCATGTTCTTCCTGATGTTCGGCTACCTGATCGGCGGCGACATGCCGGTGCCCGGCGGCGGCGACTACCGCGAGGCGCTGATCCCGGGAACCCTCGCCATGACGATGATGTTCGGTGTCGAGGCGACCATGACCGCGATGGCCGAAGACGCCAAGAAGGGCGTGACCGACCGGTTCCGCTCGATGCCGATGTCGGCCTCCGCCGTCGTCCTGGGCCGGGCCAGCGCGGACCTGATCCAGTCGGCCGTCGGCCTCGTCGCACTCGTCCTCTGCGGACTGCTGACCGGCTGGTCCTGGCACGGCGGCCCGGCCGCGATGGCGCTCGCGCTGGTCCTGCTGCTGTGGCTGCGCTTCGCGATGCTGTGGATCGGCGTCTACCTGGGCCTTGTCATCCGCAGCACCCAGGCGACGGCCTCGGTGCAGATCCTGATCTTCCCGCTGGCGTTCCTGTCGAACGTGTTCGCCTCGCCCGGGTCGATGCCGGGGTGGCTGGGCACACTCGCCGAGTGGAACCCGGTGTCGGCCTCCGCGGCGGCGGCACGCGAACTGTTCGGCAACCCCGGCTGGGGCGGGGACTCGTGGGCGGCGACGCACCCGGTCCTGCTGGCGGCCCTGTGGCCGCTGCTCATCACGGCGGTGTTCCTGCCGCTCTCGGTGCGCAGGTACCGGCGGCTCAGCCGCTGAAGCGGCCCACCGCCAGCGGCACGAGCCGCGCGGTCGCCCCGGCGAGCGGCTCGGGCAGGTCCCCGGCGGGAACCCATGCGAGGTCGAGCGACTCGTCGCTCACCCGCGGGGTCGCGCCGGGGGCCGCCCGGAAGGCGAAACGCACGTCGTGGTGCCAGGCCTCACCGCCGCCGCAGGGGGCCCGGTGCCGGTCGACGTCGATCGGCACCGGATCGGCCTCGACATCATCGAGCCCGGACTCCTCGGCCACCTCCCTGAGGGCGGCGGCGAGCAGCGTCGGGTCCCCCGGCTCGATGTGCCCGCCGAGCTGCATCCACTTGCGGGCCTTGCCGTGCAGGCACAGCAGCACCCGGCTCAGGTCGTGCGAGACGACCAGCGCCGAGGCGGTGACGTGCGCGTGCGGGTTGGCCTTGGTCAGCACCTCGGGGCCGTCGGCGAGAAGCGCGACGGTCTCGGCGTAGGCCGCGCGGGCCTCGTCGTGCGGGGTCCAGCCGGACAGGCGGTCGCGTACATCGTCGAAGAGCACGCGACCGATCCTGCCCGACGGTGATCAGTTGTTGGGCGGCGCCCCGTACACGTCGTGGACGTAGGCCGTAAGCGAGTCGTCGTCGAGGTGCGCGGCCAGGTCGGCCTCGCTGATCATGCCGACGAGCTGGCGGTTGTCGATGACGGGCACGCGCCGGATCTTGCGGTCGCGCATGAGCGAGACGACCTCGCCCTGGTCGGCGTCGCCGCGGACCCACGCGAGGTCGTTGCTGGCGAGCTCACCGGCCTTCATCTGCGTCGGGTCCTTGCCTTCGGCGATGCACTTCACGACGATGTCGCGGTCGGTGATGATGCCTTGGAGCTTCTGGTCCGAGCCGCAGATCGGCAGCGAGCCGACCTGCCGCTCGGCCATCATCCGGGCCGCGTCGGCGAGGCTCTGGCCTTCGTCGACGCAGTCGGCGCCGGGATGCATGATGTCGCGAGCCGTGCTCATGTGCTTGACCTCCGGTGTCGGCGGCCACGCGCGGCGGAGGGCGGGGAGTCGCCCACATCAGGCTCCCACACCGGGGACGGTGCCGTATGGGGTTCGCCCTCCTCACACGTCCCGGTCGAGCCTCCTGCGCAGCTCCTTCAGGCCGCGCTCGGCGGCCACCCGGACCGCGGCGTCCTCGTCGTCCTCGGCAACGTGCAGGGCGGGCGCGTGCTCGCCCTCGCCCACGGCTCCCAGCGCCCGCACGGCGGCGGCGCGGACGCGCGGCACGGGTTCCAGCGTCTCGTCGGTGAGGTCGGTCAGGGTGTCGGCGGCCTCGCCGATCTCACGCAGGCGGACGAGCTTGGCCGACATCTCGCGGACACGCCAGGCGCGGTCGCCCAACCCCGCGGCGACGGCGGCGGACGCCTCGGGGGCCCACACGTAGAGCAGTCCCCTGGCGCCCCAGACGCGCGGCCAGTAGTGGTCCTCGCCCTCGGCGGCCTCGCGGCCGAGCTCCCAACCCGCGACCCTTCCCCCGAGCCAGGCGAGCGGCGGGAACTCCTCGTCGTCGCCTTCGACGCGGCCGGTCAGCAGGTCGGCGCACCAGGTCGCGACGAGGGTCTCACCGTAATGGCGGGCGGCGCCGGCGAGCAGGTCACGGGGGTGTGCCGCGGGATCGGGCGGTTCGGGTCGTGACATCTCTTCCTCCCCATCGGGCGCCCGGATTGCCTTGACGGGCATGGGGAGCGCACCTGGTCCTGGTGGATTCCTCACCACCGAGTCGTGACAGCACACACTATCGGCGGCCCCGCCTCGGCGACAGCATTGTCTCGACCACGAAGCAATCGGATAAGGGGCGACATGGACGACAGATACGAAGCGTTCTCCCTGGCCGATCCGCTGTTCTACGACGCCATGCACTCCGTGCAGACCGCCGGTGCCTCGTTCGCGCTGGCCGGCCGGGAGCTGCCCGAGCGCTGGCACCGCTACGAACAGGACGACTGGTTCGTCTTCCACGCCGACGGCGCCCGCCCGACACCGGCGCAGGGCTGGAAGATCCACGCCTCGGCCTCCGTCGAGAGCGCCGAGAAGGTCCTGGAGGGCGTGTGGGAGTACTGCATGCCGCGCGGGATCGGCTTCAAGTTCCTCCGGTCGAGCGGGGCCCTGGCCGCCCGCGTCTCCAAGTACGCCCCTCGCGGCTACTCCGGGAAGCTCGTCACGATCTATCCCGCCGACGACGCCCAGTGCGAGCAGATCCTGGGCGAGCTCGGCACGATGCTCGACGGGACCCCGAACCCCTACATCCTCAGTGATCTGCGCTGGGGCGAGGGACCGCTGTTCGTCCGCTACGGCGCCTTCACCAACCGGTACGGGGTCGACGACAAAGGCGACGTCGTGCCCGTCATCGAGAAGCCGGACGGCACGACCGTCCCCGACCGCCGCGACCCGGTGTTCTACGTCCCCGAGTGGGTGACGCTCCCCGACTTCCTCGCGCCGGCCCTCGCCGCGCGCAGCGCCGTCACGGTGACGGACCTGCCCTACGCCATCGAGAGCGTCCTGCACTTCTCCAACGGCGGCGGCATCTACGCCGGCCGCGACACCCGCACCGGCGAGCGCGTGGTCCTCAAGGAGGGGAGACCGCACGCGGGTCTCGACTCGGCCGGTCACGACGCGGTCCGGCGGGTGGAGCACGAGCACGCGATCCTCACGCGGCTGGCGGGGATCCCGGGCGTGCCGAAGGTGCACGACCTGTTCTGGCTGGGCGAGCACCGGTTCATGGTGATGGAGCACGTTGAGGGCGACGTCCTGAGCCGGGCGATCGTGCTGAAGTACCCGCTGATCGACGCGACGGCGACCGAGGACGACTACGCGGAGTTCACCGGCTGGGCGACGTCGGTCCACGCGAAGGTCGCCGAGACCATCGAGGCCATCCACGATCGCGGGATCGTCTACGGGGACCTGCATCTGTTCAACATCATGGTCGGCGGGGCGGGCGAGGTCCGGCTGCTCGACTTCGAGGTGGCGTCCACCGTGGAGTCCGGGACGCGGGCCGGGCTCGGCAACCAGGGGTTCGCGGCGCCGAGGTCGATGAGCGGGCTCGAAGCCGACGACTACGCCCTGGCGTGTCTGCGGCTGGCGCTGTTCATGCCGATGACGAACCTGCTGTGGCTGCATCGCCCGAAGGCGCGGCACTTCGCGGAGATCATCACCGAGCACTTCCCGGTCGATCCGGACTTCCTCGACAAGGGCGTGGCCGTCATCGCGCCCCCGACGGCCCCCGCCGAGGAGGTGCCGGTCTTCGAGCCCGACACCGGGGCCTGGCCCCGCCTGCGCACTCAGCTCGCGAACGGCGTCCTCGCCAGCGCGACGCCTGACCGCGACGACCGCCTGTTCCCCGGTGACGTGCAGCAGTTCGCCGTCGGCGGGCTCGGTCTGGCCTACGGCGCCGCCGGTGTCCTGTACGCGCTGGCCGCGACCGGCGCCGGGCGCTTCCCGGAGCACGAGGAGTGGCTGCGGTCGCGGGCCCTGAACCCGCCCGGCGGCACCCGGCCCGGGCTCTACGACGGCCTGCACGGCGTGGCCTTCGCGCTCGACCGCCTCGACCGCCGCCAGGACGCCCTCGACGTCCTCGACATCTGTCTGCGCGAGGACTGGGAGTCGCTCGGCCCCGACCTCTCCGGCGGGCTGGCCGGGGTCGGGCTCAACCTCCTCGACCTCGCCGACCGGACCGGTGAGCCGACGCTCGCCGAAGCGGGGATGAAAGCCGCGGCGCTGGTCGCCGACCACGCCACCACCCACACCGGTGTGGCGACGATCAGTGGCGGGTCGCAGCCCTGGGCGGGCCTCATGCGGGGCCGCTCGGGGCAGGCGATGCTCCTGCTGCGCGCGTTCGACCGGACCGGCGACCGCGGCTACCTCGACGCCGCCGCCCGCGCTCTGCGCGCCGACCTGGCCTGCTGCGTCGAGCGGCCCAACGGCTCCCTTGAGGTCAACGAGGGCTGGCGGACCATGCCCTACCTCGACGTCGGCAGCGCCGGCATCGGCCTTGCCCTCGACGCCTATCTCGCCCGGCAGGCCGACGAGGAGTTCGCCGAGGCGGTCGCGAAGATCGACCTGGCCACGACCTCGACGATGTACATCCTGCCCGGGCTGTTCTCCGGGCGGGCCGGGATCCTGGCCTACCGCACCGCCCGCTCGGCCGCGCCGCTCGACGACGAGCGCGTGCACCTCCAGCTGCGGGGACTGCCCTGGCACGCCCTGCCCTACGGCGGCGGGCTCGCGTTCCCCGGCACCGGCCTCATGCGCCTCTCGATGGATCTCGCGACCGGCACCGCCGGGATCCTCCTCGCCGTCGGCGGGGTCCTGCACGGCGAACCCGCCGGGCTGCCCCTCCTCGATCCCCGCCCGGCACCCAGTCCACCCGCGTCGGTTGACGCGGGCAGTAGGTAAGAAACCCCACCAAAGGAGCACATCATGGCCCTCCTCGACCTCCAGGGAATGGAAACCCCGCTGAGCGTCACCGTCACCGGTGGCTCCAGCTCCAGCGGGCACAGCTGCCCGTCGAACCTCTCCGTTCTCCTGTGCGGCGGCACGTCGAGCCTCAGCGTCACCCTCTGCCACTAGAAGCGGCGGCAGGCCCGAACGGCCCCGGGGTCTCGGCTCCGGGGCCGTCCACATCACCAGCGGGAGGCGACATGTCGGTCCACGGTCCCATCGTCCGGCGCGGCGGCGCGTGGCTGCCCGTGCTCGCCCTCTGCGCTCTCGGCGGCGCGACCGTCGCGCTGGCACTGCCCACCGTCCTCGGCCGGGCCGTCGACGCGATCGTCACCGGTTCCGGCACCGGCCGCTGGCTGCTGTTCGCCGCCCTGCTCATCACCGCCGGCGTCGTGGTCGACCTCGTCGACACGCTCGCCGGGACCGTCTGCATCGCCTCGACGACGGCCTGGCTGCGCCGCCGCGTCCTCGGGCACCTCCTCGACCTTCCGCCCGCCTCGGCCTCGCGCTTCGACACCGGCGACCTCGTCAGCCGCGTGAGCGGAACCGCCCCGCAGGCCGCGCAGGCGGGCATCAGCCTCCTCACCGTCGTGGCCGCCGCGGCACCTCCCGTCGGGAGCCTGGTGCTGCTGGCGCTCATCGACTGGTGGCTGGCCGCGGCGTTCCTCGCCGGGCTCGGCGTCATCGCCCTGATGCTGCGCACCTACACCCGACGCACGACCCGCGCGGTCGCCGACTACCAGCGGGTCCAGGGCGAGCTCGCCGGCCGTCTCACCGAGGCCCTGTCGGGGGCGCGCACGATCGCCGCGGCGGGGACCTCGGCCGCCGAACGCGACCGCGTCCTCCAGGGGCTCCCGGAGCTGCACCGGCACGGGCGGCTGACCTGGCGGGTGCTGGCCGGCACCGGCGCGAAGGCCGCGATCGTCGGGCCGCTGGTGCTGATGTCGGTGCTCGCCGCCGGCGGGCTCGCCCTTGCCAGGCACCGGATCAGCCCTGGCGATCTGTTCGCCGCCGGGCAGTACGCGATGCAGGGGGCGGGGCTCGGCGGGCTCACGGGGGTCCTCGGCGGCCTCGCCAGGGCGCGCGCCGGGGTGCAGCGCATGGACGAGGTCCTCGTCGAGCCGGTCATGCCCTACGGCTCGCAGGTCCCGCCGGCCGGCCCGGGCCGGCTGGAACTGCGCGGGGTGAGCGTCGTCGAAGGCGGACGCCGGGTGCTCGACGGCGTCGACCTCGACCTGCCCGGCGGCGCCGTGGTCGCCGTGGCGGGACGCTCGGCGGCCGGGAAGTCCACGCTGGCCGCCGTCGCCGCCCGGCTGCGCGATCCCGACGCGGGATCGGTGCTGCTGGACGGGATCGCGCTCGACTCGCTCGACCGCGACTCCCTGCGCCGCGCCGTCGGCTGCGCCTTCGAGCGGCCCGTGCTCGTCGGCGCGACCGTCGGCGACGCGATCGGCCTCGGCCGCGACGACGGATTCGTCCGGCGTGCGGCGGAGGCCGCGTACGCCCACGACTGGGTCAGTAGGCTCCCCGACGGCTACGCCACGCCGCTCGACGCGGCACCCATGTCGGGCGGCGAGGCGCAGCGGCTCGGACTGGCCCGGGCGTGGGATGCGCGGCGGCTCCTCGTCCTCGACGACGCCATGTCCAGTGTGGACACCGCGACGGAGGCGCTGATCCGGCGAGCGCTGACCCGCGACCACCACGGACGCACACGGCTCATCGTCACCCACCGGGCCTCGACCGCCGCCCGCGCCGACCTGGTCGCCTGGCTCGAAGACGGCCGGGTCCGGGGCTTCGCACCCCACGAGACGCTGTGGGCCGACCCCGGCTACCGCGCCGTCTTCGCCGCCGAGGGAGACCGGGCATGAGACGCGAGATCCGCTACGGCCTGCGCTCGCTGGACCGCCGTCCACTGTGGATGTTCGCGCTGTGGTCGGTGCCCGAGGCCCTGCCGACGGCGCTGTCGGGCGTGGCCGTGGCACGCGCGGTGGACCAGGGCTTCCTCGCCGGCCGCCCGCTCGTCGGGCTGGCCTGGCTCGCCTCGGTCCTCGTCGCGGCGTGCTTCGGCGCCGTCGGCGCCCGGCAGGTCTTCCACCGCCTCGGCGACCTCGTCGAACCGTTCCGGGACCGGCTGGTGACCGTGACCGTCGACGGTTCACTGCGAACCGCCGTGCGCGGCGACAACGACGACGGCGCCATCGCGCGCCTCACCCACCAGGTCGAGATCGTCCGCGACACCTACGCGGGACTGCTCGTCCTCGTCCGCGGCTTCTGCGTCACCAGCGTCGGCGCCCTCGTCGGTCTGGCCTCGGTGTCGCCGCTCGTGCTGATCTGGACGCTGCCGCCTTTCGCCCTCGGCCTCGGGCTCTACCTGGCCACTCTCGGGCTGGCCGCACGCAGGCAGCGCGAGTACGTCCGCAGCGACGAGGAACTGTCCACCACGACCACGCGCGTACTCGGCGGAGCCCGCGACGTCGCCGCGCACGGCGCCCAGCCCTGGGCGCTGGAGCTCGCCGGCCGCTCCATCGACGCGCAGGCCCGTGCCGAGCGGGCACTGGCCGGGGTGGCGGTCCTGCGCACCCTCTGCTTCGCCGTCGGCGGCTGGCTTCCGCTGGTGGCCCTGCTCGCCGCGGGTCCGTGGCTGATCGAGCGCGGAGTGACCGCGGGCGCGATCCTCGGCGGCCTGACCTACGTCCTCATCGGACTCCAGCCCGCCCTCGGCTCCCTGGTGCAGGGCCTCGGCGGCGCCGGACTGCGCTTCGTCGTGACCTTGGGCAGGATCCTCGACACCGGAGCCGCTCCCCCGCCGCCGGCACCGCACGTGGCGAGTCCGGGCGGCGGATCCGTCAGCGCCCGGGGCCTGACCTTCGCGTACGGCCCCCACGCCGCACCCGTGCTGGACCGCCTCGACCTCGACCTGCCCGCCGGTGCGCACCTGGCGGTCGTCGGACCCAGCGGCATCGGCAAGTCCACCTTCGCGAGCCTGTGCGCCGGGCTGCTGACGCCGACCGCCGGCACCGTGGCCGTCGACGGGCACCGCCCCCCCTCACCGGATCTGCGCGTCCTCATCCCGCAGGAGGCCTATGTCTTCACCGGGACCGTCGCGGAGAACCTCACCTACCTCTCCCCCGAGGCGGGCCGGGTCGCACTCGACCGGGCCGCCGAGGCCGTCGGGGCCGCCGAACTCATCGCCCGACTAGGCGGCCCCGACGCCCTCATCCGCCCCGCCGGCCTCTCGGCCGGCGAACGGCAGCTCATCGCGCTCACCCGCGCCTATCTGTCCCCCGCCCCACTGGCCATCCTCGACGAGGCGACCTGCCATCTCGACCCGGCCGCGGAGGAGCGCGCCGAGTCGGCCTTCGCCGCGCGCCCGGGAACCCTCATCGTCATCGCGCACCGGATCAGCTCGGCCCAGCGCGCCGACACCCTGCTCGTCCTCGACGGCACCGGCGCGGTCCTCGGCGACCGCGCCACCATGCCCGAGCGCTCGCCGATGTACCGCGAGCTGCTCGGGCATTGGGGAGCTCAGATCCAGCCGGCGTCCTGAGCGATCCGGACGGCCTCGATGCGCGTGCGCGCACCGGTCTTGGCGAGGGCCCGCGACAGGTAGTTGCGGACCGTTCCGGCACTGAGGAACAGCCGCGCGGCGATCTCCCTGGTCGGGGCACCGCGCGAGGCCATGAAGAGCACCTCGCGCTCTCGTTCGGTCAAAGGGTTGTCGCGTGCCGACAGCATGGCGAGGACAAGGTCCGGATCCATGACAGGCTGTCCGCTGGCGAGGTCCCTGATCCCCTCGATGAGCCGTTCCGGTGAAGCGTCGAGCCCGATGAGGCCGACGCGCGGAGCAAGTGCGGCGATCACGTTCGCCGCCGGTGCCCGGCGTTCCATCAGCAGTAGCACCCCGCACGTGGGCGCCGTCTCCCGGAGCAGCTCGCACAGCCGGTCCACCGGTGGGCCACCGGGCAGATTGGCGTCGAGCACCACCACGTGAGGATGTTCGCTGACGGTCGTGGGCAAGACCTCCTCTCCCTTCGATCTCTCCGCGACGACCTGCAGGTCGTCCTCCTGGGACAGGACGGTCGCCAAGGCGTTCCGCCACAATGTCCGCTTTTGGCATAGTAAGATGCGAATCAACATGCTTCCCGACTAACGGCCCCAGTTATTACTCGACCTTGGCCGCAACTACATACCCTTTGCGCGGGCATTTGAGTCTCGCGAGAGTACGGGCACTTCCCCCTCAGAGTAATTAGAGGTCTGCACGCAGTCAATTCCCGAATACGCATTGACGTGGAATCTCGAAAGACTTTTTACCCAAACGATTCAGAAGCGATTTGGTTACGGCCTAGAGCTATCGGATAGCCGACAGCCTGCCTAGAGAGCTGCACGTTCCCCTCGTACCGAGAGGCGCTCGCCGCCACGTCTCACCCGATCGAGTGACGGCCGTGCAATTCAATGACCCCCGCCTACATGTTTTCACGGCGAAGGCCAGGTGAACCACGGCGCTTTTTCCATCAACCGGACCCGATCTCCGATGACGCTATTCAGCCGTTTTCTCAAACGCTTCCGATAATTGCCACAAAACCGCGAGCCGCACTGTTTTAAGATCGGCAAAGGTCACCTCGGCCCGCTGTTCGGGCGAGATCCGCCCGTCACCGGTCATGGCGGCGTACTTTCATGGGCATGTAGACGGGTCTCCCAGGGACGGTGACATGCCAGCCGAACGCCAGACCGTGACGATCGACGGCCACGAGGTCTCCCTGTCCAAACCGGACAAGGTCATGTACCCCGACGCCGGCTACACCAAGGCCGACGTCGTCGAGTTCTACCGGCGGATCGCCCCGGCGATCCTCCCCCACCTGCGCGACCGGCCCGTCACACGCATCCGCTACCCCAACGGCACCGGGACGCGCCCCTTCTACGAGAAGAACGCGCCGGCCGGAACGCCCGAATGGGTCCGGCTGGCGACGCTGGCCACCCCCGGTTCCTCGAAGGGACGCGACACCGCCGACTTCCCGGTCGTCGAGCAGACCGCGACCCTGGTGTGGCTGGCCAACCTCGCCGCCCTCGAACTGCACACCACGCAGTGGATGATCCGCGAGGACGACGAGGACCGCCTGCCCGACCGCCTGGTCGCCGACCTCGACCCCGGCGAGCGGACCGGGCCGGCCGAGTGCGCCGAGGTCGCGCTGCTCCTGCGGGAGCGCTTCGGCGCCGACGGGCTCACCGCCTACGCGAAGAGCTCGGGCAAGAAGGGCCTGCACATCTGCTGCCCGATCTCTGCGACGCAGACCGACCTCGACGTCTCGGCGTACGCCAAGGCGATCGCCAAGGAGCTGGAGGAGCGGCGTCCGGAGCTGGTCACGTCGAACATGCTGAAGAAGGAGCGCGGCGGCCGGATCTTCATCGACTGGAGCCAGAACAACGCCGCCAAGACGACCGTGGCCCCCTACTCGCTGCGTGGGCTGGGCGTGCCGACCGTGTCGGCGCCGATGACCTGGGACGAGGTCGAGGCGGTCCGGGAGCTCAAGTTCACCCCCGACGAGGTCTTCGAGCGCCTCAACGAGCACGGTGACCTGTGGGAACCGCTGCTTGAGCGCGGCCCCAAGGTCCCCGAGGTCGAGGGGCCCCGGCCTCGGCGCCGGGCGGCGCGGCCCAGGACGTGAGCAGCTTGAGGGCGCCGGCCGCGAAACCCGCGGCCGGCGCCCTCCATAGGCGAGACGACGATCCTGTGCCGTCGGCGCCCCCTACCTGTCGTCGCGGTCGTCGTGGTCCTTCTGCCGGATGTAGATCTTCGGCAGGGTCACGCCGTTCACCGAGACCTTGAGCGTCGGGAACGTCCCGTCGCGGAACACGACGGTCCGCGTGTAGGTCCCGTCGGTGTTCACCGGCGGGGGCTGGTGGTTCTTGACGTGGGCGAAGGCGCCGCCGTCGCGCACGGCCCAGATCACCGTGTCGTCGAAGTTCGGGCCGAGCCGGTTCTTGAACTTGTCGAGCGGCGTGACCGTGACCTTCACGGCCTTCATCCTCGGCGGCGCGTCCTTGAGCGTCTCCTTGCGGATGATCGACGTCCGCGAGCTCACGCCGATCGCGGCGAGGGTCGACTGGTCGAGGCGCTGGCTGAACACGTTCCCGGAGGTGTCGACGCCGTCGACGAAGAGCGTCCAGTTGTAGACGCCGTCGGCGTTCACGCGCGCGAAGGTGTTCGTGTAGGTGCCGTCACCGTCGACGTCGTGCAGGATGTCCGTGCCGTCGACGAAGAGACCGCCCTTGTCGCCCGGGTTGCAGCGGGGCAGGTGGTGCCAGTCGTGCTTGGCCAGCAGCGCCTCGATCTGCGCCGCCCGTCCGCGCGAGCGGTCCTTCGCCGAGCGGATCTTGCGCTCGTTGCGGTCCATGTCGTCGGCGTCGAGATCGGCGAGCATGCCGCCGAGCCCGCCGTCGGGCGCGTCCAGCACCGCGCGGACCGTCGCGCCGGGGAGGCGCGCGAAGTCGTGCCTGATCCGGACGGCGAGGTTCATGTCGTCGCCGGTCTGGTAGTCCTTCTTGTCCAGGGTCAGCGCGGACTTCACGTGCAGGTCCTCGAAGGCGATGACGTCCGACGACGCCGTCGTCACCGTCAGCGGCTCCGGCACGCCGGCGTTGAGCCGGCGCACACGCCAGATCTGCGAACCGGCACCGAAGGCCGTGGCGTTCGGCACGCCGATGTAGTGGTGGCCCTCGAAGGTCTGCACCGGGATCGGCTCCACCACGAAGGCCGAGCCGTTCCAGCGCGCGATCTCGACGGTCGTCGGGGTCGGCGGGCTCACCGAGAGGTCGCGCAGCACGGCCACGCCGAACTTCTCGGCGCTGGTGGTCGTGAAGAACACCTCGTTCTGCGGCGGCGCCGGCTGCGGCGCGCCCTCGATCTGGGTGTAGCGCGGGGTGAGCTTGTTGATCTCCTGGGAGATCTGGAGCATCGTGGTGAAGCGGTCGATGAGCTCGCCGACGGTCACCGCGGCGGCGAAGTGCCCCTTGGCGACCAGGCTGTTGAGCACGCCGTTGTTCGGCGCCGAGCCCAGGCCGATGGTGAACAGGTTCAGGTCGGGGTGCGAGGCGATCGGGTTGATGTCCGGAATCGCCGGCAGCGCCGACGGCGCGATGCGCTGCGCCCAGGTCATCGGGTTGCCCGGGTCTGCCCCGGGGCCGACCTTCACGGTTCCGGCGTTCTCGTCGCCGTCGGTCATGAGCACGACCGTGTAGCGGGCGTCGGTGGGCAGGCCGCCGTTCTGCAGGATCTGGAGCCCGAAGGCCAGACCGTCGCCGATCGGGGTGCAGCCGCCGGGGTTCCCGAAGATCGTCGAACCGATGTTGGCCGCGACCTGCTCGGGCTTGTCGAGGCCCTCGATCGCCGAGATCAGCGGCGACACGATCGCGTTGACCGGCGGACGCGGGTCGCGGAAGGTGCAGTCGTTGTCCTCGAACACGGTGATGCCGATCGCGTCCTGCGGATCGACGTTGTTGCGGAACTCGCCGAAGAGGTTGACGAAGATCCGCGCGGCCGTCTTGGCGTTGTCCCAGCGGTGCTCGGCGGCCATGCTGCCCGAGCGGTCGAGGACCAGGACCGCGCGCTGCGGCCGGGCCTCAAGGGTGGTGTTGAAGTTCCCGCGTGAGGAGAGGAACCCGGGGTCGTCGGGCGTGATCCCGCTGTGGACCACGTCGACGGTCATCGGGACCGGTGTCGCGCCGTACACGCCCGGCAGCGGGCTCGGCGCGAGGGAGGCGTCGACGAGCTGGTAGGTCTGACTCGGCGCGGGATCGGACGGCAGTCCGATGATCGCGATCAGCCCGGTGTGCCCGAACGCGTAGGTCGGGTCGGGCGCGGGGAGCACGAGGTCCCCGGTGGTGGCGCGGACGACGGTCGGCGTGAGGAGCGCGCCGTTGGCGTCGTCGGCGGTCAGCGTGAGCAGCTGCTGCTCCAGCAGGTTCGGCGAGAGGCCGTTGAACGCGGCGACCGGGTCGCAGACGAGCCGGACGACGGTGGAGTTGAAGGAGTTGTCGACCGAGAACGACCAGTTGATCGCGTCGTTCGCCTTGACCCGCAGTTCGTAGTGCTCGTTGAGGATCCCGGCCTCGGACGGGTCCTGGAAGTTGCAGGTCAGCTGGGTCGTGCCGCCACCGGTCAAGCGGGTGACGTTGATGTCGCGTCCGCTGATGGCCGTGCTGTTCACCACGCCGTCGGCGAGCGCGTCGAGGTCGATGCTCCCCGCGGGTGCGGTGACGCGCCGCAGCTCGATGGAGAGGCCGGCGGGGATCGGTTCGGGGTAGGTGACGGTGAAGGCACGCGCGATGTTGTTGAAGTCGATGATCGAGTTCACCAGGAAGGCCTTCGACCCGTTGACGGCGTAGGCCAGTGAACCTGGGGTGTTGGGAGAGATGGCGGGCATGATGGAGCCTTTCTGTGGGCTAGATGGCGGTCACGATCCGCTTGGCGAAGAGGTCGAAGTTGCCCGCGCCCGGGCGGTCGCTGCGCCACAGGACCCAGATGCCCTGTCCCGGTACGAGCACCGGGTGGGGGTTCTGGTCGTTCGCTGGGTTGGAGATGACCTGCTGTGCGGCACCCCAGACCCCCGTCGCGGGGTCCCGCCTGCGCAGGAAGATCTCGTTGAGGGAGCCGGTCACCGGACGCGTGGCGAGCAGGAAGCAGCTGCCTTGCGCGTCGCGGACGGCCGCGGGTGTGAGATCGGTGTCGCTGTTGGGAATGGTGACGACGGCGCCGGTCGCCCAGGTGCCGCCGGCCGCGCTGACGACCTTGAGGGAGGTGTCCTTGTACATCACCATCGCCTCGGTTCCGCTGACGCCCAGGACGAATGGGTCGGATCCGGCGAGGGGGGCGGCGACGACGTGGTCGACGGCCGACGCGGCCGGTGCCGCGGGGTTGAAGCGCAGCAGGTTCATCGTGTTCCCGGCCGTGGTCACGTAGGCGACCCAGACCGCACCGCCCGCGGCGGCGGCGTGCAGGCCGCCGGCCACCCCCGCGGTGGCGTGCAGCTGCACCGGGCCGGCGTCGACGAAGGTGTTGTCGGTGTGGCGGTAGCGGCGGAAGGACCAGGTCCCCGTGGCGGCCTGGCGTGTGAAGATGGTGACGATGTCGGCGACGAGGACCGCGAACGGCGTCTCGTCGGCGCTGCCCGCGGTGGCCGCGACCGGCTGCTCGACGGCACCGGCGAGACCGGCGAGGTTGGCGCGCTTGAGGACCACGTCGGTGGCCGCGCCGCTGACGGCGCCGTTCTGGTAGGCGACGACGAACTCGCCGTTGGGCAGCGCGACCGCGGTCGGCTCGATGTGGGTGGTGCCGCTGGTGACGGCGTTCGCGGGAGCGAATCCCAGGTCGGGCGCGGCCAGGTCGAGGCGGGCGGAGAAGATCTGGTTGGTGCTCGCCACGCGCGGGGAGATCCAGAACGCGGTGAGCCCGTTGAGGGTGTCGACGACGAAGGCGCGGCGGATGGTGTCCGAGCCCGGTCCCGGCGAGACCGACAGGTCGGCGGTGGTGGGCAGCTGACCGGCGAGGAGGGCGTTGATGGCGTCCCGGAAGCTGATCGGCGGCCGTCCGGCGCCGCGGCGGTACTCATAGGGGTCGATGCCGAGCATGTCGCTGACCAGGTGCGAGGGCGGCGACAGCAGGCGGCGCTGGCGGCGGTCGACGATGTGCCCGTCGGGGATCACGTCGAGGCCGGTGAAGCGGTTGACCTGGGCGAGCTGCGAGTAGGAGTGCCCGGGCAGTCGCGGACCGATCGCGCTTTCGGGGTAGGCGCGCACGACCCATTCGCGGCGGGTGCGGGCGCAGGTCTCGACGCCGAGCCCGGCGTGGACGAGGGACGGGTCCTCGTCGGGCGTCACCAGGCGCTCCCACACGTCGAGTTCCACCAGGACGCGGTGGTCGGCAGCCGGTGTGGTGAGGGCGGCGATGACGGGGACGCCGAGCTGCGCGGCGAGCGCGGCCGAACCCGGCTGGCTGGTGTGCAGCGGTTGGGCGGTGAACGCGACGTCGGACTGGATGATGACGTCGAGACCGTCCACTATGTAGCGTCCGACCTGGCGCAGCGCGGCCTCGACGGGCGGCAGCGCGCCGCCCGGTCCCTGTGTGCCGGTGCGGACGGTGAAGCTGTTGGACAGCCCGCCGGTGATCAGGTAGCCGTCGTTGCCGTCGGGGACGCCGTCGCCGACGAACCACTTCAGGAAGGCCCGCAGCTCGAACTTGCGGATGTCGTCCAATGTGTTCACGTCGGCGTCGACGATGGACACGCCCTGCTGGAGCCGGACGTTGACGTGGGCGAGCAGCGGATTGAAGGTGCTCGGCGTGATGGTGGCCATGGATCGGCTCCTCGCGGATCGTTAGAACACCAGCCAGATGGTCCGCTCCAGCGTGCTGGCGGGGTCCTTGGCGATGGCGGGGTGTGTGCGGTAGTTGATCAGGACCTGGACGTTGTTGAGGCGCGCGACGAGCCCGAACTCGCGCAGCGTGCTCGTGGCGTGGAACCCGTCCGGCCAGGCGGGGATGCCGGGGCCGAGGCTCGCCTTGAGCTGGAGCGTCCCGGTGGGCTGCGGCGAGATGGTGCCGTTGGTGGGGTTGATGAACTCCAGCTGGAGCTGGGCGCGTGGCACGAGGTGCGGGTGGGCGTCGACGAGGCTCGCCTGGTTGGGCGAGGGCTGCGGCGGTCCGCTGGTGTCCCAGGCGGGGAGTCCGGCGCCGACGGCGAGGCCGAACACGCCTTCGGTGAGGGTGGGCGCGCCGCGGACGAAGCCCGCGAGCAGCCGGCGGCAGTCGCCGACGATGGTGTTGCGCACCCAGCCGCGGTCCCACACGCGCCGCCCGGCGGCGTCGTAGAGCACGTCCCGGAACTGGCCGTAGAGGCCGTCGGTCGGGTGCTCGTGCTGGTCTCGGTTCTCCATGGGTCTACTCCCGGTCACTGGAGCGGTGGGTGTTGGGTGCGCCAGCGCAGGCTGGTCAGGTCGGCGGTCTCGGCGGTGACGCCGGTGGCCTCCGGGTTCTGCGGCGGAGGGGTCGACAGCACGGCGCTGCCGAGGACGGCCCAGCCGGGGAGGACGACGGTGCTGGGGTCTCCCACGGTGCCGAGGTGGTCGATGTCCGGGTGGACGTCGGTGAAGGTGTCGAGGAGGTCCGCGGCGGCGGTGTAGACGTACTCGACGTCGGCGCGGGGCGCGAGCCATACGACGGCGCGGACGTTGAGGGGCAGGAAGCGGTGGAGGACCGCGCGGACGCGTTCGGCCATCTGCTCGTCGAGGAGCCCGGAGACGGGCTGGGTGAGATAGAGCCCGACGGTGCCCCGGGTGTAGACCTCGTCGTCGGCGAGGGGCTGTGCGGCGAGTTCCCCGGCGGGCCGGTGGGGCGTGTAGGAGACGAGGTCGTCCCAGGCCTGGAGGTTGCGGAGGCGGTCGAGGTCGCGCAGGACGATCGTGGTGCTTCCGGCGTAGCGGCGCAGGGTCCCGGTGTCGGCGGCGCGGCCGGTTCCCGCGCGGGAGTGCGGCACGGAGCGGTCGCTGCGGTGGAGGAGCCACTGGGATCCGCCGACGGTGACGGGGGCGGGCCAGGTGTCGGCGTTCGCGCCCGCGGTGACCTCGGCGGATGCCCCTCCGATGAGGACGGACCAGATGTCGGCGCCGCCGTTGCGGTCGGAGCGGAAGAACACGCGCGGTGGCAGGGCGGGCCGGGTGGTGATCGCCGGTTCGCGGTCGCCGGCGGTGCCGGCCGCGGGCGGCGGGGTCAGTTCGGCCTCGGCGCTCCACGGTCCGGCCGACGGGCGGTTGCGCTGGCGCAGGGACCAGCCCTGCTGCGCCGGTCCGTCCTGACGGGACCAGACCGCCCACACCCGGCCGTCGGGGTCGCGGGCGAGGGCCGGTTCGCGGCTGCTGACGCCGTTTCCGGTGCTGAGGGCCTCGTCGCCGGCCCAGGCGGCGCCGTCGAAGCGGACGGTGCGGACCTGCCAGGCCGAGCCGTCGTGGCGCGCGTAGGCGAGGCGGGCGCCGGTGCCGTCGGCGACGGCGGCCAGGTCGGTGTAGCGCCCTGTCGGCAGGCCGGGGACGGGCGCGGCGGGGGTCCAGTCGACGCCGTCGCCGAAGTCTCCGGTGGCGGTGGCGTTGTCCGGTCCGAACCCGAGGGCCGCGGCGGCACTGGAGTGGAGCAGGTCGATCTGCAAGCGGGCGTCGCCGCCGCTTCCGGGCGACTCCAGCCGCAGGGCGCCACCGGGTGCGGCGGTGGCGACGGCGATCCCGGCGAGCCGGTCGTTGACCACGGCGAGGACGTCGGTGATCGAGGGTGCGTCCGGGTCGGCGAAGTCGGTGCGCGCGAACTGGGCGGCGTGGCCGCGGCCGGCGGCGTCGCGCAGCATCAGGTAGGAGCCGTGCAGGATCGGGAAGGGCGTGCCGCGCACACCGGTCAGCACGGCGGGCGCCGGCGTGCGCGGGGTCCCGATCGCGCTCTGGATCCGCGCGCCGGGCAGGCCCGGCCGGTCGACCCAGCACAGCAGGATCCGCTGCGGCAGGCCGGGCCCGCTCGGCGGGAGCGCGGCGGCGGCCGGTTCGCCGCCGGCGAAGAGCTCGACGGAGTCGCCCCAGCGTCCGCCCCGGTAGGGCTTGTGGTGGATGCGCTGGAGCGGTTCGGCCGGGAGGTAGGGCGAGGCGTCCGGAGAGGCGACGGGCACGCCGAGCTCGCCGGGCACGGGCGGCCTCGGGAAGGCCATGCCTGCCACCGCGCGGCGGGCGGCGCGGTCGTCGGCCGGTCCGAGCGGGTCGGCGACGGCGTGGAAGACGCGGAAGGAGCCGCCCGGGTCCGACACGACGGCCATGCGCCCGCGCGGTGCCCCGTCGAGGCTGACGAGGCTCGACTCGGCGGCCTCGACGCGCAGCGTCCCGCCGTGCGCGTCGAGGCGCAGGCGCCCGCTCGGCAGGGCGGTGGCGGTCAGGTCCCGGAACTGGCGGTTGAGGGCCGCGGCGACCTCGGCCGCCGTGGCGGCCGTCAGGTCGAGGGCGTCGTCGCGGGTGAAGCGGGCCGTGACCGGGCCTTCCCCGTCGGTGCTGACGGTCAGCTCCATCCCGGGCCGCAGCACGAACGGCTGGGTCAGCGTCCCGGTGACCGTCGCCAGTCCGGCGCCGGTGTTGGGCGGCGCGAATCCGAGCAGGTCGGCGGCGTCGTCGGCGGCGAGCCATCCCCCGGCGGTCTCGCGCAGCGCGAAGAGGTTCTGCTGGGCCGGCTGGTTGCTGCGGTTGATGTGCTGGGCGTACTCGGCGACCCGGATCTGCCAGCCGGTGTAGCGGGTGACGATGGTCCGCAGGTTCGGCACGGTCCCGACGGTCCGGTACAGCACCGGCGCGGCCCGGACCTCGTTGCGCTGCGAGTAGACCGGCAGGGTCCGGTCGGTGCGCCAGTCGAGGAAGTCGGCCAGCAGCGGCAGGAACTCCGGCTGCACCCGGTCGATGTCGTGGAGCTGGCGGAGGGCCTCGGCGGTCGACCGCATGAGCGCGACCGGCGCGGTCGCCGCGGCCAGGAACCGGCGCAGCTGACCGGCCCCGCGCAGATCGGGCGGGAGGACCCGCAGGGCCTCCTGCACGGCGGGGTCGAGCAGGCGGATCTCGTCCGGCCGCAGTGGCACGTCATCACGTTGGTGGACGGCGGGCAGCAGCCGGTAGAGGCTTTCGGCCATGCCGTAGCCGTCGGTCGCCAGCGCGCGGGCGAGGGCGCCATCGCCGCCCTGGGACTC
>Ga0307515_10008445_pt1 | contig 20077 bp, 17 predicted proteins | sample 17_EM_MG_FD_194513 | JGI IMG/M metagenome (GOLD analysis project Ga0307515, IMG submission 194513) | Populus trichocarpa ectomycorrhiza microbial communities from riparian zone in the Pacific Northwest, United States - 17_EM | ecosystem: Host-associated > Plants > Roots > Unclassified | place... | reverse complement strand
TAATTTACAGTAAAGATGCTGAAGATTTATGAAGCTACTCAAGAATCCCTTCATTCCTAGAACTAGATTTGAGAAGTTTAAGTATATAACTATCTAAAAGGCCAAACAATCCTTCAAAGATCTCACGGCAAAGCTTTATTCCCAAGAAAGCAACATGGCTCATTTGAGGGAGGAATTGGCCAAGGTTGAAGAGGACCAGAGCTAATATGACTCTTAAAGAAGCTGAAGCTAGGAGTAAAGTAGAAAGGTCCCTCTTCCTTCAAGAATCAGCAAACACAAATTTGACTTCATTTACAAACAAAAGGCTGGTGAGGAAAAAAAGCCTTAAAAGATCTCTAAACTGTCACTCTACTTGGGAGAATATATTAGAAACTATGATAGAGAACAATCTCCCCTAAATTTTAATTTGTATGAACAATTTACTCTTATTTTTATGTTCTTATCAGCAAATTTATGTAAGACATTTCCAATTTAAAACAAAGTTTTCTTTATGAAATTCAATTTTTATCAGCTTAGTTGTTCTTTAATTATGTCAAAAAATACTATTCATAATTAACTAGTGTTATTTTATTAAATTCTTGTTGTAATTAGAAAACAAAAAAAATAGTTGTAATATGAGAAATAGCCTATTTAATAGGCTAAAAATCCAAACAATATAAATCTGGATCAATCTATACCTGAGAACTTTAAAGTGACTCATATTTTGTTTAGAAGCATCATTTTCTACTATGTTCTTCATACAAGGGTAGTTTTTCTTTGAATATTAATCATTGATCAATCAAAAGTGTAACTCCCCATCTTGAATTTTCAATTGATAAACATCTCATTTTAAAACTTTGATAATTATGAATGGACCTCCTAATTTGGGAATTGCTTGTCAAATCTTGAACTTTTTATAGACAATAGGTAGCATGGCCTTCCACACCATATCACATATAATTTATTTTATAGTACATGTTTGTTATATGTTATTTTAACTTTGTTTCTTATGTGATCGTAAGTGATCCAATATGTTGAGTCTCACCTCATCCAAACTCTTCGAATCTCCTAACATAATAGAATAATTATTTATAATGTCTATATGACATTATTCTTCAAAGTGACTTAACTGTAAGTTATATGAAGTCTTATATGCCTACAATAGTTCTGACAATGCATCATGTAAAGCCATACAATATTTTTAACATATTTCTATATGATAAGAATAAAAGTTTTACTAGTCGATTTTGTTTATTTATTGGCATGGGAATAATAAGGAGTAGAATGAATTATTTGAATCCACACTCTTGTATTAATTGCTTTAAATCCTCTCTCGTGAATACTAATCGTTGGTCAGTAGTGATGGTTTTTGAGAGTTCAAATCTATATATGATATGTTCTTTAATGAATTTGATCAAAGAGTCTTAATTGATTAAGAATAACTTTAACCTACTTGATGAAGTAATTTGTAAGTATAAGGATGTAGTTTATCACAAATTTATGAAGTCCACACATATTTTTCACTTGTCATTGTTTTTCTTGACCATTACCATATTTGTAAGCCAGGCAGGGTACATCATTTCCCTGATAAAGATACCAGCTAAAAGGTTATCCACTTCTTGTATTTATTGGTTTCTGTCTCTTACCTCTAAAATTCTACTTCTTCTAGTGGACTGGATAAACAATTAGGTCAACCTTAAATTGATGAATGAGTATTTCATGATTGATTCCTAGCATGTTAAAGGTGCCTATTGTAAAATTAGGTATTTGGATATAGAAGAGCTTCGTTAGTGATTGTTATTGTATTAGTGTTAGAGTGTAATCCAATCGTGTGATTGCTTCTTCATTTTTTTTTTCTAAAAGAACATCCCTTAATTCTTCAACAGCTTCGATTCTCATCTCCAACCTTTTTTTTTCAAAGACCCTTGTTGGTCCAATGTTTGGACCTTTTTTTCCCTTCAAGTAGATAAAGGCATATTGCTTTGGGATCATTTTATTTTCTCTTATTGTGGCCACTTCTTTCTAGGTAGGGAATTTTAGTGCTAAGTATTGGTGCTGATTGCAACAATGATATGATATTTGAGAGGTAAGTTAAGGCAATGTCAATGACCATAAACGTTTGTTTGAAATAGATACATTTATGGGGAGTGCCAATAGTAACTGGGATTTCTAAGATGCCTTTCATTGGCACACTCGAGCCTTCTATCCAAATAAAAGGAGTCTTCACTAGAGCTATTCTTAAAGGAGGTATCCGCATCTATGCCATTACTTCTCTAGAATAGATATTAACCACAATTCCATCATCTACCAAATCTCAATAAACTCAATGGTTAGAGAGAATTTTAAAGATGAACAAGGCATCCTCATGTGAAAAAGGTTATTCCCTCTTTATCTTCTAGAGTGGAGACAATGGGCTCGTGGCATAGCATATGAAGATGAACAGTTGTAAGAACCTACTTCCTATACTTTCTTTTCCTCATGCTGGAATCATCCCATGTTGTGGTGCCATCCAAGATCACACTGATTTCAAGTAGTTCCTATATATATTGGTAAGGCTCGTCCCTACTTTTCCTTGGATAGGAATCCCCTTTTCACAAACTGAAGGAGATAGCCTTTAACTATCAACCTTTTAATTTCTTTTTTCAAAATGTAACACTCTTCTATGTTATATCCTTTGTCCCTATGAAATAGATAATACTTCTTAGAAGTGTAGGTACTGATTTGTGATCTCATTTTGTAGAAGGTATTGAACAAATTCTTTACCCTTAATAGCAGTAAAGACCTTTGTAAGGGTGATATTTAATGGAGTAATGCACATTTCAGGGTAGGTCATGCATTCATTGACTGGCCTTCTCTAACTTTTTATAAGGTTATTGTCCCTCATTAGAGAGTGATCTCACTTGAGAGACTTCTCTAGTAGATTGTCTTTAGAGAAATGAAGAGGCTCATGGCACAACACACTTGCCTCTTTTATGCATGTATGGTTATCTATAACTTGCTTCTTTTTGAACAAGCTTCTGTTTTGTAAAGCATACCACTCTTTCTATAAAGCTCTCATTTTACTCCACTTATCAAAGTCTTAGAAGCCACTAGCTCGATTAATTCTTCAACCTTGAGCATTTCCTCACTAAACCTCTTCAAATATACTTGTTTGGACTCATCATCTACCTGAGTAACCTCAAAGAGTTATATGGAGCTTTTTAAAGCTGAGATAGTTGTGCTGAATCGTGCAACCAACTTGATAAAAAGGTCACCAAAGCTTGAAATGGAGTTTTGCTCCAAATTATTATACCATGTCTATACTGATGGTTGGCATCATTATCATTGATGACAAATTCCAGGTTGTTTCGTACATTCCGTACATGTTCTGTTGGGTCAGCAAGATTGTCATGGTTGTTTAAGGACATCTTGGTTTTCATATAAAATTTAGGAATACGAGTATATAACATTTGTCTTAACAAGGGGGAATCTTGAATCTGATAAGAGGTGTCTACATCGTCATGCATGACCAGATGATGTTGAGCTGCAGGATCGATGGCTAGCCTCCCCTACAAGTTGCTTCCTCCTCCCATATCTATATTGTTCTGGGCAGCTTGAGATTTTTGTCATGGAACGATGGGATCGATGACTAGCCACCATACCATGATGGCTAGATGGCATCAAGAATACTTGTTATGTTCAGGAGCATTGTGACGACGTGAATGCCCTCTAGAAGGGTTTGATGACCATTGAGGCTGAAAACCCCCCAATATTTCATTCTGCCCAGACTCCTCTAGATAATACAATTATTTATGGGTACTTAGCACAACCTGCTACTATGGAGCTGTAAAGAAGGGTGCTGCCATGGGTTCTAAGACTTGTTCTGGTGTTATAAAGGAGGGTACAACCTAGGTGAGGAGTTCCTCTTGGTTGATGAGCTATTCGAAGTTTGGTTAGGAAAAAGTGTTTTTTATGGTAAGGAGGTCTTTCATGCATCCTATTATATGTTGATTATCTTCCATTAAAGGTAATTGAAGATGTCAAAACCAGTTTTGAAAAAATAGTTTATGGCTTTTTAATCAGTTTCTCACAAACGACGTCAATTGATGATATTCCAAAATCCAATATGCTTAGGAATAAGGTTTTTGAGTTTTTGAATAGTGGGAGATCACATGTTAATATCAATATTTCATTCTCTAAAGCTCAACAAGCAGATGATTGGTGGTAGTAAACCTAACACCTGCAAAACAATCCATTTTGATAGAGTTTAGCCTTAGATGATAAAATTAGTGGCTTTTAGGTAAGTTGTTATAATAAATGAGAGAATGAGCTTTAAATTCCAAGGACAAGAATGTTTGTTCTTGTTTTTATACGATAAATGCTCTAAGAATTAAAGTATATATACTTAGAGAATAAAAATTATAAACTCTTTAACTGGATGGTTCAGGGGTATTTATAACCCCTGAACCTTGTCATGTTGCTATATTGGAGAGGTTAGAGAATCATTTCCTTCTGATAGCTTTATTGAGAGATAAATATGCATTGCACAACATTAAATAAGGGACAAATATCTCTTACACCATATTATTAAGGAATAAATATCTTTCACATAATATTTATAGCGATAATTTATGATGGACCCTTAGAAATACACCTAGAGGTGTAGAGAGATGAATATTTTTTATATTAATATTTTATGTTAGAATTTATAAGAATAAACAAACGAAGCCTCATTGTCCAACATGGGGCCAATAATGGTCATCAGACCCATATCCATTTAGACTCGATATGATACCAAGCCCAAGGGTGATGAGTCTGATAGTTTGTTAGACTCATGTTTACTTGTACTAAGCTTGTAGTTGAACCCAAAGATATCGGGTCTGACAACTTGCCAGACCAATATCTTCTTGAACTGGTGTGTAGCTAAATCTAAAAATGTTAGGTATAACAACTTGTTAGATTTATATGTGTTTGATCTCAGCGCATAGTTGAACTCAAGGATTTTAAGTCTGACAGCTCACCAAACCCATGTCAACTTGAGCTCAACACGTAATTGAACCCCAAGGATGTTGGGTTTCATAGTTTAATTTGTCAACATTTAGTTGAATCCTAGCCTAGAAGCAAGCCAAACCCATGGTATTTATTTGGGCTTGACTTTCTACCAAATATAAGATATTGAGTTATTATTCTATCTTTAGTACTTTTAAATATAAACTTTAAACTAAAAATTAAAATTTAAAAATATGTTGATACATATAAAACCTACTTAATTAAACACATTAACATATTGTGCCTTCTATATGATACCCGAATGAAAGAAAGAGTGTGCATCCTTAACTGATGACGAGATGATTATTCTTTGCAAGAAAGACGTTCTTTTTAAAGTCCCCTTTACTATATGCCTAACTTTTTTCTGGTGCTGCACTGATGTCAAATGAAGACAAATGAAGAAAAAAGGTGAGACTTTGAGACCAGTAACCAGAATCAGTCTCTGAACCTATGCCGGATGGTTAAGTTCCTATCCTGAAAATCTATAAACGGATGCCATTTTCATGTTCCTATGCCTGTTTGCTATGTTACTTTACTAGACGTTTATCAACGGAACCCAGTGTGTGAAACTGGAGCAGTGGATGAAAAGGAAATTTATTGGACACAAGATTTAAACACTTCAATTTCTTTTTTCATTGTTTATACACTTACATCAGACCTTTCAAGGAGGTTGCTTCCTTCTTCTTATTCTCCCACCCCACACATAATCAGAACGGTGGTGCCTGCACCTGAAGGATCCGGGGTGCCTTGTGGGAGAACACAAACACTTCTTTATCGAGCCAGCAACAGCACTGCTGCAAGTAGCAACCACCTCTGTCGGTGCATGTCCAGTTTCTGTCTCCACCGCTTGCAAAACGAGCCATCTTCGATACACCACCAAGTTCCTGCTAACCCAAGGCACACCCGGGTGGCACATTTTTCTTCTAACCTTTCTTCTGTGGAGATTGTATTAGAGTAAGTTTATTGTGATGAGAGAGCTTGTAAAGAAAAGAAAAGAATCCGTGATGTTATGAGATTTCAAGTAAAGAAAGGAAGCCTAAAAGTTAAAGTTTCAGAGGTGTAGAGGAACTTTAGCTTTAGGTTGATTCCTTCCCGGACAGGGTTTGCAATTTCATTTCTTCCATGCGTGGGTTATTATTTATTACTGATCTGAGTAAGCAATATGCTTAGCTGACGAAACCACTACCTTCACTCATCCTAAACCACGGCCTAATAAGATAACAAAGCCGAAAATGCGAAAGGAAAGCAGCCAAAAGCTCCTCCAAAGAAAGATCAGGTTCTTCTGGCCGACATGTGGCATAAACGCTGCCGTGTGTCCAGGTTTAGTGAGCCCGATTCATGCTTGCCACTTGTTGTATCTCAAGTGGAGGGGACACGTCGCTTATGTTTTTATTATATATCGAGCTTACTGGTTTGTACTTTCTATTCTCTACATTAATTTTGATTGGTAGAGAAAATTGGTTTTTTTGGATAAAATGGTTAGTTTCGTGGGTGGAGATGGGACTAGGCTGCACTTTATAGGAGAGGTGTTGTTTGAAATTGGACAAAATGCTGATCCTTTGCATAGTCATCAGATTCTTTACGCTTTTTCACTTGTTATTTGGATCGTTCATGCCAAACTGTGAAGGCACCAGACGGTGCCATGTCCACAACACCGTGTGCGGTAACAAAAGGAGGGAGACCCAGAAACTGCGTCATCCCAACACTTCAACTTTATTAAGCTTTGATCAGAGAAAATATGGAAGAAAAGTGAACATTTTCTGTATGTTGCTTTTCGTTGAAACTCATTTTCAGGATTGAAGAAAATAATGTTGGGAAATCTGTTTTTTAAAAAAGTAGTTAATGGTTGCATTCGATGTTAAATAAAAAATTGGTATCCATTTACTAGTTAAAACATTATTAAAATTTAATTTTTAAAATAAATTCTGTAATATAAAACATTAACATAACTTAAAATAAATTATAGAAAAATAAAAAATTAATCTCAAAGAATTTTTAGTTGACATGTTTTTGATAAAATCTAAAACTCACTAAAATAACTCTATCCCACGTAGAAAAGAAACAAAACTTTATTAATGTTTATATAGTAGAAAGTTGATAAGGTAAAATTATGCCCAAATAACAAACAACTTTTAGAGCAAAGAGTTCCTAAGCAAAATAGGTTTTGGATTTAAACCCAAATGTTAGGCTTGAGAATGGTTTTGGGTTTGAGATTATTATAAAATAATATTTTGAACTGTAAAAGATTATTTTTTGTTAATTGAAATTTGAGCTTAGGTTTGGTCATTGAAAAATTATTTTTTTTTCAGCCCATTGGTTTGTCTAGCCTACGAAAATTAGAATCTGATTAGTTTTTTCACTATAAGAAATTTGACTAAAACCAACAGATTTATCGATGAAATTTTTCTGTCAGGAATTTGTGATGATATTTACAAAGATGTAAATCCCTTGGTAATGATGTCGGTATTTATCGATGGAATAATTCTGTTGGTATATACTGACAGAATTACCGAGGGACTATTTAGAATGTTGAAAATAAAGTATGTCAATGATGTGGAAGTTTTTGCGGGTGATTTTACCAACAAAATTACCGAGGGATCCAAACCGGGATTTTCATACAGTGACGTGACCCTTTCACTAGCAGAATCACCAAGGGAATCATCGATGAAAATATTCCATCGGTGATTTTATCAGTAAAAGTTAATATGCACTACGCTACCGACTCTCCTCTCCCCTTCCCTATTTCTCCTTATTCTTCCCCCACCCTATTCCTTTAAATTTTCTTGCAAATTAAGTATGCTATGTGTTTGATCAAGGATCCTAACATTACTGGTCTTGCCTTGGGAGTCTTAATTATGTTCATGGTTCTATGATTACAATCTTCAAAACGGACATCCAATTCTTGTTTGTAAATTCAAAATCAAATGGTGGGATTCCTTTGCAGCTGCATCCAAAAGTTCCAACTTAGCTGTTATGGAATGGTTACAAAAGAATCAAACAGCTCCCATCATTGATCATCATCCTCAATCCAAATTTCTAGCCGGAAAGGCTCAAAGGGCAGCTCTCCTTGCCTCCATTTGAACTGAGGAAGAATACCTCCAAATCATGCAAAACATTATACAAAGCCAAGACCCTAAAACAATCTTGTCCCAATCTAGCTCATCTCACTCGACATCTCCTGTCATTTCCCTTGGAGACGATAATGAAGATGACTGTTTTGGCATTTTGCCACCTGTCAAGAGACACTAAAAAAAAAGTGCCGGCAGAAACTTACAAAATACTTTCGGCTCAGAAATCATCCACTTACAAAAGGTGTCTCCCACTGCTGCAAAAAGACGCCATCCACTTACGAAATGTGTCTCCCACTGCTGCAAAAAGATGTCATCCACTTACAAAAGGTGTCTCTCACTACTGCAAAAGGCACCGCCAACTTACAAAAGATGTTTCCCACTACTACAAAAGCAAGGACTCCCTTCTTCTATAAAAAGGGGCTTCTTTCCATTCCAAGGCAGAGCAGAATAAAACCATTTATCTAGCTTCTCTGCAGATGAATCATTTTCTTATGTAATTTAATGTTTGTATCAATTCCCAAAACTTGTAACCCATATCTCCTACAAATTATCACCAGCTTTGTATTATTACAAATTTCAATTTCAAGGTTCATTTCTTTAAACTTTTAAGTCTTTATATGTTTGTATTTATATTCCTTTAAATTTTCTTGCAAATTAAGTATACTTTATGTTTGATCAAGGATCCTGACATTGCTGGTCTTGCTTTGTTCATTCACATCAGAAAGTTATCTATTTTCTTTTCTTTTACTTTAAAAAATCAGTATATAGGCTGGAAACCTGTGACCCGATCTAAAGATTATTCTCAGGTATAACAACACCACGTACTGTTTTCTTTTACTCATTTTGGTATCAGAGCCTACTATGATCTGGGTAGGAATAGTGATATAAGAAAACAGAACCCATGCTTGAGGAAAACCTTAGTTTATAAGTGAATGCTACTGAATGGTGTAAGTCCCATTAAGTGATTAGGGCAATAAACCCATATAACTTGCAGCTTGTTTTCTAAATTATCTTTTCAACCTATGGATTCTATTTTTTTATAAATCTACTTCTATTTCAGCTTATTCTACATCTGAAACCTCTGAGAGTAAGAGGATTGTACAAAGTGAAAAAATAACTATTGAAGATTTTACAAAAAACATTGATGATTGGAAAATTCCAAAAATTTCTCAAACACCGATTTATCAAAAATCAAAATATGATATTTTTAAAATAGATTTTACAATTAAAACTAAAGAACGGGATATTCAGCTTACAAAACCTTTTAAGACCATTCAACTCCTCTAAAAAAAATCCATACAAAATCACCTAGCTAGAAACTACAAATATATTCATGTTGGTCTGGTCCAAGTCGGTATAAAACCCCTTACAAAAGAAGGTTTAAACACCTCCATTCTAGCTGTCCTTTGAGATGCTAGATTCCATAGTTTTCAAGACTCACTTCTTAGTTCTATTGAGTCTAGCATCTGTAGCGGTCCAGTATCTTTTGATTGTTATCCAAATATTACTATATCTCTCAAAGATAGAAATATTTTACAAAGCATGATACTGCAAATCAAAACTCATAATTACAATATGCTTGAAGGATCCATCCCTGTTGCTCTCATTTTCAAAATCCATTACAAAGCCATGTTCTCAACCTTTGCCAGTAAACACAAATACCAATCCCAAAAAGAAGAAACTCTCCTTCTCCAAACAGACCTATCCTGATCAAACACAGTCGTTCCAAAAGCTATCCAATGGAAAGATATCACTCTTCCAGATGATTGGATCCTTGAAGGAGCAACCCCACCAGAAATACCACAACCACCACAACCAAATGTCCAAATCAAAGACATAACCCAATATACAGATGGTAAAGTAAAATTGTCTTTCCATCGTCATTCTACAAGTTCCAGATTCTCTAAAGAATCTCCTTCTTCCAGCACAATAGATCTTGTTAGAATTTCAAAATACCTTCTGTCATTAACATTCCATATCAGCCAAACCCACCTAGACACTCTACATTAGATATCCCTTTTGCAAGTTTCCAACATGCAGATTACACTACAAATATCCTAAAACCAGTGTATACCAACGTTGAACAACAATCACCTCCAACATCTCCAACCTTCTCTTCAGTCACAGAAAATGTCCAAAATGAGCTGAATGTTTTCACTTCATAAAAATATTTTGTTCTTGACAAAACTGTTTTCAAAAAAGATTTTTATGCTGCCTATAATTCTGCAAAATGAATTTGGTTTTTTCAACACTTTCTCCAACAGAGAAGTGAGATGCAAAAACAATTTTATAATTTCATTGAATTACATAAAGTACAAATTATGTTCTTTGATTGGTTCAAATTGCATTATGTATCTGAACATTACATGTCATATCCTTTTGCATCCATTAAACATTCATGTCCGGTCACATCAAGATCCAAAACACCTATTTGGAACCTCACTAGTGAACCAACGGTTGAGTCTGACCATCCACCCCTGAGAAATATCCAAATTACCCACAACAACCAGACTGCAGATGCAACTCCCTACAAATTACCCTGTGATGACACCCTTTCAAATACCAAACACATTATTAACCAAAATAACTTTACAAACACCAACCTCAATACCTTAGGTAAACAGCTTACCCGATTAGAGAAACATATACAAAGAACTACTATCAGCCCAGTTGGCACCAAAACCTCAAATGACATGAAACTAAAAAACACAATCTTCAAACCTTATCAAATTACACAAACAAGCCAAACACAAATCCAAGAAAGCCAAACACAAATCCAAGAAAACCAATCTGATCCAAACAACCAACCCATCTACATCCACAAACCAAGTCAATACCTTACAAAATAGTCCTAACCAATCTTCTGATGAAGATGTCTTTCCAAACCAACATCTTCACTGTCTTGCTGGTTTTTCTGGCCAATTGAAAGGATGATGGGATTATCATTTCACTAAAACAAATCACATATATATCTTAAACTCCTTCCAAACATATAAAGACCAAACACCCATCATTGACTCATCTGGAAACACTATCCAAGATGCTGTATCAACCCTTATTCTTACCATTTCCTTACATTTTGTCGGAGACCCTTCCCATTTGAAAGATAAGAATGTTGAACTCCTTTCCAACCTTAGATGTAAAAAGCTTAGCGACTTTCAATGGTACAAAAACACCTTTCTTACCCGTGTAATGCTTAGGGAAGATTCAAACCAGCCTTTTTGGAAAGAAAAATTCCTTGTAGACTTGCCTATTCTCTTAAAAGAAAAGCTCAGAAACAAAATCAAAGATACCTTCACAACTAAAACCATACCTTATGACCAGCTTACATACGGTGAACTTGTGAGCTTCACCCAAAAAAGTGGGAAACGAAAACACCTAAAGTGGGAAATGAAATGCACTTGACAAGAACTTGGTAGTTTCTGTCACCAGTTTGACATTTCCACCAAAAAACCTTCCTGCAGTGGAAACTGCTCAAAACCCAAAACCTATTCAAGCCATAAACCTCCTTACAAACGACAAACCCATAGATATCGAAAATAGTTTCACTCTAAACCAGAACAAACCTATTACAAAAAACCCTACAAGAAATTTACCAAAAGCCATAAGACTTTCCAGTGAAAACCCAAACCAAATCTTGACCTTAAAAACATTACCTGTTACAAATGCAACTAGAAAGGACATACATCCCGTTCATCCTGTTTCTATAAAATCAACACCAAACTCCATAAACTTCAAATAGATGAAGAAACCATCAACCAAATACAAAACCTATACATTAAAGCCATAGACACAGACCCCTCTCTTTCAGACAATTCTGAAGAAGAATTTTAAATTGATAAAATAGTAACTTCCAGTGCTACTTCAAATACCTCTACATACTCCAAACAAGTCAATGTCCTAACCCAAGACCAAGAATTTATCCTTATGGCCATCAAAAGACTTGATGATTCTCAGCTCCAAAAAACCTATTTAGATAAGTTGTTGAAAGATTTTAGCAAACCAGAGCATCTTCCTTCTAACCCTTCAAACCGCTCTGTATTACCCTCTACCAGTGTCAATACCTATGACCTTACAAAGATCCTTAACAAAAAGAAATCCAAAACCACAATCACGGTCCCAGAATTACATTCTATGATCAAAACCCTTAAATCCGAGTTACAATCCCTAAAACAAGCCCAACAGAAAGACTATGCCATATTACAACATCTTCTTTCCAAAATCGAGAGTCAGTCTGACACTAAATCCAAACCAGACGACCAAACCATTGAACCTCATACATTACCTTATGCATTTGCAAACATTGAACATATTCCTGATGATTTCTTGAATGTGTTAACCCAAATATCTTCCAAAAAATACTTGATTAAAATTACTTTAGTTTTTTTGGACGATTTCAAATTAGACACTATTGTCCTATTTGACACAGGTGCAGATTTAAACTGTGTTAAAGAAGGTGTAGTTACAAAATGATTTTTATAAAACACCTCTAAAAAACTCTATGCTACTAACAATTCAAAATTGCATATTGCAGGCAAAACCCAAGCCTCTGTTTTCAATAAAGGCATTTCTCTTAAAACATTCTTTCTTGTCACGAAAGATATTAATCATACCATTATTCTTGGAACTCCATTTATTGATATGATTACTCCATACAAAGCACATCATGACTACATTACCTTCAAGATCAATAACATCAAACTCGTTTTTCCATTTCTAGAAAAATGTAAGACTAGGAATTTAAATTTGATCAAAGCGTGCTCTATCCATACATATCATATAAACGCATTAATTCATGGAAAACAATTCCAATTGCATGATTTACAAAACCACGTTTCCTTTCATCGCATTGAGAAACAATTATAAAATTCTGTTTTTAAAAAAAAATCACTGATTTACAAAATAAGATTGAACAACAAATTTGTTTCGACCTACCCAATGCTTTTTGGAAAAGAAAACAACACATTGTTGATCTTCCTTATAAAGATACTTTTTTAGAAAAACATATACCTATAAAAGCAAGACCTATACAGATGAATGCTGATTTAGAACAACATTGTAGACTTGAAATCCAGGATCTCGAGTCTAAAGGTCTTATCCAAAAGTCCCGATCTCCCTGGTTGTGTGCGGCCTTTTATGTAAATAAAAACTCTGAGATTGAAAGAGGCACACCAAGACTTGTGATCAATTATAAATCTTTAAATTCTGCTTTAAAATGGATCAGGTATCCAATTCCAAACAAAAAAGATTTACTGCAAAAATTACATTCTGCATTTATCTTTTCCAAATTTGATATGAAATCTGGTTTTTGGCAAATCCAGATTGATCCCAAGGATCGATACAAGACTGCATTCACTGTTCCTTTTGGCCAATACGAATGGAATGTCATGCCCTTTAGCTTGAAAAATACACAATCTGAATTCCAACGCATCATGAATGACATTTTCAATACACATTCAAACTTCTGTATTGTTTACATTGATGATGTTCTTATATTTTCTCATTCCATAGAACAACATTTCAAACATCTACATATATTTTTTCATACTGCAAAACAAAATGGTTTAGTTGTCTCTAAATCAAAAATTTCTTTATTTCAAACCCGTGTCCATTTCCTAGGATACTATATCTGGCAAGGTAATGTAACACCCATAGAGAGATCTTTATCTTTTACAAATAAATTCCCTGATAAAATTACTGATAAAACCCAGTTGCAAAGGTTTTTAGGGAGTCTTAATTATGTTTTAGACTATTATCTGAACATTAATCATCTAGCCAAACCTTTACATGACAGGTTAAAAACCAACCTAGTTCCTTGGTCAGACCTCCATACCAACCTCGTCAAACAGATCAAGAAACAGATCCAAACCATTCATCTGCTCCATTTAGCTAACCCATTAGCTCCTAAGATTGTCGAGACCGATGCCTCAGACCTAGGATATGGTGGGATCCTTAAACAAGTCCAAAATAACAAAGAACAAATCCTCCAATATACATCAGCCCATTGGAATGATTGCTAGAAAAACTACTCCACTATAAAAAAGGAGATACTTTCAATTGTTCTTTGTGTTACAAAATTTCAAAGTGATTTATTAAATCAAAAATTTCTTTTACATTTTGATTGTAAATCTGCAAAAGAAGTTTTACAAAAAGATGTCTAAAATCTTGCTTCAAAACAGAGTTTTGCCCGATGGCAAGCTATTTTAAGCATTTTTGATTTCGACATTGTATATATTAAAGGAGATTCAAATTCCATCCCTGATTTCCTAACTCGTGAATTCCTTCTAAACAGGTCCTGATGCCTTCTAAGGAAAAATTCAAAGACAAAGGGAAAGCTTCCCAAAACCAGGCTACAAAACCAAAAAGCCTAAATCATTCTACAAAACTCATGTCTTCAGCCATCCTAGCTGCCAAACCTATTAAATCCTGGTATGAGGCAGTCGTTGAAGAAGAAGAAATTACCACACAATCACAAGTACAAATAGACTCAGTTCAATATTGGGTTGATACTCTCTCCAACTCACCAGATTTACTTCTGGCTTTACAAAAAATCTCCCAATAGTCCTCTAGTGACCATGAGTCACCAACAGGTAGTATTTCTAAACCCCTTACAAAACCATAAGCAGATTTTCCTCCTCAAAAACCCCTACTTGCTTTACATACTTCGTAACAAAGCTTTTCCAAATCTAAGTAACAATACATTTTTAAAACTAAATTCCAAAATATTTTAACTATGGAAGAAGGCTTTTATAATGAAAACCCTTCCATTGCAGCTTCAAAGTTATTCCCTTCACATTGGCATTACAAACCCTGGGATTTAACAAAATCTCAATCCTACTATGCCGCCATCCTTGAAATCACGAACTCTGTCAAATTCAAACATTTTAAAATTCATTCAACCCACTCTGAATGAGCATATTCCACATGTATTATCAACAAAATAATCCACCCTTCAAATTGGGGCCAACCCTTACATAAACCCATCTCCTTCCCATCACACCTCCACCAAAATAACCAGACTTATGGTACATATACTTATTGGGATTACCAACAAGCCTGGTTCAATGCATTTTTCCTCCAAAACACAAATCACAGCCACTCCTGGCTTTTTTACTTCCATAATACCATGACCACTACAAACCTCCCCCTTTGGTTCCTCCAATGGTGGGACTATTTTGGTTGTCATGTAGACTACCTCAAAGACCACCCTCTGGTTGAAAATGGTTTCCTCCATTTCAAAAATAATTTTCAACCAACTCCTTCCGAACATAAGTTTTCCTCCCTCATTTTCTGTACAAAGTTTTTTGTTCCATGGGTATGTTCATGGTTCTATGATTACAATCTTCAAAACGGACATCCAGTTCTTGTTCGTAAATTCAAAATCAAATGGTGGGATTTCTTTGCAGCTGAATCCAAAAGTTTCAAATTAGCTATTACGGAATGGTTACAAAAGAATGAAACAGCTCCCATCATTGATCATCATCCTCAATCCAAATTTCTAGCCCGAAAGGCTCAAACGACAGCTCTCCTTGCCTCTGCTAGAACTAAGGAAGAATACCTCCAAATCATGCAAAATATTATACAAAGCCAAGACCCTAAAACAATCTAGTCCCAATCCAGCTCATCTCACTCGACATCTCCTGCCATTTCCCTTAGAGACGATAATGAAGATGACTGTTTTGACATTCTGCCACCTGTCAAGAGACACTAAAAAAAAAGGTCGGCAGAAACTTACAAAATACTTTCGGCTCAGAAATCATCCACTTACAAAAGGTGTCTTCCACTACTGTAAAAAGACGCCATCCACTTACAAAAGGTGTCTCCCACTACTGCAAAAGGCACCGCCCACTAACAAAAGATGTTTCCCACTACTAAAAAAGCAAGGACTCCCTTCTTCTATAAAAGAGGGCTTCTTTCCATTCCAAGGCAAAGCAGAATAAAACCATTTATCTAGCTTCTCTGCAGACGAATCATTTTCTTATGTAATTTAATCTTTATATCAATTCCCAAAACTTGTAACCCATATCTCCTACAAATTATCACCAGCTTTGTATTATTACAAATTTCAATTTCAAGGTTCATTTCTTTAAACTTTTAAGTCTTTAAATGTTTGTATTTATATTGCTTTAAATTTTCTTGGAAATTAAGTATGCTCTGTGTTTGATCAAGGATCCTAACATTGCTGGTCTTGCCTTGTTCATTCACATCAGAAAGTTATCTGTTTTCTTTTCTTTTACTTTACAAAATCAGTATATAGGCTGGAAACCTGTGACCCGATCTAAAGATCATTCTCAGGTATAACAATGCCAGGTACAGTTTTCTTTTACTCATTATGGGTATTGACTTGGTTTGTGGATGTAGATGGGTTGGTTGTTTGTTGTGTATCTAGGACAGTTAAGGATGAACTATCAATGTGTTGTAAGTGTGTTTTGATGGCTCTGAAAAAATCTATTTGGTTTTCTTGGATTTGTGTTTGGCTTGTTTGTGTAATTTGATAAGGTTGGATTGTCATGCCCTTTGGCTTGAAAAATGCACCATCTGAATTCCAACGCATCATGAATGACATTTTCAATGCACATTCAAAATTCTGTATTGTTTACATTGATGATGTTCTTATATTTTCTCATTCCATAGAACAACATTTCAAACATCTACATATATTTTTTCATACTGCAAAACAAAATGGTTTAGTAGTCTCTAAATCAAAAAAAAAATTATTTCAAACCCGTGTCCGTTTCCTAGGACACTATATCTGCCAAGGTACTGTAACACCCATAGAGAGATCTTTATCTTTTACAAATAAATTCCCTGATAAAATTACTGATAAAACCCAGTTGCAAAGATTTTTAGGGAGTCTTAATTATAGGCATTTAAAGAAACTGCCCCCCCAAGCTGCAAACATTCACCCCCTTTAAACCGTCCCTCTCTTCTCAACATAAGTTATCCTTCTTTAACTTTTGTAGTCATAGCATTTGTGTTCTGATTTATTGTGGATTTTGTTATTTTTTGTAACTAAATCTATCTTTTTTTAATTTTAACATTAAAATGTCAATTTTATTATTATTTAATGTTTTTTTAGTATATGTATTTTGTTAGTGTATGTACATGTTTTATTGTTTTTTCTCAAACAAACTTGTAGTATGAATATATAATTTTGTGCTTATTATGGTTTGTTTTAGATTTTATAAAATTATATTTTTTTGTAAATTATTGAAACTTATGTCTAATTACCGAATTAGATGTGATGTGATGAAATAAATAATAGCTTGTTTAACTGGTCCGTTTTAATTTTTATCAATTTGTGGAGTTGTAATTTCCATAAATTTATTTGTATAAATTTGTATGGACATTGATAATTGATAATGAATATTTAAGAGAAGTTGTAATTAGTTTGTTGGATAATCTCGAGTTAAACCAATATTTTTGCAAATTTATTTACTCAAAATAGTTAATTAATACATGTTGTCATCATTATTTTATAGAGATTCAATAGAAGTCATGGATGATCATTCATAGATGTAACGAGACTCACCACAAGGATTGCGAAGATGGATTATTGAATGGGGTTCAGGGTTTTATTAATTTTGCAACATCTATTCTGAGAAATTTTAATGGAGACCATATTAGATGTCTATGCAAGAAGTGTAAAAATAAAAAGTATTTGCATGCAGATATTATAACGATGCATATTCTACACAAGGGGTTCATGGAGGATTATTTGTATTGGTATGCACACAGAGAACAATCTGTTCGTAATGAGAACATGGTAGAAAGGATGGTTGTGTCAACTTCTAGTGCTAACAACGTGCATAGAGTTGTAAATGATAATAGTAATCCTTATAAGAATATGATTATGAAGGCAATGAGAATGAATCAAGGTAATGTTAGTAAATTTCCAATTATAGAAGAAGAACCTAATGCAGATGCGACCAGGTTTTTTGATCTGTTGAAAGATTCTAGTGAACCATTATGGGATGGCTGCATAAATCATAGTAAATTATCAGCCATTGTACATGTGTTCACCACCAAGTCGAATTATAGGTTGAGTAAGGTCGGTTATGATAAAATTATCGAATGAGCGGAAAGTATTTTACCTGAAAAGAACAGGCTGAAAGAAAACTTCTATGCTGCTAAGTCCATGATGAAACCTCTCGGTTTAGGATACTAGAAAATTAACATATGCCTTAACTTCTGCATGTTGTACTACCTTGAAAATGTTGAGTTGATCGAGTATATGACATGTGGGCATTCTCTTTACAAACCCAGAACTGACACGAGAAAGACTCTCGTGGCATATAAAAAACTTAGATATTTCCCAATCACACCTAGACTACAGAGGTTATTCATATCACCAAGGACTACTCAGCATATGACATGACACCAATCACATGATACGGTTGATGGAGTGATGGTGCATCTTTCTGATGGCGTATATGGAAAACATTTTAATAGTGTGCATCCTTACTTTTTAGCTGAATCAAGGAATGTGCGTCTTGGTTTGTGTACAGACGGATTCAACCTATTCAGGTTATTTGCTGCTCCTTATTCTTGTTGGCCGATCATATTCATGGTTTATAACCTGCCATCGGGGATGTATATGAGGCCGGAGTTCATGTTTTTATCTATGGTGATACCCAATCCAAGTAGTCTAAGCCAGAATATAGATGTTTGTCTTCGACCGTTGATTGATGAGTTAATGTAGTTGTGGTTCTCTAGAGTTTTGACTTATGATATATCGAGAAAACATAATTCTCTTATGAGGGCAACTTTGATGTAGACTATCAATTATTTTTCAGCTTATGGAATGGTTTCTGATTGGAGCACACATGGAAAACTAGGATGTCTATACTGCATGGAAAACAATAAGGCATTCACGTTAACAAATGGACATAAAGCTTCTTTTTTTGACTGCCACCGTCGTTTCTTACCAACAAATCACAGGTACAAAAAAAACAGAAAAGATTTTTTTATTGGCAGAGTTGAAAAGGATGTTGCACCCCCGCATCTTTCTGGTGAAGAATTGTATGACGTTGTATCGAAGTACAGTAACATTCTGTTTGGTTTTCAATTTGGTAAGCAGAAGTTTTCTAGTTTTGGTTTGACCCACAACTGGGTAAAACGTAGTATTTTCTGGGAGTTTCTTTATTGAAAAGACTAATCTTCTCCGTCATAACCTTGACATTATGCACATAGAAAAGAACATATTTGAAAACATTTTCAACACCGTTATGGATATGAAGGGGAAGACAAATGACAACATTAAGGCTAGAATGGATATAACATTGTTCTGTAATCGTAAAAATATGAAATTGGTTTTCGATGGGTCAAGGGTCGCAAAACCCAGAGCAAGTTTTGTTTAGAGATAAATGCACAACAACTAGTTTACCAATGGCTTAAGAGTTTGCGTTTTCCCAATGGACATGCCTCGAACATATCAAGGTTGGTTAATTTAGAGGAATGCAGATTGTATAGAATAAAGAGTCATAACTGCCACTTGTTTATGCAAATACTCATTCCATTAGTATATCGTGATTTATGACCAAAGAGTATATGAGATGCACTCACATAGATTATTCATTTCTTTAGAGATATAAGCTCCAACAAGTTGCAGACAAATCACATTGAACGACTTGAGATGAATATTGATTAGTACTTAAAAGTGCATTTTTATCAAGGTTTTATATCATCATTTTGCACTTGAAGTATCAATAACTCCTTAAACATTAGAGATGCATTGTGTTTTAAGTAGGGGTGTCTCAACACCTAATGCCCTAAGACCAACTGGTCTGGGAGTCATTAGCCGAAAACTCGTTACATGGGTTAAAGATGCATTGTGTTTTAAGTATATGTATATCTATTGAAAAAGAAAAAAAGAAGAAGATAATAATCCCAACCCAAGGAAGTTAACCTTAAACATTAGAACAAAATATTGTTTTCTTCCAATAAAAGCCCCATCATCTATGTTTTCATACATTGAGCACATAAAAAGGAAGGTTTAT